>Ga0315312_1000616_pt1 | contig 37755 bp, 42 predicted proteins | sample TDP7_MG_FD_203629 | JGI IMG/M metagenome (GOLD analysis project Ga0315312, IMG submission 203629) | Freshwater sediment microbial communities from Lake Towuti, South Sulawesi, Indonesia - TDP7 | ecosystem: Environmental > Aquatic > Freshwater > Lake > Sediment | place: Indonesia: South Sulawesi... | reverse complement strand
TCTTAATATATAAGTCTCTTACGTACATATAAAGCTTTCAGGCCTACGCTATTGGAAGAATAATCCGTTTTGTGGACATTCTGCAACTCGGTGCGGCTCGCGACGATTGGAGAAGGATTCTTCTGCCATCTTTGCCCTTCTAGTTCTCCAAGCTTTTGACATGGACATACTCTTTCTCGCCAATATGAAATAAGTACTTAAGCTTCAGCCGATTGAACAATCTTTCTTTAATCTATGGTTGAGCGCCTCCTGATCAATCGTATGTAATCTTGTTTACGAATTCCGGGTCATCCCTTGCGCTTGGCTCATCTGGCAGCACAAAATAGATGCGCTCATCATTCCTCAGTTCCTTCAACAATCGAACGGACTCTTCTTTGCTCACTCCGACCAGGCTCTCACACCATACAAGTCCGACTCATCTAGCTCATTGGGATTCAGTTTAACTCATCTGGATGTTTTCTCGGTACATTTTCATTCTAGTAAAGAAAGACTGGTATCTCTTGCCAAGCTTATAGAAGCCGCCTCTTGTTAATGATTTTAGGCCGTGTAAACTAAGGAAGACTATATCACAAAAGGGTATATGCTTAAGGTTTTTTCGATTTTGCTTAATGAACACGATTAGTTCCTCAAATTGCTGATCTGCAATTTTTCTTCTACCGAGAATGTCCCGGATGTAATCTTCTCCGCTAGTTTTTTCCAAATCACTTTTCGGAAAAATCGCAAGGTTTCTTAGGCTATCAAAATACTTGCAGACAAATAGGTGTGACCCTATTTCAGCATAGTAACGCGGAATTGCTGGTGAAATAAGCGCGTGATTGACCATAAAAAGCATGTCTTCAATTGCCACATTTTTCTCGGTTGGATGTTTATTTCTAAATTTCGATTCGTGTTCAGGTAATTTTTCGGTAGAGGCATGCTCGTAGATTCCCTTTCTATCAAGCGTTTCACTTTCAATCAAATGCTGAAATTCATGCGTCATTGTATCTAACAGGCCATCTAAAGAACAACATTCCAAATATTTTGAGTTTAGAATTACTGTATTGAAGAAGAATCCTCTCGCGTATTGTCTAATTGCAAAAGCGAAACTAGAGCCGTCCAGAGGGTTCTCAAATTTATGCAATGAAAAGAGGGCATCAGTTTCAAGAAGTGTCTGTTCAAAATGCTGTTTCAATTGGCCAATTTTTTGTATATGATTCGGTTTAAGAAGCATAAAGACGCTGGAGGGATCTTTTAGTATTTGTTCTTGAAAAGCTACTTTGGCCTCAAAGTTCATTCAAATACCCTCTCTATTGGTATCGGACTTCTGAAAATAATGGCGCTGGCGACCCCATTAAACAATTCTTGCCCGAGCATTGGTTTTCGCATACTGCTTCGTCGGATCGACGCAAGGTTTCTTGTAGATATCTTCAGCATCCATCATACCGCCTTTCTAGACCTGATTGTGTACTGAATGAGCCCTGCTCCACCAGTTGCATAGATCTCAAGTTCCTTGTCCTCTGAAACGTATACCTCGCCCCTGAAGCCAATCGGGTAGATGTCTTGCACTTTGTATCTCCGTTCGAATTCCTTCTTCACTATGTCAGTGATGTGGGTGAAACTCCAATAAGGCGTCTCAATCTTTTCTCCGTCCACCTCCAGGTATCCGACCTCGCTGTTGTACGGAAGATGGTAGCTGAGCAAGGCGTAATCCTTTGCAAGCGCTCTCCTGATTCTCTGCGCCACTATGTCTTCTGCTCTCATGTGTTATCACCAAAAGAGAAAATGGATTTGAGATACCTAACTGGTTGCGGATAAGAGAAGATGCCGTTACCGCCGATATTTTTTGGGCATGGATGGAAAGCTGGATCCCGTAAATCTATAAATACTTAAAAGTATAAAATAATGAGCATATGGTCCAAAATTTAGACTTTATCAAACCGACGTACACAAGAGTGCTAGGTCTCTTTCTGTCCAACCCGATGCAAGAGTATCATGAGCGGGAAGTGATGCGGAGGAGCAAAGTAAGCAAGGGCTCAGCGAACCGTATCTTGAGGTGTCTTGCGGATCTGGATTTCCTCGTTAGGGACAGGAAAGGAAGAATGGTATTCTACAGGCTTAACGTCAAAGAGCCTGCGGTGAGGCAGTTTAAGGCATTTGTCAATGTCTACACCTTGAAGCACTTGGTGGACATGCTCAAGCAGCATTCTCGAAGAATCATTCTTTTTGGCAGTTGTTCTCAAGGCACGGATGTGAAGGAGAGCGATCTCGATTTGTTCATTCTTGCTTCAGAGAAGGCGTACGTGAGGAATAAGATTAGCGAGTTCAACAGAAAAAGCGAGAGAAAAATCGCACCGATAGTTGTGGATGCAAATGAGTTTGCGAGTCTCAAGAAGGAAGACAAACCACTGTATGAAAATATACAAAGAGGCATCATGTTATGGGAAACAGAATGAGTTCTGAGTTCAACCTGCTGTTAAGAGAAAGGAAGTTATTGAGAGCGCGGATAACCAGAGATATGATTGTCAAAGAGATCAAAGCAGCAGAGACAGACCTGCGAGATGCGCATGACTCGCTTGACCAACACAAGTTCAAGTGGGCGACCATACAAGCTTATTATTCAATGTTTCACAGCGCCAGAGCGTTGCTCTATCATCGCGGTTACAGAGAAAAGAGCCATTATGCAATGTTGGTAGCCCTGAGAGAGCTCTTTGCAAACGAGCTAGGAAAAGATGTTATCGGCAGATTTGAGCAAGGTATGGATTTAAGGCAGGAAGCTGACTACGGTCTGAAATTCTCCGAGACAGGGGCGCTCGAAACAATCGAAGGTGCGGAAGAATTCTTGAAGAAAGCAAAGGAACTTCTTAGAGCAAAGTGACCTGTTCGCTTTTTCTCGCATAGTGAATTCATTGGTCACGGATCGTAAAATTGATTTCGTATGGGAGAGTTTTCCGTTTCTACCGCCATGTAGAAGAAAATTTTGCCACAATTACATTTGTAACAATAAGGGTCGTAGCAGTAATGATGACTCATTAGAGGGGCATTTCCCTGAACTTGCTATGATGCGGATACTTTCTCGTATGCTCTGCTTTTTCCGATTCCGAAATGAATTCCTGACCGCAATAAATGCATCTGTAGCGAGGTCTTGCTGTTTGGCGATAGGATGACGCAGGCTCTTCTTCATCTTCTACGGGCCGCAGCAGATTGTAGAGATCCTCAATCGGTGTTCTGTAAATCTCGTACTCAAAATTGCGGTTCATGATGATGTAGTAGATTGGTTTGCCAATTTTTTTGTCGAGCTCGACGGACAGCTTCACGTCATCGGTATCGGGTTCGAGCGAATAGGCGAGCTCCCTTGCCTTCTTGATCTTGGCATCATCGGTGCCAGGCATTTTCTTGGCATCCTCCACAGCCCTGGTGAGATTGGAGATTATCTTGACTATGCCGAAAGCTGCCAGCCTGTCAAACCCCTTGACCCACTCGGGAATGAAGTTGTCGGTGCGGGAGTATGTGGGAAGCAATATGAGACGGTGGATCTTTGCGTTTTCCTGCGTCACCACGAAAAACATGTCAATGACAAACGCCGCATTGCATTGGCTGTTCGGATTTTCAACAGTTTTTTCAAAGTCACAGCAGAACGACTTCACATTCCTGACAAGCATCTTCCAGTCTTCGGGCTCCACTTCCAAAGGACCCAACTTGACTTTGGGAATGAGCTCACTTGCCAATGTCCTCATCTCTCCTCTTTCTTCTAGGCATCTCACCTTGGTAGGAATGGTCGGGATATCCTTGCGTCTCTTTGCTCTTGGTTTCCGTTTCATATTGTGGCGGAGTTACTAACACTTGCGAAGTTTCTCTGGGGGTTCCGCTAGGCCGATACTGTTGGGCCGTATCCCGTAATGATTCTTCAGGTATGGAAGTTTGTGGGATTGCAACAGGAGCAATGGAATACAGTTGCTGGCTCTTTATTGAATCGCTGATGGCAGACCATATTCCAATCAACGGAACACTGACCCCAATCCACACTGCAAGTATGAAGACTAACTTGTTCATTGCGCGGTCAAGAGGGCTTCCAATGACTCCGCCTATGCTCGGGTCCGCGAGCACATACCAACTCGCTGCAAGCGCGAGAATAATGAAGAAAAGCGTGATAACGCAACCAATCAATTTTTGGAAGGATGGCGACATGTCAGCAAGTCTAAAATCCGGCATTAATCTGAATCCCTCCTACTTGAGGAACTCAAGCCTTTCAATGCTCCTCCTTAGTCTCTTTATTTCACGCCGGAGCTTGATTACCAATATGATAAGACCGATTATTATACCTAGGGCAAGCAGAAGCCATCGTTTGCTATCAGACTTATTCTTTTCATATCTTACTATCCTCATTTTCAATTCACCAGTTGCGGCGTTTCAAGAATTCCCGAATGCCTTCATCATCCTCTTCCTCGACCACTTCCAGTGATTCATGCTTGGTCTTTCCGCGTTGGAAGCCGACATGATACACAATGAGAGCCCCGAGTCCGATCGTGACTGCTGTGGCCGTTAGCGTCAGTATCTGCGACCAGCCACCAGCCAAGACAGCATTTGCAGAATAGAGCGCGAGAACTATCGACAGGATCAGCCGCGGTATTCTTTCGAAGTGGAACAGCTTGCTTCTGCCGAGCGCTGCATAGACAAAAGAGAATATTGCTAAGAATACTGCGAAGGGAGCGAATGCTGAGAGAAACATGTCGAAGGCTCTAGAAAGCTCGTATTCGATCATCTACTTTCCCTTATCTACTATCTACCGACAGAATTATAAGTCTTACTATCTACTATCTCTCTGATTTGCAAATGGCCAAAGTCAAGGTCTCTATTACGATCGATGAAAAGTTGGGAAAAGAGATCGACAGCTATCTTAGAGAATTAGTCATGGAAGCTGCAAAGTCAGGCAAGCCTATTCCGAAACAATCGAATGTATACGAAGAGATAGTTAGGAAAGGATGGGAAGTTGTGAAGAAGGAGAGAAAGAAGTGAAATAACACCAAGTAGGTAGTGATGTCTCTGCACTTTGAAATGATCTGCCTGACTAAATGTTTTCAAGAACACCGTTGGAGCAGACAAACACATTGTTAAAACCATGGGCGTGAGAGTACAGATTCACTGCCCTTTGGAGTCTCGCTTGTAGCTCTGAAGTTGAAGCCACAGAAAATCCGAATGTCGCATATCTGGCCAAGTTCACAATACCTCCGACAGAATGCTTGCCACTCGTTCTTCTCTCAGTTTCGAAGACTAGCAACGGTAGGTGACAGAAGTCTCTCAAGACTCGCATTTTCGAAATGGAAGTCAACCTCCGCAAAGCCGATGAAACCGGTTTCGGAATTTCCAAGAAGAAGGCTGCATCGAACTTTGGTTGCTGAAGTTCTCCCTTGTCAATGCCACGAAAAACCTCCGTCGGGCTATATTCAAACACCGCTTTGAAGCCACATCTTCTTGCAAGCTGGAGCAGCTGGTGCCGAATTTGCGTCTCCTCTTTACTAATCTTGGTGCCTACAATGACCTCACTGAATCCCTTCCATTTCACTGTGCAAGATATGTCCAGTTCCTCAAGTGCCATACGCATTAGCATATTGTAGCCTACTACGAATACATTTCTCCAACCTTCGAAGAACTGCGAAGTCTTTGCGATTCGCTCTGCTCTGCTGACGTTCATTCCATCTTTGAACTCTTTTATTATTTCAAAGGCGAACGGAACATGTCCTGCTATCATGTTGAGGATATCGGTAGCGACAGTCTTGCTGGTTGCATCATGAGTAACAACTTCAAACCCAGCGACAGGAATGAGTCGAAAATCATTCTCATCAAGATGTCGAATCCCTTGGTTACTGGTCAGATTGGTCATCATCTTTTTGTAATTTGCATAGGACTCTCTCAAGACCTTTCGGAGGTCCAGTAACCAGACCACATCAATGAAAGGAGCGTATGCTTCATCAGGCTTCAGGTCTGCGCCTGTGTAGATGCTCGGGACCCATCTCTGCCGTGAGACAAGACCGCAAGCTTCGCCGATCGAAACAAGCTTCGTTATGGCCTTGCGGTGTAGCTCTCCGCCTTCTGACGAGTTCATAACATGCGCCTGGGCTCTAGGCCTTCTTGCATCCGATTTCATTCAGAACTGTGAGGATTTCATCAACGCTACCACATATCTTGAGCATCGGCACCTCCAACATCAGATTGATTTCCTCAATCTTCGAAAAAGTTCGGTAGTCTGTCTTCAACCCAATGATAGGTTTTCCTAAGCAGTGCGCGTATCCCAATTCGAAGGCTACACCTGATTCAACATCCATTCCGTCTAGAATCGCAACTACAACATCGCTTGACTTCAGTGCTGTGATATCGCCTTTGAAAATTCGCTTCTTCTCTTTCAGTGTTCCTTTTTTGATGAATGGAGCCTCTTGCGCCAGCCAGACTTTATGACGAAATCTTCGTAGCGTCTGTGCGATTCTTGCGTTGAAAACACGTTCCGCCTCGTTGAACAACGGAGCTGCTAAAAACAATTTCATAGAACTGCCACCTCCCAGAGCACTTACGTCCGTCTCTCAAACTTGGACAAGAGGCCCTGTATCTTGTCGAGCGTCGCCTCCTTGCATTTGGCAACGATCTCCTCAACCCGTTGCTTCTTCTCAAAATATACCGGCGAGAGTGCGGACGAATAGTTGCCATCCTCTATGTTCCAGTATCTGCCTGATTTGGTGAAATTGAATGAACCGAAAACAACACCTAGTGATGTGAGAAGAAATTTCGGGTGCATGATTTTCCGAATATCTCCTTCATCACTGTAGAAGTAAATCTTTGCTCCATGTTCTGAAGCTTCGTGCAGGAATCTTAGTTCCCAGATTAGTTGAGCGACATCATTAGAGTACTTGTCGGGAGATGATTTCAATGTTGCCAGCCTTACCTGCGATCTGTGGTCCTCTCGCAAGTACTTCACAAAATCCAGAAGACGGACTACATCACTTCTTCCAAAAGCGATAGCCGGTATGCCCACAGTCAATCCGCTACTTCCCAAGTAATATGCCACGTTGCTAATCCACGGCGAGATTATTGTCAGAGAGCCAGGACTTCCGGCAGACACTTTGGTGGCCTCGCCAAGAAGTAGTGCGAGGTCGTACATTTGGATGTCATCACCGACTTGAACTGTTTCTCTCATGCTAATCAGCCTCCAGCTTTACAACAAAGCCATCGCGCATAAGATCGAATGAAATAGCCTTCATGTATGCTCTTGATCCAGCAACTGGCTGACCGAGAAGACTGAAGGCTGTCTCCATTAGCAACGACAAATTAGTGGCAGACGCTTTGAGGTAAAGCACCTTGTTAGAATTCAGCATTTCAGTTGCTCTTTCGAGTAACTTCTCTCTGGCAATTTTCTCCAGATCGACTGACAAACTGTCTCTAATGATTTTATAACCCGTCTCGACGAGCCTTCTACTGAGAAAATACTTCATTAGGAAAATGCTCATTTCGCAATAGCTTCCGTACATACACAACGGGCAACCGTCAACGCACATCTCCAGAGCGTCTTGGACTTTACCAAGGACCGCTTTGTCCAATTCGACTGATGTATCGGGGCATATGCGAAACTTATCGTTCTCTGCTAGTTTCATAACTAATGCTTCAGGAACAAGCTTGAAAATGAAAAGGTCCTCGTCGTTAAGGTTCTTGAGAACATGGAAGTGGCTCTCAGTTCGAAACAGTGCATCCAGATGAGAGATAGTGTACTCATCAAAAGCAAAATCTTGCTTCAGCTTCAGTAGGAGCTCCTGTCTAACCTTGTCATCCGTGGCGGAGGCTTGTATTGTCTTGGCGACCTGCCTGTCTCTAATCAGCTTCATGTAGACCGAATCGGCACGTTCGGCTTTACAACCAACCATGAATTCTTCCAATATTGAAAAGAAGTCCTTGGATGGAAGTGTTACAGGCATGTCTTTGTCCAGAGCATCTCTTACGGCAGAGACCCGTTGCGATGATGATACTTTCGCAAATTTCCTCAGCGTTTCGCAACATCCATTTCCATCTGGCAGATTATCGTAGAGATACAGTTCGTCCTTGTTCTGTGTATGGTGGCTCCTGATGTCGCTTTCATCGACCCCTAGCAATATCATCGCAGAGGTTAGGACGTAATGTTCCAAGGAATGTGAGAAAACATCAAGAACAAACCGTTCAACGCTCTCATTCAGTTTGATGGCATTGGTTGCTTCGGAAACACAGGCTTCACACATATGCACTAAATCTTCCTCAGTTAGGGGCATAGAGATATCGATGACTTTTCTCAGAAGCTCCAAGCCTGTTAGCAGCTTTTGCGGCTGCTTTCTCGCGCTTTCAAAAACAACATCCACTTCTTCTGATGTTCTCGGTGTTTCGTGGATTAACGCTTCGGTCATCAAAGCTTTGACAATTATGAGTGATTGAGAAAATGTGAAGTCATACTTGTTTCTGATAATCGATCGGTGAAGTTCATGAATGTATTGGAGAACTCTAAGGTCTCGTAGAAGCAAACTATCTTTGTTTTTGATATGTTCAACAATATCTCCGACGATTTTTCGTGAAATCGTAAATCTCATTCCATCTGTCTTGAATGCGTCGCCGTAGAGTGTATCGTAGTTAATTCTCCAGCTGGTGGCCTTGAATCTCCTCTCAAACCCGTATAGGATCTTTTTCACAGACGTGTCAGCAGAGAAGGAAGCCTCTGAGAAGATTCGTCCGAAAAGCGGGTCGCTGGGAATGGGTTCGTTCTTTGCCGACTCGACAATGTTCCAAATTAGAGAATAGGATTTGGGTGGAGAGGCGTAACGAAGGAAGTCCCTTCCACATCCACAGTTCTCGTCACCATCTTGCACCGCCCCGCAGCGAGTACAAAGTTGCAGGTAAAGGTTAGATTCTGCCTCGGCAGATTCATCAACCTTCTCCTCAAGCTGGTCTTCACGTCGCACGAAATCTCGGCTAATTTCAGAAAGATTCAACTCCAAAGGAATATGAACCGAAACAGTGGAAGATTCGGCTGGATAATCCAGCGGCAACAAATCCTTCGACACATCAAAGCTATCCCTTTCGGTTACAAAGACCGCCGACAAAGGCGGCGCTACCCTGAACTTGAACGGAGACCACCTTCCGACTGGAACCTTTCGTAATTTCTTGTACCTGAAGGTCAGAAGCCCAGGGAACAACATGCTCATCATCTGGTCAACACTAACTTGATCAGGCGACTTCCTTCCCGGGATCCTAGGATCCACGACAACCTTTCGAGATTTTTCTGATTCGAAAAGTGTTCCAGGAATCTTGGATGGATATTTAAGCTGCGGTTGCATGGAAATGAAATCATCAATATAGGTTGGGGCATGCAACTTCGACCTCGTCTCGATTAGAGAGAGAATCTCATTGACCTTCCTTGCTCGTTCGAGTTCATCTGACGATTGTCGAATCGCCTCCAAGTCGGCCCGCGATATCGCTCCGCTTAGTTGGGCGAGCTTTTCAATTACATCAACAAGAGACATGTCTTGTGGAAGCTTGCTGCTGAGTGAAATCAACAAGTCATGTATTTTGTTTTTCACGGATTCTAAACTCATTCCAACACCTTATCGAGTTCGGACAAGATTTCGAAGAGTACGCGCCGCAGATCTGGGTGTCTCTCCAACATTTTCAGGGAATCGTAGCATTCGTCTCTTTTTTTCTTGATTTCATCCAGTTGCTTGTTGGCATCTCCAGCTCTGGCTTTCAAAGTTGCCATACTAGATTCCAACGCAATCATCAAACTCTTATTCTTGTACAACTCAGTAACAACGTCCACAAACGAGCCTTTCATAATCGATCCAGTCCATCTTGAAACGTCAGCACTTGTAATTGTGTCGAGAGCACTGCTGAAGTTATCAATTGCTTCTTGGACTAGGCCTGAATCATTGTAAATAGTGGCAAGGTAGCTGGCGCCGATCGACCTGACCATGTTCTTGGCCTTGTTGACCTCATCCCCGAAGTCAGAGCGACCCACAACTTCCCAAATGTTAAGGCCTTCGGCTGCGACTAGGTCGAATAACGCGCAAAACAAATGATTTCTAATCACCTCCAAATTAATGGCTTTCAATGGAACAGGCTGGAATGACGGAGTTACCAAATTCATGAAGTGGCGGAAGAAATACAACTCGTTCGGCAAAGGTGAAACTATGGTTGACACAAGAGCATGGCTTCCTTCCTCCCTACCTGCTCTCCCGCATCGCTGCCTGTAACTGGAAGGCGATCTCAGTGCACGATACATGAGGACTTCCTTGACGTTGCTGAAATCGACACCAACTTCCAACGCAGTGGTAGCAATCACCACATCTGCAAAGTTTGGTGGAGGGTCTTGGAAACCGAAGAGCCTTGCTTGCATATCTGGCGATGACCATAATGGCTCGGATTTACTCGTATACGTTCTCGACCATATGGAATCCATTTTCACATATTTTCTGTCCTCGGTTTGCCGATAATTCTGATTGGGATCATCAGCGAGCAAACACCAGCATTGACCGGAAACATAGAGTGGACACGATACATCAATTCCATTCACAAGATCTTGACAACAGCTCACTTGCTCGTCGTGCCAAAGTCTTGGTTGAAAGAATCTCACGAAGTTTGGTTTGTATCGCTTCGCCATCTTGTATGATTTCTCGCTGCTCTGAAGCATGCTGTGCCACCGATTAACGCCATCAAGAGAGTCTGCGAAGGCCAGCGCTTTTTCCACCTCCGTGGCGTCGGTCGTATCCTTATTTTCAGCCAAACCCGTCATTCGATAATTGTGGAGGATGCAGGATGTGGCGTCAATCGCAACACTGAGAGCTGGCCTGTTTTGGTATGGTCTGATGAAGATGTGATATTCCTTTCCAGAATCTGTGAGCTCGTTCTCGTGTGGCATCAAAACCTTGGGTTCCGCCATGGACGAAAAAAGTGTCTTAGCATATGCTGATGGTTCAGCTATCGTGGCACTTGCTCCAATCAAAATAGGATCGGAACCCTTGGCTTTCCTGCAAAGAGCTTTTAGTCGTCTTATTAGAAAAATAACATTCGTTCCGTGCAGTTCTTCATATATGTGAATTTCATCGAAGACCATGCATTTAATCGTACGAAATACGTCGCGGAAAATCGGGTCCATCAACCTTCTCTTGAGAGTTTCCGTATTAGAGATGAGTATTTCAGGAGGATTCTCATAGTCCTCCCTCAACTTGTATCTACCTTGCATACTTCTTATGCCTTGAAAATCCGGCAGCGGGTCACCAAGTTTGGGGACTGAGATGTTTAGGCCTCTTTGCTCGAACTTGCGTTCAAGTATTCCGTTTATCGTTCTCACGAGCTTCTGCACTACTTGCATCTGATTGAGCGCCAACGCATTTCTTGGATATACGAGAAGCAGCTTAACCCCACGATCTTTCGGATTCCTGAGATGATCCGCTAGCGTGAGGATGAGAGGTGTTGTCAAGAACGCCATGGTTTTTCCTCCCCCCGTCGGCGCCGTTATCACAAATGGAGGTGAGCGTTGGTCTCCCCACACACGAGCGAGTGTCCTGCAAGCACGCATCTGAAAATCGCTAAACTTTTCGTAATGGTTTTGCTTGAGAGCTTCTGCGACGATTTCGGCAGGGTCTACATTGAATTGGTTTTCCATTAAGCCGGAAAGGCCAGCAGCGTGAATTTCGGGAGACAACCCGTCGACTGGTCTCACTCTCTCAGGAACAAGTTTTGGAATACGGACATATTTCACTTGGCTGACATCGGGATAGATTCTCTCTCTTTCTCCTCTGATTGTCCAAAGTTTAAGTTTGTAGAGATATCGCAATAGTTCACCTATTCTGCTTCGATATCCGAACTCACCGCTGGGTCCTTTGAGCTTGACAATTTCCCTCCTCGACCAGAGTATATCGAGGTGAGAACGCAGAGACCGTGTTTGGATGCGTTCCCCTAGTCTCTTTTCAAGCTCGCTCTGAATAGTTTCCACAGTTGTGAATGCATCGAATCTAGCCACGCGTGCAAGCAATTCATCTTCTTCTTCGAGAATATCAACAATCATCTCGGACATTGCGTTCAAATCAGACATTTTCATACCCCCAGTTCAATACCAAGTCTATCTACAAGTGGTGAGACGTACCTTGCGTCTGGCATCTCTATCTCCTTCGTGAGCCCGACGAATGTGTAAGCGGGTTGCGATTTCCAACCCCCGACCATTTGTTCTCTTCCGCCCTTGAAAGAAAAGGTGCCGTCAGGTTGCGACCTGAAGAGTATCTCGAACATATCGTCAAACGGAAAAGTCGGCAGTAAGTTCAAATCAATGAGAACTTGAGAACGAATCTCGGCAAAGGGCTTTTCGTATGATCCTAGCAATAGCGATTCAATACGTTCCTTTAGACAATAAAGGATCATGTGGGAGACGTGCCCCCTGTTAAGCAAAATCTTGGTACCCGTCTCAACATTAATCCCGAAAAATCTGAGCCACTTGATTAGGCATTTTGCCTCGGGCCTTTTGCCCCCTGATGGTATGTGAAGTTCTTCTTCCAAGTCAACGATTGAACGGCTCTCATGATACAAGCGTTTGGTTTGAATTGCTCTCGCGAAGTAGGGCGGTAACTTCTTGTTTGACAAGATTGCATCGAAGAGTATGTACTCAGGATATTTGGACACAGAGAGTTGTATCCCACTTCTCGATAGAAGATTGACAACCAATGTGATTGGAGTTTTCCTGAGGATTTTTTGAAGTGGAATGTTGATTCCAGGCAATCGAGTATTCACATCATCCTGATTGAAACGCCGTTTGTTCACAAAACCCAAAATGTTAGCAAGCGTTATCACTTCGGCGTCTAACCCATATTTCCTTCGCCAATCAACAAGTGCAGAGAGGTAACGACTGTTGAGATTGCTGTTATCACACAGAACTGAAAGCGGAAGCGATGCCTTCTGTAGCAGTTTGACTACCAAGATAATGTCATTCAAGTCATAAACTGCAGGATAAGATATCCTAGGTCTTGTTGACATGCTGTTTGCTTCCAATCAACTTGACTGCGCCTTTCTCAAGCAAGTCCTCAACGACTGTCTTCACTGTGTCGCGGGAAAACTGTTTCAAGTTCTTGCAGAGTTCTTCGAGCGTAAGGGTCTTGCTATCCAATGCATCACAGACGGCTTTTTCAACCAGTCCAAAACCTCGTTCTTTCGTTGAGGGAGGAACTCCAAGAGCGGTTGCGATTTGTCGCTTATCGACTCCCGATTCATCGATGTGTTCTTCACCTGCAGACTGTAAGGAAGTGACCAAGATATTGTATTCTTGGCTCAGCTGGTCATAACGAGACTGCTGTGGCGTCTTCAGAGCTGCTTCTATGTCCTCAAGGAGTTTGGTCTTTTGCTTATCGAAGTACTTGTCAGGAGATTTCAGGCGATCCACTTTTTTCTTCAGACCATCGAGGTCCTTCATGACCTCAGCTCGTTGTTTTGCTGATGCCACTATCGGTTGAACTACTCGATCGCTGGTCTCGAAGGCGAACTTGTACGCCACCGTGGTCCATGGGTCACTCAAACTCTTTGCTAGGTTTTCAAGCTCCAAGGCTTCTTTGAAGTCGGCGGTATCTTGTTTGGCATGTTTTCGAACAGTTTCCACGTTTTCCTGCCACTTCTTCCTCCAGAAGTCGGGGCCTCTTCTCGTTAAAGTAGTGCCATCTTTCGTGCACAAGCCCAACTCTATGCATATCTTCTGAAGGTTCTCTCCTCGCTCATCAGGGAACATCGTCCTGAAGTAATCTCTTGGTATGTTGTCTTCCAGCATGAACCCAACTAATTGTGCCAAGGAAGGAGGCACAGACGGCTTCCAATGTCCGGATTCCTCAGTTACGAGCCCGTTCTCTCTCAGCCTTGACAGATACTCTGAGACCTTGACGTCATAGTCCTTGCCGTAGAGAGCGAATAGCATTTTGTTAATTGCCGCAACTGACGCTTGGCCCTTGAGGTCGGCTAAAATTACTGCTGCAAGAGTTCTAGTGCAATATGCAGGAATCGAAATGGCTTTTGAAATATCCTTTATCCCAGCTAGTGCAGTTGGGATCTTCTGAACCGTGAAAGCAAGTTGTCTTGCCAGACTCTCGGGGACTTCTGCAACATGGCGAGTTGAGAAAAGTAGTTGTAGCTCATTAGAACCGAGTCGGATTATGTCGGAACGTTCTACAGCGGAACCTCCGCTCGGTGCGAATGCCACTATGATTGTCTTTTGAGGAAATACAGGTGCTTTTTTCGTGTCTGCGACATATTGCTCCAAGTCCTTTGAAGCAACGGTTTTGAACACAGCATAGATTATGGCTATGTCATACCGATTGTGTCCATGGACCAGCTCATAGAATCCACGCAATACCGCCATGTTGTTGTTTATGTCAAGCGTCTCAAGTTTGTCTGATACTCTCTTTGTAAGAACCTCGTCTTTCTCGAGTGCTTTCTCTAGAGCATTTGCAAGAAAGTTCGCTTTTTCAAGCGGCGATTTTCCCATGTCTGCTGAGGCTTGCTCAAGAAGATGTGGAGGAATTTCCGGGGTTGCTTGGATGGCTTTCTTCTCGGGTAGAAAATCTTGCGAAGCTTGCTGTACCATCTCGACTGTGATGTGTCCTTTCTTGTCCACTCCTAGTTCGAGGAGTTTTAGGAGAGTTTGCTCCACGGCACGTAAGCTCAGGACCTTGTTCGATGCTTTGTCGGCAAATTGGTTGAACAGCACTTTCATCATGTCGTCGTTGAAAGGATGAAGCAGATTGACCTGTTTGCTTGCATGCTCTTTCTCAAGTCTGCTAATCACGAAGTCTCTCATTTCATCATAATCGTAGCCGAGCATTATGTCAAATCGAGGAGTAATCCTACTTCCTGTGGCATCCGATACCCGTGAAACGTATTGATGGAAATACTCGTTCGCATAATGTGTCTGGAGGAGTGCAATCAAAGCAGGGATTTTCCTATTCGAGATCTCTTTGGACATCTCGTTAAGCGAATTCAGGAACTCTGTGACTTGTGCATGGTAGGTTTCGGTAGCCTCTCTGGGAGGTAATATGATATCGAATTCATCTATGCAAATCAAAAAATAATCGAAGCCAAAGCGACGCCGCAAAATATCTATCATATCAGCGATTAGCTTCCTCGCCATCATCGTGTCGCTTCTGTATTTTCTCCTCTCTTCGCTGACTTTGGGAGAATAGGCACTGTTGAACCGGTGCCTCATTTCGCTATCCGGAAGGAACTCGATAATTGCGTCATGGAATCTCTTCTCAAACCTAACAATGCTCAACTGGTCGAGTTCAACGTTGAAACCGAACCCTCTCCGCATCTTGAGGCGGGCTATTCTCTCGGCAAGTAGTCTGTCACGAGTCTCCTCCAGCTTGCCGAAATTCTTGGCTTCAAGCATTCTGCATAACTGCGAGAGAAGTCTAGTCTTTCCAGAGCCCACAACCCCACGCACAATCACCAGTTCAGCTTGGCTGGCTTCCACAGCTTTTCCTAGCTCTTCGATGAGTCCGAGAGCTGACTTTGGGACTACTACTCGATACTTGGGATCATCTATCACTCCCATCGCTGAAAACGGAACGGTTCTCAGTCCGTATGTCTTGAGGTACTGTTCACTCATGGTGTCTTTCCTCTCCTTTCAAAATAGTAAAGAGTCATCTTTCGATCAATTACCTCACACCACGTTGCAAGTCCGAGCATGGTGGAGATGTCTTGCTTGTCCATCTTGATGCGTCTTCGCGCCAGTGCAGAATTGACGGCCAGCCACAGTTCAGACTGGTCCATTGGTCTTTTCTTCAGAGACTGCAGCATGATCTCATACGGCTTCACCTTGGTCAAGAGTAGCTTGTTCAAATAGGCGCGAGCTTGATTGATGTCGGATTTGAAGATGTTCACGAAGTATTCGCCATCCTTAGTTAGTCTTATTCTTCCACCTCCTACTCCAACAAGACCGAGCATCTTTCCGAGTCTTGAGTAGTCCCCACCTTCGGTCTCGAGGTGGCCAAGCTTCAATATGCGAACCCGTTCGCCATCAGGGCTGTTTGCTAGGTACACAAGGAACTCCGGAAATTTGGTGACTGTCAGCCGTGGCAACGAAATCCCACCTCTCGCCCGTTTCGGCGGTTCCCGCTTCTTGGGTGAAAATGAAAATGAGAATACTGCTTTGTCGGAATAATGCAGGTCCACTCTGACTGGCTTTTCACCGCCAAGGAGCAAGTTGACATTGTCGCATTTCTTCACGAGTGGTTCAATGGCTCTAAAATAAGCAATGATAGCATGGGACTCAACAAGTTTTCTCCCACCGTTGCGTACCTTGGTAGATGGGGAAGGTTTTGCGAACAGTTGATAATCTCCCGACGAGGCTTCGACCGAAAATCTACTTTCCGAAACCCTGAAGATTAATTCGCTGGAGATTGAGGACGCGGTATTAATAAGATCGCAGAATTCAGAAGCTGACAGTTCAACACACGCGTCATGATTGATACTTTTCGGTTCTGGAAGATCGTATGGGTCATCGGTCAGACGACTAATCTTGAAGCTGACCTCCCACTCTTTCGAGCCGCTAAGCCTCAACCCATCCTCGCCGGCTCCGACGGCAATCTCTTTAACATGGCTCAGATTAGGTAAAATCCTCGAGAACTTACTGATGTCGGCACCAAAGCTTGGATGCTCGATGGGGTTCCATACATCAAAAAAGTGCTTGGCGAAATGTAAGTCCACGTAACAAAAATCATGTGGGTCTATGCTTCTGATTCGTACCCCGTCTCTGTTGAAGTCAAAATGAGCCTTTTCGACAAACCGTGATACACACTGGAGAGCTGTTATGAAGACACCTGTATCAGCAACCTTTAGTTCCATCTTCCTCACGACATCACCTGAAAAGCACCTCAGAGATGCGCATGTATTTGCGCCGGAGCTTCGCGTATTCCCATATGAATTTCAAGGATGAGTTAGCGAAGACTTGGTTGTTCAAGTATGTCTCATAGGTCTGTAAACCAGCTGACATAAGCGATTGAGCCACCTTGGCTTCCTCTTTCATCACAAACTCGTTATGAATGGCACGTGCCTTCCAATCGGTCATTATCAAGTCTTTATTGGTCATACAGATTGGGCAGCCACATCTCTCCCACATTGACAGGTCAGACTCTCTCTGCCCGTCGAAGAAGTTCCTCTGACACCCGAAGGTAGCACTGGCGTTCCCGACGTATCTTTCCCCCATGCCAGGAAGGATTATCTTGCCGTAGGCCGCTTTCCTTCTATACCCTGATGAATCAGTACTGGCAACACCTAGATAGAGTCCCAGATGCAACATCAGAGGAGAAGAACCAAAACCCATCAAGTGTACTCGAAAATCACTGTTTTGCTGGACGCACTTAATGGCTAGTGAGAGCATGTCGATTAGGTCGCGCGTCGGGGTTCTGTCGCCGAAGAAACCTGCAAACTCTGTGAACCTTGTGCTCACGAGGCTTCCAAGCGCAAGAAAATCTGAATCCACGTGTTTCTGTAACCAGTTGACATTTTCCTGTAGGGATGCTTTGCTCCACGCGTGTAAAGAGGGAACTAATCTCTTTCCTAGTTTTGTGGAATCTTGCCACAGAATGATGTTGGCTCGTGTCTTCTGCCATCTTTTTTTCATTTGATTGATTGCCATGGCCTTCTTGAAAGGAAAGTCGAGAGGAATTGTTTTGTCTGGGAGAAGGGCCTCTTGGACTTCCATAACCTTTTCAGCTTTCAGGCTAAGCCCTTGCATGCTGGCCGTAAAGGCGCCGTTGTCAAGAAACAGTTTCTTAGGATTATACGCGAGCCGTGGCTTTTCATCTTCATAGTAGTTTATCACAGAATCCATGACAAGGTCTGACTTGCGGTCAATCTTAATTGGTCTCTTTTGCTCACCCACCCAAAGCAACATGTTCATATTTTTCGAACTCTCCTATTGTTGAAATGGACCTTTGCAGGGCCGATTCGCTTTGACTTGAGGTAACCTTGGTTTTCCAAAGCTCTCAAGTAGCCAGCGAGAAATGTTCTGTTAATTTTTAGTTGTTCAGCCATTTCCTTGACTGCTTGGCCAGGTTCTTTCTCTAATAATTCAATTATCTTATCGGTGAGATTGGGATTCCTTCGCATTTTCTCTCAAAATAATTATGTTTCGTTTGTTCTTATAGCTTTGCATTTGTTCTCATGGTTTCGCATTTGTGTTTGCAGATATGTTTACTAGTAACTAAGTTCTGCGAATGTTGTGTGTGTTCTGGCCACAGAAGGGACAGTCCCACATGTCGTAATTTTTCATCATTTCGTAAGTCATGATTATCATTTGTCATCGAAGATCAAAAAGCTATGTAACGACAGCTGTAGGATGACGCTACAAAGCTTACGTCTAACTTAGAATCTGATTTACATCTGCTATCTGAATTATTTCCTTCTGCAAGGAAAGCAAAAAAATGATTGAAGCGAGTCGCACGATTGGTCTTAGTGTTCTGAAAGAAAACTCTTCAAGTGTTCCTTGCCTGAATTTTCCGCTTTTTTCTCGCGAAGAATTGTTAATACAATTTCGCCGCCCCTAATATCTAACACGAGACTATCGCCTTTACTAAGTCCAAGCTTTCCCCTGACTTCTCTTGGAATCACAATCCTTCCCTTTCCATTCAATTTAACTATCCATCCCATGTTTCCCACCTTTTGCTATATGGAGACACAGTGGGATTTTCCCACCTCACTCAACAAACCTATGCCTCACGAAAAACGGCTCTGGATAAAAATAGGGTGAAAACACAAAGCTGGTCGCACGTGGCAATCTTGAAATCAGATTAGAACTCGGATGCAGCGTCACGTCTCTAAATCTCTGCATTTCTACCTCCGTCATTGCACTGAGGATGAAATAGCTCCCGACGTTTCTCGCTTCGGGTGGCAGGCTGGTAGAATACTGAGTAATTAAAAGAAATCCTACACCTCTCTTCCCCAATTCATTTAAGCAGTTTACTAGATTCCTCGCTCTCAGCAATCTAGTTTCATCAAGCACTACCAGCAGTCTTAACTGAGTTGTTTCCTCCCATGAGCTTGCTGTATCGTAAATTTCTCTGAGCTTGTCAGTGATTTCTCCGCTCACTTTGAAAATAATCAGATTGTCTCTTTGTTCGAGTCTGCTTGCGATGCTTCCGTGCGGATCAAACACTACAACTTTGATTCCGTTTGCCAACGCTTCTCTAATTAGAATCAGTGCCAACAAACTCTTGCCAGACCTAGTAACCCCATAAGTGACTGCGTGTCTCGTCAGAATATCTAAAGGAAAATACACTCTTCTTTTAGTAACTTGATTCTTCACAACTGAAGAGGCAACGTATCCGATGAACGCTTTTCGTGGTCCCTCGATGCTCACTTCATCAGTAGGTATGTGTATCTTTTCTTCTATCACCACTTCATCTTCTGGCACTTCGAGCGCAGTCGTGAACATTTTTCTTAGAACCAATGCAACTCCTTTGTCAGATTCAAAGCCTGCAGCATCTTTCCCTAGAGCGAGATTGTAGTACTTGTCAACTTCTTCCCAGTATGGAGGAAACGAGGGACTGAACACTATCACAGGATCTGTCACGTCAGAACATTTGACAAAATACGTGAGGGCTGCCTCTTTCTTGGTTGCCTCTTTCCTCGAAATAATTTCCGTTACTGCTTCTTCGAATGTATCATGTATGCTTGTGTAGACGAAGAAGAACAAAGCTGCAGCAAAGACGTTGTCCTTTATTGTGTAGTGTGGCTTCGTGTGCTCTTGGATCTGCGACTCTATCGATTTCTTTTTATCCAAAAATCTCGTAACATTTAGGCTTTCATCTTTTTGCCTCTTCAACAACTCTTCAGGTATAGGAAACATTCCAGATTCTCTTGATGCTTTTACATCAGTGTTGAGCGTATTCAAAACGTCCTTGTGATACTGAAGATTTCTCTCAATCCAATTCTTTCGGCCTTCAAGTCCTTTCGGCGTGTCGGGTTGAAGACTGAACGGAATCTTTCCTGTTGTGATCAACACTGCTTTGAACAAAGGCGAGCGTGATAGATGTTCGATGAGGCTTGAGGCGGCGTTCCACTGAATATCTTTTTTAAAGTCTAACCCAAACTTTCTTACGTAACTTTCTTTGTCAACAACTTCTTTCGCGGCGAGTACGCACACTCCGATATACTTGCCATTCCTCTCCAAGATGCCGACATTATGTTCCGAATTCCAATAGTGTTTGAACGGAGAAGTCACCTCGGAAAAATCTGACGGAATCTTAGTTTCACTTTGAGTTTGTTCCTCCTTCTGTTTCTTAAGAAAATCTCTCTCAAACGCCCCTTTGCCATACTTGTGATCGTATGCCTTCCTATACCAGGGGTCTTCTTCAGGCTTTGGAAAATCCCAGTTCATAAAGAAAATAAAGCATCTAGTTAGCTTGGTAATTGCGGATAGAAAGAGATGCCGATTCCGTCAGATCAGGATAGGCTTACCACGAAGTGCATCCTTCAATTTGCTCTGTAGCTTTTTGTCAGCTTGTACATCACTAATGTATTGATCCACTGCGCGTTTGAAATCATCAAAGTATGTTAGTATGTTGAATTCGTACTTTCCGTTTGAATACGTGATTCCACAAGTACCAGTGCCCATGTTTACGGTAGATGTTCGTTCGATCATGTAAGAGTGAACGAGACCGCACCTTACGTCATGGTAGACATCGATTCCGTCATCGAGTAACTTCTTGTAACATTTGCCCAGTCTGCGAAAGAATGATTTATAGCATTGCGGCGAGTTGCCTCTCGGAATCCCTTCTAAGAATTTTCCCCAAACCTCTGTGTATACGCTGAGTGCCAGAGCCACCATAAAATTGGCTTTACCATCTATTCCCCTTTGTACATCTGCGAACATGAACTCCCTTACTTTCTTAATTGTGCGAAGTTCGTTCATATCCATCAAAAGAAATTTTGCGGACAAGTGTGTTATTAATCATACTGCTTAGTCCCACAGTCGTAGGAAATCTTGATCCCCTATCCTTGAAGAAGTGTGTACCTTCATTTAACATAATAATCCCGCTTTCTTCTGACCCTGTTATTCTTCCTGATATTCTTCTATTTCTTCTACTTCATTCTCTTGTCCGTTTGTTGTGAACTCAACTACGGATTGACAACGCTGACAGACAGGTATGCCTGCAAACCAGACAAACCCCCATGCGTCGTGTCCGCTGTCTGTACGGAATTCTTCACATGTTGGACAGTATGCTTTCGTCATTTGAATCACCAAACAAAATATTGGATTGCTGAAGTATTCTCGGTTGCCGAAAGAAAGCTATGCCGATACTGCCACTTGCTCAGGAATACAAGAAAAAGAACTTGATTCTTTAAATATGAACCATAAGTGAATTAGGAAAATACTTTTGAAAAAACCCAGCTCCTAACGATATCTGAAACAGCTGCCGTCAGAACGACAATATGGATAATCGGTTGGGCATCCGCATAATTGACATTTACGTATTAAGTTCCCATTATCGCAATACAAACCAACATTGAGACCCGAACATTGACCAAAAATAGTCCTGTCATTACACGTATCTATTTTTGTGATATCAAAAGACCAGCCTCTTACTCCTTTATAGATATCAACGTTTTCTTTGGCTGTGGTTTCTATAAGCCGATTCGTCCCGTCCTTAAATTTAACATATAGAATAATGTGATTAACATTTTTTGGATTTTCTATGTTATTGGCATCTAGATAAATAAATTCTATCGTCATACCATATCTAGCTTGATTATTTCCTGCTGTTAACAAACTTCCCATCAATACCGCAGTATCTCGACAGCTTCCTCTTCCTTCAGTTAAAGTTTCTGCAGACCATTGTGCTGTCTCATTGGTCACTCCGTACACAATCAGTTGCCGTTTTAAATTGAAAACTTCTTCAACAAATTCTTTGTCTGTTCGGCCAGCTGTAAGTGTATCGATAACCTTTTCAAAGAATTCCGGTTGAACAAACGATCTATAATCAGTGATGGCTATTGGACTAGTCGGACATGTCTGGCATTTGAGTCTAAGAATTTGCAAGTTTTTTTCCATGGTAACATAATTTCTATAAGTTTCAATTGGCAAACTCCATTGAATTTTGTTTCCTTGTCTATCTGCAAACTGCCAATGAATTTCACCTCCAGAAATATAGGTATGATACTTTGTCGGATTCGAATCTTGGCTATAGCCGGAAGGAGTGGAAGTGCTAGTACAACCAGAAAAAATAATAATTGCGATTAAAACTATGCTGAGAATCGGTTTAATATCCATAAACATATTTTGGACTGTCAAATATTTATTGAAAACTGTATCTTAAACACAAAAGAAAAAAAACATTCTCTTACCCGAGTAATTGCCTTATCTCAGCCACAATTCGTAAAGTATTAGCCTTTTGTTCTTCTTAATGATCCTAACTTTTCGCTTGTACTTCTCCAACCATTCCAAGTGACGTTTTGCGGTGAGCCAGTTTGCATGAGTCTCTTTCGCTATTTCATTGACTGTCTTAGGTCCCTGATCCAGCGACTGAAGGATGGCTCTTCTAATTTTGCTGTTCGTCCTGCGCATAACATAGTGATGGAACCTTAAGCATATTCTAATGACTGCATTTCATGAAATTAGGAATACTCCTAACGATTTGTAACGAACGTTCTATGTAACAGAAAATACTGCTCAAAACAAATCACATTATGTCGGTATCGGCAATTGTCCGCATTCGTAACCAATGTAGTCACCAAGAATCATGTATGAGATTATGATAGAAGAACACAAACTAGCATTGAACTTTCAAACGTTGCGTGAAACTGAAACACGTTTGCTTTTCAGAGATGAAGAAGTAGACAGGCTGCTTGTTAGCATGAAGAGCGGAATCAACGCATATGCATATGGGTCTATCGGAACTGGGAAGACTCTGGCGGTGCGGCGTGCGATTGCGAAGTTCAACGATGCAAGAAACAAAGCAATCTACGTTAGCTGTGCCTGTTGCGAAACAGAATACTCAGTCCTCAGAGAAATAATTGATCAGATAAACGCGATGTTGCCGCAGAAGATATTCATCGAGACACGTTCGAATTATGATCTGGTGAGACGGCTAAAGAAAGAACGCGAAAGAATTCCCGGCCTCAAAGTTGTGGTACTCGATCATTTACAAGCGTTGGAAGAACCGAAAATTGTAGATTATCTTTTGGAGATAGGATTTGCCATTATTCTCATTTCGGACGAGCCCAAAGCAATTAACAGGATTAGTGCTCTCTCGCAATCGTATTTTGCGAACACGATTCATTTTTCAGACTGGACGCAAGAACAAATTATCAAGTTGCTCCACAGCAAGGCACGGCACTTGTTGGGAGATGGATGTTACAAAGAATCGCTCATTACAAAGATAGCTCAACTATGTCTCGGCAACATTGGCTACGGAGAATCATTGTTATTAGCATCGGCGTTGAATGCAGTGAACCACAAAAAGGACACCGTGGACGAAAGCGACATTCCTGAAATTCAACCGAAGACTGAAGAGCTGAGCCATGACGAGAAGATAATTCTAGAGATATTGAAGGAACATCGAAGCCTGCAGGGAGGCCAGTTGTACAAGACATATTGCGAGAGAACGAAATTTCCCAAGGCTGAGAGAACATTTAGAAATTATATGAAAAATTTGTGTGAGAAGAATCTGGTGAGAGCAATAGGGACTAACAAGGGACGTGTGTATGAACTCGTGAGCCAATAGCTGAGACATTCGAAAGAGAGATTATGATTTTACTGAAGAAACCATGTTCATTCTGCAAAGGGAATATCGACTCTCTGGCCGTTGAACTAGGTGTTACAGATGCGCTCACCTGTCCGGTGTGCAAAGGAGCAAAGGTGAACACATTCCGAGTGAATCGTACTCAGAAACTGGAATCGTGCAAAGACTGCGATGGAACAGGTGGATATTTTGTACAAGCCGCGAATGGCGTCAAAATAAAAGTTCCTTGTATGTCCTGCAGCGGAAAAGGGTGGAAAATCGTCTGAACATGCATCGTACTTGTTGCTGCTTCTTGATTAAGTGTGCAGCTCGCATGAGATAATTTTGGTAAGAGTGATTGGAATCAACGAGAGAAGAATTTACGAGCTTGTCGATAAATCGCTTTAGCTAGAACTGTCTCCTTCGGTCATCGACGTAATTACTTTCCTTGGTCGTTCTTGCGAGCATCATAGGTATGTAAGTACTGCTCCACGGTCGGAGGATTCTTGACATCGATCTTGCCTTCAATTAAATCGTTAATATAACTCAAGGCTACGTCAGAGATGTAACTGATTTGCTCCTCTGACCAGTCAGGATGCTTTTTCTTGAAACGTTCCTTGAAATGCAGATAGAGCTTATCGTTTTCCGTATCTTCCATTAATTCATAATATTCTTTTCTGACATCTTAAAGATATAGTCACGTGCAAAACATATGTTGGTGTGGTTGAGAAAGCACTGGCTCGCTTTATTCGTCTTGGTCCTAGTAGTCAACGGTCTAGCCGGTACGTTTGCGATCAAGTTCACGGAAACTCAACTGAATTGGGCAGATGCGGTTTTCGTTCACCTCACAAGTTTTACGACACTTGGGAGCAACATCCCTGTGAATACCACGATTGCTAGGGCATACGTAGTAATTGATGCTTTGCTTGGATACATCGTAATCCCTACGCTCAGTGCTCTACTCGCATTAAGGTTCGCGGCAATCGACTTCTTGAAATCTACAGAGAAGAATCAAATAAAGAAAGGCAGAACACCCGAACAAGCGAGGAAGTTGGCCGAGATACAGATGAGGGCAATGAACATCATAATCGACGATACCTTAAGTGAGGAACAGAAGAAAGAGGCTCAAGAAAAACTTCTCAGGGAAGCAAAAGAAGCTATCGATCAGACACGACCGAAAACCGCTAAGACATGACGCACAAAATCTAAGCTAGTCTTCTCGTCCCAGCTGCTCATCAATTCAGCGACAAACATACCAATCATAGTGAGACTGTCAGTCATGAACGGTGGTATCTCTTTACGACGTGCCAAATGTATAGTTAGTGCGCGTCTTAGCTCTGCCGCGTGTGGAGCGGGATCTAGTAGAGACTTGGCTACAGCGTCCAGCCTTTCTACAAAGTCATCGAACGCTTCCTTTTCGTCATCCGTGAGTTCCTTACCTCTCTTCTTCTCTACGTAGTCTTCAATCTGTTCATCAATTTCTTCTGTCATAAGTAATTGTAATGATATGAGCCGATTTATGATTATCCGAACCAAATTCAGCGGAAACGATTAGAACTAACAAGCGGAGAATTTATGAGTTAGTCGGATGAATAGGCGAGCACTCTTTTGCTTCAGCGATTCTTCTCTCAGCAATCTCCACGTATTCTCTGTTGATTTCTATTCCGATGAAATTCCTTCCAAGTTTCTTGGCGACGACTCCAGTTGTCCCGCTGCCCATGAATGGGTCAAGAATAACATCATTGACTCTTGACGATGAGAGAATTGGTCTGATGCAGATTTCTTCTGGAAAGACAGCAAAATGTGCGAACGGGTGAGGCTTGGTATTAATCTCCCAGAAATCTCCGGGATTCTTTCCTTTGTGATAGTATGCTTTCGTGTGCAGTGGATCGGAATAAGAAGTGTTGCCGAATCGTTTTACAGCCAGATCATGTTTTACTATATCGCCGGGATTTTTTCCCAATGGATTGCCCAAGTGATTTTGCGCATAGTCTCTCAAAGCCGCTGCAAGTTCTCCTGTCAAACCATATTTGATGATGACTTCCTGTGTTGCATTTCTGTGAGCATGTGCATTCTTGTTAGCTTGGTCCCATCCTTGGTTCTTCTTGGATTTGCCCTCGTAGCCGATTGCCCTGCTGTGTTTAGCCAACTCGCTGATTTCTTTGATGTACCTGTAGAGCTTCTCGCTGTAATTCTGAGATTTTGTTTTGTGCGGCTCGCGTATTGCATCTAGATTATAATAGTACTTCTTCGACTTGACAAAATGAAAAATGTGCTCGTAGGTATTTGTGAGTCTGTCTTTTACGCTTGATGGCATCGCGTTTGGCTTGTACCAGATGATGTCGTTGCGAAGTATCCATCCATTGCTAATCAAAGCAAGAGCGACACGCCAAGGGATTCCTATCAAACATTTTGCAGGAACAATGTTTGTCATCGAGGCCTGCGGACTTTTGTCCGGAAATCCTTCTTTCATGCATAAGCGCTTACCCCATGTCTCAAGCCCGCTAGACTTTGAGTGCGAGCCGCCGCCTGAGTAAGTGTCTCCTAGGTTGATATAGAAACTTCCATCTTTCGCTAACACTCTCCAAATTTCTTTCGCAACTTCTACAATGTGCTGAACGTATTCCTGATAGGTTGGCTCAAGTCCAAGCTGTCCGTCAATTCCGTAGTCCCGCAAGCCCCAGTACGGCGGGCTAGTTATGACTAAGTTAACTGAGCCTTCCTCTACTTCCTTCAGTTTCCCTACAGCGTCTCCAACTATGAGCTTTGTCCATGTAATACTACCACCTCGTGCGTTTCACAATTCGCCTAGAAAATTTAGTGAATTCGGTGTGAGTATTGATTGCCGATGCGCACGAGTTCCGATACTGCCGAGAAATATGTTCTCGAAAAGTCATGTTGAGAAGTATGCGTTGGAAACTATAGTCTGCGATACGAGAATCAATTTAAAATCTGAAGTACAATAAATTACAGTTGCCGATTTGTGCCGAAATTTTTCGGCGGCAGAAAGAAGTTGCGAGGATTAGGAATTGTTTAAGTTCAATGTAACTCATTGGTGGCTTTGCATATTCGATTCAAAGCCCATCGTTGTTACCAAAAGATGAGCGGACTGAATTAAGACGAGGCAGTAACGGCAGCGTTACTCATCCCTAATCCTAATCGTAACTGAAACTAAAGAAGAATATGTATGAGCAGAGCAAACGAAATCTACCATTTCGAGACGGAAATCAGGAGAGAAGTTGAGAAGATTACTCAGAGTAGCGACCCGAATAAGGAGACTCTTTTGCGCTACTATGAGCACAGCATAGCAGAAGGTCTCAGTATCGCCAGAGTTTACAAAAGACTAAGAATTGTCAGACGTCTTTCTACATTCCTTGGCAAGCGATTCGAGGACGCTCAGAAATCAGATATCGTAAAACTCGTAGCCGGTGTTGAACAGAGTAACATTAGTCAGTGGACCAAGCAAGATTACAAAGTGATTCTAAAGCAGTTCTACAGATGGCTGAAAGGCAAAGACAAGGATGAGACGCCCGAAGAAGTGAAATGGATCAAATTAAGCAAGAAGATAGCTAGTAAGATTCTCAAGAAGGACTTGCTCACAGCCGAGGAGGCCAATAGAATTGTCGAATGTGCTGATGATGTTGAAGAGAAGGCGCTCTTCGCCGTGTTATTTGATAGCGGAAGAAGGCTGGGAGAAATTTTAGGGCTAAGAGTTGGTGATGTGGAATTTGACGAACTTGGGGCAAAATTAAGAGTGGAAGGAAAAGTTGGACCTGACATAGTTAGAATTTCTGGAGCTGCTCCGAGGTTAGCGACTTGGTTGGATAACCACCCAAATAAGAACGATATGGCATCACCATTATGGGTAGTTGGTAAGAACGCAATAAAACAAATGTCATATTCTTCATTCATACAGAGACTGAAAAAGGCGGTAGAAAAAGCAGGCATAAAAAAGCGAGTGTGGCCTTATCTTTTCCGACACTCTAGGATCACGCCAGCTTCTACTAAGCTGAGTTACTCGCAGATGTGTCACGTGTTTGGATGGAAGCAGGGTTCGGACATGCCGCAATTTTATGTGCACCTATCAGGGGACGACAGAGACGAGGCCTTTCTCAAAATGAATGGAATGGAGTGCGTGAACAATGGGCATTCAGAAAATACAGTATACGTTCCGATAGTGTGTCCGCGATGTAAGAGAAATAATTCGCCTGATTCAAAATATTGCAATGGTTGTGGCTTGGCATTTGACCTGAAATACGCTGTAGAAGTAGACCAGAGGAAAGATGACATCAAGGAAAAGATAGAAATGCTCTCAGAGGAGCTTGCGAAGTCTCCTGAAATTGTGGATAAGCTGCTGAACGCATTGGTTATTCTAAACGGCAAAACGCAAACAGAAAACAAAGGATCAAGGCGTAGCTGAAAAGAAACAAGACTTTGACTGCTACTTGAATGGTCGCTCATCTTGTTCGCATAGGCATCATTAACGCACGCAGATTGACTCTAACTGGCTTTTCTTCTCTTAGGAAAGCCGTCTCTCTAATTGACCTTTGGGGAAACCGGATTTTTTCGAGGAAAGAGTCCACTTTAATGCCAACTTCTTCAGTTTTCATTGCCTCAGAAATCTCTTTCCATGAGTAGAGTCTAATTTTTTCCTTTGAGAATTCTGAACTGATGACACATGTCCTTGATGATATATCAGCAACCATTGAGTGAATATGGCGATCGTTTACCGGGCCTATGGGACGAGGGTCTAACAAATATGTCCCTGCCAGAAAATTCGGTGAGCTTCTCGACAGTTCATTTATGTCTGCAAATGCTGGCAATACGTAGAAAACTGATCGAGGGGGACTTGCAAACAACGCCGAGAGATATAACATGTTGTGCTGGTCTCGATAAACATTGTTATTGAATTTGAAAACGTAGATCGGCCCGTTTCTAATGACAGCCCTCTTGAATTGTAAAGCCAACATATCCGGGTTGCCCGGAACTCTAATAGTTGCATCCATTCCAGTCATGCTTTCATGCCTAAGAGAAAAGCCATAGAGATAAGCAGTAGGGCTGAAGTTGTGCTGAATATCTTCCAACATGTTTTTCAGTATGTTCAATTCCAGTGTCTTCTCGGTTAGTGGAAAACTCATACCGATACCTGCCTCAAACTTTTCAGGAGACTCTCCCGCGTGACAATTATAACATTCTTTGGAGCACTTCTGGTTTTGCGTGCTCTTTCCAAGAATTCCAAATATTTCCCAATCTTAACAAGCGACTCAAATACTCGTTCATTTGATGCTACGATTATTCCTATTTTGCCTAATGCAGAAGCGTTCACTATGCTGCCAAGCCTATGTTTTCGCGAGCTTTTATTCTCGACCTCTATTGCAAGAAAACAGCGTGGATTTTCGTTGGGCTCCAAATCTTTGTCTTCACTATTACTTTGTGATTTCAAAAGTTCCAATAGTCTTCTGCGCCTTCGATATGCTCTTTCAATTAGCATGTTGTTGTGATTGATGTTCGTGTCTATATTGAAGGGTCCGACGGCAAAATCTACACGAGGGCAATATTGTTCTCTCGTACACTCGTCCTCAGAGTTCTTGGCGACATCCCACTCTGGTATCACGTTTTCATGCCCGAATAATTGCTTTAGCTGAGCGAATATTTCGTCGTCGCTTGAAACTCGGCTTTCCTTAGTTACCATTTTTCTCTTTCCTTAATCAAAATATTAAACGATCAAAGTCTTGGCCTTTTCTTCTGAGAATCTAGAAAAATCTTGTCGATTTCTTCATACGATTGAAAGGTGCAATTAGCGTTCTTCAAAGGCCTGAACGTCAAAGATTCTATTTTTTCATTGAAATCATTTTCTGAAGTCTTAGGACCTACTATGTAGAAGTTCTGGTCTTCTGATCTGGGATACACTAGAGCAATTTCATTTAGTCTGTAAAGGGATTCCGTGAGAGTTGCTGGGGTGTCCACTACCTCGACCAAAATTCTGGGTACATTGCCTTCTGAAAAAGCGGCACAATCGATTCTTGAAGCAATGTCGCAAATGCGCTCATTGTGGAACTCTGGAATACCGTCAAGAACATCCTCGCCTTTCTCAATTATCTTTGCTTTGTCGTTTCTTGCCACATGAACTTTAAGTCCGTAGCTTTTGAATATTTTTACGAGTTTGAATTGGGTTGCCAAATGCTCCCGCGGGAACTGCGGTATCTCCACCTTTTCTTCTTCAGCCTTAGGTTCGAAGGTAAGCCGAAAGGCTTTTTCTATGATTTGAAAATCATGCGAACTGATTTTCTTTATGTAATTCTTCCCACCGATAGACATTCCCCATTGTTTCTTCAAATTGTCCAAATGACTGAACATGTCGAGAGATTCTTTACCGGCAAAAATTATGTTTCTAATGTCAACGTCGCTTTTGGGTTTGAGAACAGGTTCAATTGTAAACTGAACAAGTCCACGTGTCCAGTCTTTAGCTCTGCGATCGTCATCCTCCTTTAGTTTTTCACCAACTGTGAAAATGCCCCTTATTAGATGATCACCTCGTGTATAGTAAACCACTTTATCTCCACTGTTGATTTCGCTAACAGTGGGATGTTCTGGAATTAGTTCGTTGTTTTTGTCCCGAATAGGATTACCGTTAAGGTCGGTCTTTACATAGAACCCTATCAAATCCGGATGCTTTTCATAAGATTCTTCGTCATGCACAACCAAAAATATGTTTTCGGCCATATTGACCTCTCTTATGTTGAAGACAGTTCTCTAAGTATTTATTTCTTCCAAAAGAAGCCATAGAAATTTTCAGAGCTCATGAAAACTTTCGATTCAACTAGTTTTCTCTCTCCAACTTTAGATGCCCACTTCTGATCTCTGATTCTATGTATTTCTCAACTGCTCTTTCCGCATCAAAAGGAAACCTTTCAGGATTTTCATAGAATTTGTTACACGGAACGCATCTCCAATAATATTTCTTTATCAATAGGCCTTTTTTCTCGGAATCCATTTCAAACATACATTTCGGACAGAAAGGTCCTTCCGAGAAAGCATAAGGACCATAGAGCACTTTCCATTTCACACTAAACATGTTGACATTAAAGATGTATTTCGGGTTCTCTGGGCGGTGTCGGGCGGCATATACGAAACCCCCTCCTTTGCTACTAGAATGTATGACCAAAGCAATACCAACCAAGAAGATTATCGAAAAAGCAACAGCAATGGTCACCCATGTTGGCAATTGGTATAATAATAAGAAACTCAAAATCATGTCTCGATTCAAATATCCTAAAACCAAAATAACAACAGCAAAAATGATTTCTACTATTAATTTGACCGTTACAGCCTCAACAAATTTCTTGAAAAAGCCTACCATGGGAGCCCATAAAGAACAACGTCTTCAACGAGTATAAGGGTTATCATCTGTTAAAGAGCGGATTTATTTGCGAGTGTGTCCCTGACAGTATATTCTCTAGAATTGTGGTGAGTAAAACGCACCAGAGATAATACTATCGCAGAAAGCAATTAGTTCATTTGCAATCAGAGCATCAACGCATGCAGTTTCATTTTTCATCGCTATCAAACCTGCAGAAATTTCGAAATAGTATAAACTCCCTATGAAAACAGTAAGCAATTCATACGTGGCAATCGACATCTTTCCTTCTTGACTAAGATACCGTGTTCTTAGAGACGCCAATTGAAGATATGGGCGAGACAGAAGCATGCGAAGATAGTCGGATAGTATGCCCTTGGATTCGTCTTCAAACTCCAAATCGGGTAGAGTTGAAGGAATGTTTACGACTCTTGTTTTTGAATTATCTAGCGACCGGAATGATATGCTGTCTCCAATTTTCTCAGTAATCCAGATTTCGGGTTTAATTCCAAATGGGACAATAAAACCTGCGACAGTTTTGAATAAATTGTCAAACATTGCCTTCAGAGACGGAAGACCGCAGGTTGGGGCTATTCCAACTTTCAATCGTACCAGTTTCGATGCGTCTTTCGTTGCTCTTTCGCTGATCGGATAAATGTTTCCTCTATTGATCGTATCGTTTACTAATTCACGAAGATTACCCCATACCGAGTCCGCTTCCTCCCATAGAGTTGGAAAAGATTTTACATAGTCATAGATTCTCATCATTCTTAGTATCCATTCTGAAATCCTTGGTTCGCTAAGAATCGTACTCAAAAGAGATTTTGTTACGTTGTTCATGCTTCTCGTCCCAGGGCAAGATAGCATTGGCGATACCAGTATCTCATTCTCTTCGGCTCCCATAAGAAACGGATAGATTATGCATGTCACTGGCCGCTTTGAATACGCCAAACACATCTTGTTGTCATAGTCGTATTCCGAGCAGATGTATAGGTTTGGGGAAATCAATTTCTTCTTCCGAAGATCGACTGGGGAATCAGTTATGCAACAAGCACCGCATTTTCCAAGAGGACAATCAAAACCGCTAGCCCATTTTGGAGCAGTGTACTTTAGCGAATATGAATTACCATCTAAACGTAGGCTGTCAACAATTGAATAGAGCGAAGAATCAAGCATATTCTACACCGTAGACTTGCGCGACTACTGTATACAACATCAGTTAATCAATTGTAGAAAAGGATTTTCTAGCCTATCGTCACCCTAATCATCACGCCAGAACATAATCTTCTGCGGTTTTTAGCAGAATTTCAGCTACAATCAATCCCATCGTCACCACGCTACTCATAGCTGGATTCGAATTTGACATCTTTCCGTAACACAGAGATAACGGCAGTAACAGCAACTCCTTCTCTCCGTAATCAACTTCGCACCTGAAAACAATTATTTGTTTCATGACGTACAGAAGATACGACATCTACATCGGGAGCGAGAACAGCTCACACAAGATTAGCAGAGATTATTTATCGAAAATTACTGAATGGGCCAACTCAGCATTTCCTGACGGTTACACTCTGTTTTCTGGAACGGGCTATTGGGATGGATATTCTGAAGACTGCATTCTGATTAGCGCGCTCACACCGTACGAGCACAGATCTACAGAACACCTCAAGCGATTGAAAGACAAGCTAGGACAGCGAGCCATCCTGCTATCAAAGTATGAAGTGGATGTTGAAGTGATTTAGGTGGTGTTATGAAATGCTACTCATGCGACTCAAAGATAAAAAGAAATGAAGCATATCACGGAGACGAAGGAACTTGTTACGCAAACAAACCTCTGTGCGAAACGTGCTATAATGAATCGGAGCCTTGTGCTACTGTGTATTTTGGCAATGATGATGAGCCGCATGTTATTACTGACGCTAGAAACGAGACGGATAATCTATTTAGAGTCAAGTGGATTCCTACAGATTTGTGGAGAGGCCACTACGCTACAGAGAGCGATGAATATTCATTAGTCAACACAGCCGAACTTTTGGCATGGCATGAAAGTGAAGAGATGCTTGCAAAGTTTGACAGAAGAATACGCGAACTTTACGATGAGCATGAAATTGATTACGCTCGTGTGTTTGCAAGAAGCAGCAACGTGTTCTATCAGAATTATGATTTGTATGCGAAGAAGGAGCAGTATCTTCCGGCTTATCTTTTGGCCAACAGAGCAAAGGGCGAAGTGGAATATTACGACCCGAAATGGTATCGCGGTATAGTTTTCGATGAAAGCAGTCTAGCCAAGCTTGCTGAGCTTTTTCCTGAAAAGAACATACAGACTGATTATGATGTTGTTAGATTAGTTGAGCAATATGGAGAAGACACAGTTTCGGAGATTCAGAAGAGAATGGAGCAAAAGAACGAATGCACACATGAAAGAGTTACGTTCAAGGATCCGGGCTTTGCATACTGTGCTGATTGTGGGAAGCAGTTGTTGAATGAATAAAAAAGAGACTTGTTGCTACATGTCCTTGAACATAGATTTGCCTTTCTCCACAATTGGAGTTTCATCTAGCAGGATTGTTGGACTCATTATAATTCCATCAATATGAATGTCACTAGCTATAGTCCCTCCAAGATTTACATTGTCACCTAGTGCAATGTGAGCAGTGCCGAGTTTCTTCTCATCTTCCAGAATATTTCCGCTTAGTAATACCTTGTCATTTGTGCCTACGCCAACTTCAGCCACACAATTTGCATTCTTATCTGCTTTCTGTATGATGGTTCTTAGCATCTCAGCCTCAGTTTTCCCTTCAATACTTATGACTCTGCCTTTATCCGCCTTTAATATGACAGGATTCTGTAATTTTCCTATGCTCCCAACGGTACCGTCAAAAACTATAGTTCCGCCACATTCATATCCCCGTGGGACGACGGCGACTTCTCCAGAAGGAATATTTTGTAGACATCCTCTCCACATGGTTTCTCCTCTTGATTTAAACACCTTTCTTGGACATAGACCTGTTTGAGCTAGGGCTTTACCCCGTATAGGAGTAAGGAAATCAGTCCCTAAATCTGATGTAATTCTTAGATTGTTAGCTTTGGTTACTTTTTCAGCAAGGTCATGTGTTATTCGGTTTAATCTCTCGTAATCAACTTCTCCACATCGCTCCAAGATCTCCTGGGAAATGCCTGGCATAGAAATAATTCGGGATCCTAGCGCCTTCGCAATTTGGACTGCTCTAGTGTGAGTTAGAGATTTTTCAGTTGCGATAAATACGACATGCGCCTCTTGTAGTGCTTTAGCAAGTGTATTGGGCAACCGATTCCATTCGGATTCGATCATCACTAATGCAGCTGATGCTCCTATCAACCTATTTGCTTCGACGAAAGCCTGTCCAATTTGGAACCTGCTATGATCCACTATAACTAAGACATCATTACCTCTGACGACGTTGGCGCAAACCTCTGCAATTACCTTTGCAGCACTGACTGTTCCAGTAGTGATCATTTCTTCACTTCGATATTCTTTATTTCTTTCTCAACCTCTGCTATCCTAAGAAGTATGTATTCTCTCAGATATCCATCAGCCGTTTTTGGATCTATTGTCTTAAGATATTCCTTTATTAAACGAGTATATTCATCATAAGGCAGTTCATCTACCCTCATCTCTCGACCAATTCTATCTCTAAGCAGTGACTGAAGTTTTTGAGGATTTTCTTTTTTCATCCGACCGAAATAAGCCACCAGGTTTCTTTCTTTTTGCACCTCATATACGGATTCCATTAAATCCTTGAAAAAGCTGGCTATTTCGGGTCCGATAAGTATAACTCCTCTATTTAGTTCTCGGGTAAACGCTTTCGTTCCTATGCCTACATATTTCTGTCCGTATACGGCCAGTGTAAAAGACTGCGTAACATGAGGTAGCTCTATGTCGACTATGGTTATAGGTAGTTTTTCGAAATTCTCTCTTAGGATCTTAAGTCTGACTAGTTGTTCTGTTGGCGATGATTCTCCGATTTCAACTCTTGTCTTAAATGTTCTGAGAGATGAAATGTATCTTGCTCTGACATTGTCTTTCAATATTTTCTTTTTGAAAACTTCTCTAAAACTGCCAACCTGTTCTCTCCTTTTTGCTTCATTTTCTGGAACTGACCAAATAAGGGATGTTGGGGTATAGGCTAGAACCTCATCGCCAGCTTTCAGTTCCTTAACGATTTCAATTAAACGTCTATGAAAAGGTTCAGGCTCAGGTTCTAGAATTATTTCGGTCTTGACCTTTCTGAATCCTTCTTGCTTCAATTGCTCTATTTCTTGCCTTACTTGCTCGTCCCTTTTTTGCAGCTCTTTCAGCTGTTTCTTTTCTATTTTGTCAAGCAAGTTCTCATATGAAGTAACTTTGAGCTTCTTGGGTCTGTCATTAATGAGTTGGACGAGCTCTTGGTCAACTAGCCTGTTAACATGGGTATAGACTTTAGGCGCAGGTACGGTCTCAACATTTTTGGCTATTTCCTCAACAGTTCGAGTCCGGCCATCCATTAAGAATACGAGAATATCTATCTCGGGTTTCATTAGCCCCGCACGTTCAAGAAAACTCCTGAGTCTCGCGCTCAAGCCTCTATCTCCTTAATGCTCGTTTTCCTCATCCATACTTAATATACTTTACAATAGGTTACATCAAGGTGACTGAAAAACCTTTTATACAGTACAAAAGGTATATTATTTCAATGTAGGAATCAGGCGGTCGGGATGGTTCCATAAATGAGTCCAAGCAATCCTACAATATTGGATTCAAATTACCGCGCTGTTAGACCTGCCGGAAGAACTCAGTTGCTGCGGAAGCTAGGTTGCGCATGCGAAAGAGGTCACGAGACGATCATAATCCATGGACCTGGTGGCGACTCGAAGACGCTTTGCGCGATTTATTTCCTGCTTCATCTGCAACGTCTTGTAATCATGCTAGTATTGCCATGTACACTTGAAGAAGCTAAGCAGTTTTACAATTTAACGATTACGCACATTATGCAGCCTAGATACAGAGAATTAGCCTTACTTATAGATGAGCTCGAAAAAATTGATCCTGATATGGATTTAGCCATTCTTGGCTGGATTATTAAAGCCGTCGACCAATACTTGGCTTCATACGCAACATCGGGAAAGAGACCTCTCATATTGGGCACTACGAACAGAGTTCCGAAACTTATGAAACATTTTCCAGAGCTCTTCAGAAGATTTGTAGACTATGGGCCTCTTGTGTATGCAAGCCCGGCTGACATCAATGAACGATGCCACATGATAAATGCCGCCATAATCAAACTTCGAATCAGGCCATCAGTGAGACTGAATCATGCCGAGAGAATGAAACTGGCGTCTGAAACAGCTGGTTTTAACTTCTATCAAATCTGTGAGCTTTTCGAGAGAGCGAAACGGCTTGACCCAAGCATTACCTTTGACTCCCTCATCAAAATTCTTGAAAATCGAGATATCGTTCCCCGACATAACCCCGAAGCCGTCAAACATTATGAAAATGAGCTTCACAACCTCGGATTTCGTTTCGATGTTGATATGGGCTCAAGCTAGATCACCAGTTTAAAGCCAGAGAATAGCAAGTTACGCAGTTGAATGTGAAAGGTCTCTGCACTATTAGAGGTGCGAAGATGAAAACGGTAAGCAAAGGATTGTACATAGCCATAGAGGGTATCAGTGGAGCAGGCAAGACTAGACAATCCCACAAACTCGAAAGAGGCCTGATCAAGGAAGGTTTCGGGGTCCTTCGTGTAAAGGAACCCCATATCGAGACCATCCGAGCTTTCCTCTATCATCCGCGAGGGGAAGTTGAGCCAGACATAGAGGCCCTAGTCTTTGCGGTCGACCGCTTAATCCAGCAACGCACGCTCATAGTTCCCGCCCTTGACAGAATGAAAAAGATAGTGGTATCCGACAGATCAGTTTACACGAGCCTAGCGTATCAGGTAGCGCGTGGTCTGCCGGAGACCTATATCCGCTATATCAATAGGCCTGTAAGATTTCCAGACAAGGTTATCCTCCTCGATATCTCACCACAAGATGGTTTGAAAAGAATAAAGCTCATCGGGAGAACCCTCAGCAGATTCGAGAAGCCAGAGTTCATGGCCAGAGTGAGGGAGAGATTCATAGACTTGGCTAGAAAGGAAAGGAGAAAGTTCGTTGTCATAGACGCAAGCCGAGATGAGGGGGCTGTGTTCGAGGAGATTTGGAAGATAATATGGATCTGGCTTGGCAAGATAGGGGCTAGTCAGCAGGTTTAGTAAGTTAACATCTTCATGCGACAATCCTGTAGCCATGATTGTTTGGCGACCCACTCTAGTTGAGGTCAAGAATTGTTCGGACAGCGACGTTTATTCGTATACTAAATATGTTAATCTTTGTTAGGAAAGAGATAAGTGCAACCGCCCTTGTTTTGAACCCTCCGAGAGGTCAAAGGGCAGGGATAGGGGAAAAAGCCCCAAACCCAAACTGGTTTGCATCCGGCCAGCCCCACCATCAAACTATTTGAGCTTATGCACCCAAGTACATAATATCATGCACGTTAGTGCATAACACCGATCCGGATTAGGATCTGAAGCTTTAAGTTACTTAATGATATATATCATAATATCACACTTTGTGTGAGGTTGTGATATAAATGACAATGACCGCATTGCT
>Ga0315312_1000615_pt1 | contig 37806 bp, 33 predicted proteins | sample TDP7_MG_FD_203629 | JGI IMG/M metagenome (GOLD analysis project Ga0315312, IMG submission 203629) | Freshwater sediment microbial communities from Lake Towuti, South Sulawesi, Indonesia - TDP7 | ecosystem: Environmental > Aquatic > Freshwater > Lake > Sediment | place: Indonesia: South Sulawesi... | reverse complement strand
AGCATACAGCTCCCAGCCGCGAGGTCGCCCCCGAGGATCTCGTCGAAACCAGGAATCCCGGACTTACCCATGGCTACCAACCCTAGAGTCGCGGCGACCCCCTTTTAAGCCGAGTGAACGCCCAGTCTAGGCGTCCAGTACAAACAAAAGGTTAAATAGTTGATAAGTTCAACTTAATTATCGCCTCCAAAAACATGCTGGAGATGCATTCTCGTGGAGACAAGAGACGACGAAATTATGCGCCTTATGACAAGGATACTTGAGTTGCGTTCTAAAATTAACTCACAGATAAACAGCCTAAACAATACAGCGGCCTCCGCGAGAGCCGGCGCGAACGGTATCCCAAAGAATCGAGAACACAAGGTTGAAGAGGAGTTGAGGTGGCTTCTCAAGACAAATAAGCCAGAGTGCCCAGCGAACTTCAAATCCCTCAAGATTAACTACGGCAGAGCCAACTATCATCTCGTTCCCGACGAGGAGAGTCAAGGAGACTGGAAACTAGCTACGACGATTCATGGGGATCGACTTACTGGCGATGATCCCCGACAATGCGACGAATGCAAATACAAGGAAGGACTCGAAGAAGTTCTCAACATTTTGGCTGTATGCGGATTCATAAGAAGGGGAGAAGAAAAAAGCGAGGCTGGGACTCCTCCTAAGCACGGTCTCGACGACCTCGACCCTCTGCAAGACTATCGCAGACGATCAAGCAGGCGGTCCACGTCAGCATATTACTACTAGAATTAGATCGAAATGAGCAGGGAAAGAGCTGACGAAGGTTAACCCTTGAGTACGCCGGTGAGTTTCTGGTTGTTCTTAGCCAAGAGCTCACTCAAGGTGTCGATCGCTCTGCGTAGGTTCTCCAGATCATCCCTCGTCGGCAAAGCCTTGAGTTGAGTGAGGATGTCGTTGATCCTCTCCTTTTGCCTTTGGCTCTCCTCCTTGAGACTATCAATAATCTCACTGAAGCGCATATCGGCTGTCATTCGGGAGTCTATCCTTTCAGATAGGCCCTCAATGGTCCTAGCTAAGATCTGAACAGAGCTGTTCAACTCGTCTAGACTTCGCCTCACATCCTCTCCCTTGACTACCGTCAAAGTGTTCTCAAGTCTATCACTCAACTCTGTCAGCTCCTTCTCGTGTTCCCGCAGTACGTTTATGACGAAGTCTAGGGCGGAAAGTGAGTTCTTTGACATGGTTTCCTTGAACACCTTTCTCAATGGTCAAGTTGTCATGTCTCAGCCTATAAAAGACTGTTGAGCTTCAAGAGAGGGATTCTGGAGACATCTCTAAGAGAAGGTGCCAAAACCATGTCGGCCCTTTATGAAACCCAAGCGCGCCGGAAAGATTATGGGGACTTGAGGACTAACTGGACCCGGTAACCTGTGGATAGTTCTGGATTCGAGATTTTCCGTCGTAAAGATTACAAACTCATTGTTTCTTGCGGATTCCTAGCGAATATACCGGGATGTACTTGGATTTCTTGGCTTACCCTTCTAGGTCAGCGCAGCCATTTCTTGCAACTCCTTACAGGACAATCGAAACCTTCAGATGCTGAGATCTTTACACTTCTATTCAATGAGTGGCAGAAAAAGTGTGGGGAAAAACCTCACTGACTGATCTTCTGTATGTAGACTATCCCCTTCCGAGTAAAAGCCTTCATGCGTTTCTCTTCTTGGTCGATGACAATTTTGAGGGAGTTATAGAGCCTGGACCTTTGGTTCTCCGTGAGTTCAGCATCTCCGTCAACTTTCTCGACCTTTACGATGTCCGCGTCACTTTGCTCGAAGTCTCGTATCAATTTGAGGGCGACGGCCTTCCAACGACCACGGTCCGTAATTGCGTCAGCTTTGACGGGAACAACTCGTAGTTGTATGCTAATCTCGCTCACCCCCTTAAGTCCTAATAGATTAGCTATCAATCGATAGAAAAGCTTTGTGAAGAACTCCGCAACTTGGCGGGTATGGACACTAAAAAGAGTCTTAAACGGTAGAGCTACAGAAAAACGGCAAATTCCTGATAGCGCCGTCAGTTCGTAGAAATTGCCGAGTTAAGTCAACAGCATGCCGTCATTGGAGAAGAGACACAAGAAAGTGACGTCATAGTGGTCAGGCGCGCTTCCAACATGGAGAAGACAGCAATATATCCGTAGCTCGTGAGAATTCTTGATCAACGTGCGAAGGCCTAGTTTCCAACCTCTTGACCAAAGTGTTCTTACAAGTACGTATTGGAATCTTCGTATGAACTTGTAGGAAATGGAGCTTCTAGAACAGTTGTCAGGATCTTGAGGTGGAAGAGACTGTAGTTTGTTTGGGGAAGTTTCGGAAAGGGTTTGAAGCTACGCGCAGACCTTATGGCCTCGTGAAGTGCACATTGATGTTGGAGATCGTCTTCTTCTTGTAGAAGAGGGCCGACTGGACCTGGGTGAAGTATCTTATGACGTCCATGCCTTTGGATGTTACCTTATATCTGCGTTTCTTGATGTTCTCGATCCTTTGTATGAGGTTTTGCTCCTCTAGGAAGTTGAGGCATTTGACGACTCTGTCGTAGGAGAGGTTAGCGGCGTAGACTATTCTGGCTGGTGATTCGCGACCGTTAGCGATAGCTTGGAGAACATCGACGTGAAGTTCCATTCGGGAGCGACGGTAGGTACTCGCCACCAGTTCTCACCACTGGAGAGTGTAACTGTTTAACTGCTTATATGTTTTTCGCTCCTGCTGAGAACTACTCCTATCTGCATAGCGAGGTATCATCCTGAAAGAAGAATCCTAGGAGATAGACAGAATGGTAAGCCTCAAAAGAAGCAGGAGGATGCTGATGCTTCTGCTGCCGTTGCTGATGGGCTTCGCGCTGCAGGCTACCCAGTACGCTAGGGCGCCGATGGAGTACAACTACTACGTGGTCTACGCCAAGAACGCGGACATCGCCCTGAAGCCGGGGACGGACCTCAGCCCCAACGGGCAGACCCTCATACAGAACAGCACGACCCAGCAAGGATACTACACGCTGAGTCTGGGTAAATGGGGACCAGGATACGTGGTCAACTACACAGATGCCTTCAGGGTCGTCAATAGGGAGGTCTTCAACGTGCGCATGGTCGGCCTCAACTTCAGCAGCGACGCCACGGGCAAGGAGTACCTCAGAATCTACCTCCAGAATGACACGAATGACGATGGAGTCGGCGACGCGTGGGTCAAGGCCTGGGACGGGACCACGACCACCATCTCTGGAAGCAACTACGTCTACATCAAGGCGGCCACCACCTACGGCAACGACGGAGGCACAGCCAAGGTCAGAGTGGACATAGTCGTCCCCAACACAGGAGTCGGACTCTCCCAAAGCACTCCAGAGCTGACCTACACTGGACAGCTGATCTCGTGGTTCACGAGCACATCCTTCTGATCTAGGTACAGCAAACCAGAGAGGAGGACGCAGTCCAAGGCTAGGAAACTCCTAGCCTCAACTAGGTTTGGAGAGAACACCATGGACTTGAAACTACTCGGAATGCGCAGAACGCTGCACCTGAACGTGAAGAAGGTGCTGTCGGCTACTGCGTACCTAGTGGTCCTCTTAGGCGTCACGTCCTTCGTATCCAGTTCCGTGACCCAAACCTCAACTCCTGTCGGCATAATCACCTCGCGGAGCATGGAACCAGTCTTGAACATAGGTGACATCGTCTTCATCAAACCAACGAGAATCGAGGATGTACGGGTGGGAGAAATCATAGCCTTCTACGCTTCGCCCAAGACCGTCATCGTCCACAGAGTGCAGGAGATAATAGCCTATCCCAGTAGAATCTACCTCCTCACAAAAGGCGACGCCAACGATCTCAAGGACCAAGCTGTAGGGCTAGGACCGGTAACGGAGAAGAACTTGCTTGGGAAAGCCCTCTCTATCGACGGAATTCCGCTAAAGGTTCCCTACATCGGCCAGATTTGGGCTCATCTCTACAACCTCTCAGTATGGGTCACACAGGACAAGCCTTGGAGCTTCTGGGCTCCTGTACTAGCGGCGCTGTACATCTGCTGGCCCAGCGGAAAGAGGGGGAGGAAAGTCTTCCAGAAACCGTTATTGAAACGCAAGATCCACAAGAAACAGTTACTGATCATATCTTTCACCGCCTTCGCGGCGATCTCTATCTTCACGATGTGGTTCAGATCAGAGCAGTACACCCTCGGAATGCGCATCGCATGCCTCGAGGACTTTGACGAGAAGATGAACTTCAACTACGGTTCGATGATCTATGGCCAAAGGGAGGATCACACTATCACGATCACCGGGGCTCCCATGCTGCCAGTTAAGACCGTGAGCGTCGTACTAGGCAACGCATCTAGAATTGCCACAACCGTACCTCGCAGCACAATAGCTGAACCGAACAAGTACCTCGACTTGACGCTCCACGCCGAAATACCTCCCTTCGGAAGTATTATGCCGGGCCTATACAGAGGAGTGGTCTTTGTCTACTCCTCCTATCTGTGGACCCTACTGCCCGACGAATTGATATTCGCAGTCTTCGGTGCTTCGCCTAATCCTTGGTTCTCCACAGTCATCCTAGAAGTGACTGGAGCACTGTTGGCAGCTGGCCTCTTCCTCAGCGCAATCTATCTTGGTGAATTCATTGTTCGACAGGCGTTGTACACCTACATTTGGCTGCAGCACCGCCCTGAGGAGGAACCGGTACCCAGCTACATCCTCAGAATTCGGAGCGTCAAGGCCTCTCTGCGAACACGCTTGTCCGGCCTGAAGCACAGAATGGTCATGGCAGTAGCTGTCTTTGATGTAAAAGGAGTGCTTCAGAAGATGGAGATCTTCAGCGGTCTAGGAATCGCCGCCTACGCCATCTACGCGGCCTCCCACTCGTTCATCCTCACCCTCGCTGTCGAGTGTGGAATTGGAGTGGCCTTCGCCGTGTTGCGTCGCTGGAGACTTGGAGCCGCAGTTGTTGGGGTCGTTTTCACCCATATCGTTGCGTCGCTGGCCCTCGTCGCACAGAACGCCGTCCTCTCGGCTAGGAGCCTTTTCGACATCTGGTCGGTCTCAGCCTCGGGCTTCACAGGTGCTATAGAATCGGTCACGACGATACCATTGGTAGTACTCGGATCCATAGCGACCTACAAGGCCCTCTCCTCAGCCAAGGTATGGTATTTGGAACAAGAGACCCTAGGCTGGACGATTATCAAGAAAGTTGTCCTGACTATACCGTCTTTCGAACGACAAACCCAAGAAGTGATCCCCGAGAAAATCGATGTCCTCCGGCATCGAATCTTGACGATTAGAGCATTTGCACAGCCGAGGCAACTCACGGCTGAAAGCTGCCAGGTCCTGAAGCCTCAAGAAGAGGTGGACTTGACACCCCGGAGAATGAGCGCTGACGAGTACAGACAGATCGCAAAGTTGATTCGAGTCCTTGAAGAGGCCCCTCGAGAGGCAAGGCGACTTGAAGCGTCATCGCCTTACTGGACTTCCAGACTGGTCGAAGAGCCAGTTCTGATCGTGGGGAGGTCATAGAATGCCGTTTAATATTGGAAAGAAGAAGGAACCGACAGATGTCATCGACGCCGTCGACATTCCGGAGGGTGAGGAGGACTCACCACTTCTAGATGTCGAGGTCGATGAGAAGCCTATGAAGAATGGGCAGGCAAAGAAGAAGGACCCGGCAGAAGAGAACATCGTATACGACTGGATGACCGGTGAGGAAGTTGGCAGTGTCAGAAATGTGATAACCAATGACAAGGGCTCCACCATCGCCTATGAGGTGAAGAGCCTTGCTGGCAACGTCATCCAGTACAGTGCCTCTCAAGTCGACCTAACAGACGAAGGGTACATTCTTCTCCCCATCTGGCTCTCCAAAGCCAGGGAGAACAGAGATCGATTATCAGACGCATCGCGGAAACTGACGGAGCTACGTAAGATGCTGGAAAACAACACGGTTTCTCTGGAAACCTACAGTGAGATGGCGAAGGTAACCTTCAACCTCGAACTCCTGGAGGGCAGCGAGAGGTCCGTCATAGAGATCGAGAGTATGCTAAATGCCATCCGAGGTGAGAAGGCCAAGATAGAGCAGGAGATCTACTCCACAGACATCAAGAGGCGTGTGGGTCTCATTGATAGAGTGGAGTATGCAAAGGCTACAACAGATCTGACTGACGCCTACAAGCGTGTTCTCTACCATATTGCTGAGAGTGAGAACCTTCACAAGGAGGTTCTCAAGGCATTAGCCGAGGCAAAGAGGATGGAGGAGGTTCCAGGAGAGAACCTCGAGTCTCTTAGGGAGAGGAAGTACAAGCTACACTTCGTGTTATCCTCGAATCCCCTGGCAAATGTGCAGGTGAGGAAACTTGACAACTGAGATGGGAGAATCATCCGCAAAGGTGAGCGGTACAAGCGCTGAAAATGTATCCGTAGAAGACAAAGTGAAGGTTTCGATTCACTTCACCAAGATAGAGGCCCTACGGGAAGGTGACGGCGTCTTCAGCGAGATACGGTACCCCATTGACATGAACGTCGGTGAAGCCATCAGAAGGCTGGACAACAGTGCGATTATCCACTTCACCATCAGAGTCTCCACAGACCCCAAGATAGCCGTGATGGAGGTTAAGGGAGAAGCCATCATAAGAGGACCCGTCGAAGGACTCCATCGTCTAACACTTCCAGAAGGAAATTCGCCGCCTCCGATCTGGAAGGAAATCTACAGAGAAGCGATGGTCGCTGTTTCCCTCCTTTCAAAATTCTTCGAGATCCCTGCACCACCCACCATTTAGAAGGCATGGTAATGGCGATCCAAGTCTACAATTTAAGGGAGCAGGACCTAATAGATCCAGAGCCATCCCGGCAGATGTCTAGGTTTCTCCTTGAAGCCGAAACAGCCTCACCGCAAATAACAATCAAAGATGGATATTTAGCAATCCCCGTTCTCCTCAGCCTAAGGCAAGACACATCGATAGACCACAACGTTCATCGCCCATCTGTCTTGGCTTTGAGACTAAGCCTATCCCAAGAGGATGAAACAAACCTCGGACTCTTAGTCATTAGGCTCCTAAGACAGACAGCAGAGAACCGCCTTCATGAGATTGAGGATCCAAGAACCTCGTCCTCGAGACGAGCAGATATAATGGATGAATTGCGAAGAATGCGGAATTTCCTTAGCTCCCTAACTTGGACCAGACGAAGATCGGATGTAGACCAAATATTCGACCTTCTGGACATCGGCATCTCCCGCCTCACCGACTCCTCCGAAGCCACCATCGTTGAGGTCGTCAAGATTGAAGATCGAGAGTGATCGGCGCCTGACCGATTCAGAGAGGAGGGCTGTGGAGAAGTACTTCGATGGAAAGAATGCCCCTGTTGGAAGTCGTTATCTGGTGAACTTCGGCTCCTCGAAAGTGATGATAACCTTCGCTGAAGAAGCCGACGAGCAGCAACTGCAAACTGAGAATAGGGTGGGCCCAGAGGGAGAGGATTTCCCCTTCGATCTTGGGAAGGGATACGTCTGTCCTGACTTCCTTAAGGACAGGATTCCCGGACCACAACTCCCTTTTCTAGATGATGGAACTGGACTTGAGCTACGAATTCGAAGAAGTCTCCACCATTTCAAGCAGGTCGGGCTCGTGGGCCCTACAGGCGTAGGAAAGACGCATCTCGTCTACAAGATTGCTTATGACTGCCAACTCCCCCTCTTCGAGGTGAACTGCGCTCTCCAAACGTCCTCCTACGAATTGATTGGCAAGTACGTGGGGTTAGGACGAGAGAACTGGGTTGACGGGATAATCGTGATGTGGTGCAGGTACGGCGGCATATTGTACCTCGATGAGGCGAACATGATGAAGTCGGATATTCTTTCCAAGTGCCACCCAATAATGGACGATCGTGGACACCTTGTCCTCACGGAGAGGGAGAACGAGGTCATAAAGCGCCACCCTTACGGCTACATCGTCCTCTCCTTCAACCCTTACTCCATCGAGTATGCAGGCACGAAGCCCCTCAACGTGGCCTTCAGGAGACGAGTTGCCTCGTGGTTCCACTTCGACTACTTGAGCAAGGGTTCCAAGATTAGTGACTTCGAGGTCAAAGAGGTCATGAGGAAGGGGGAGATGAAGGACGAGAAAACAGCATACAAAATGGTGAAGGTGGCTGCCGAATTGAGGAAAATCTATGAGACAGGGGAAATACCGATGGCCCCGTCCCTTGGGAACCTGGCTAACTGGGCCAGAATCGTTGCGTTGGATGGCGCACCGGTGATTCAGGCCGCGGATGAGACTATAGTTGACACAATCTCCGATGACCCTTCGATAAAGGCAATCGTCCGGCGTATCATTAGTTCAGTCTTCATGGCTGAGGGCTAGGAGATTGAGCCTCCATGAGTCTGCATGGGCTCTGGCGTGTATGATCACACGCAAGGAGCCAACTGAGTTTAGACTAGTCTTTGAGGGTCGCGTTCCCTACCCCTACGTCGAATACCATGGACGACCAGTTACAAAGTATACCATCCATGTCCCAACCCCCGAGAAACTCGTCCCAGACTCACTGGCCCTCCCCTCTTTGGAGGTCGCTAGGTTACGAGTGTTCAGGGCCTGCGTCGCCCACGAGGCGGGGCACATCTACCTGACGAATCCCATCGTCTACGAGAGACTCCAAGGCGAGAATCCCGCGTTGATAAAGTTCGTATCGAACCTAGTCGAAGACTATAGGATTGAGAATTTCCTCGCGTCCAAGTGGGCGGGGATTGCCAGGGACTTGGCCTTCGCCAATGCTGTGTCTTACATGAGGTTTGTCCCCATAGAATCATCGATGGGCAGTCTGAAGAAGGTTCTTCTCGCCTCGACAATGGTCGCCTTCTGCGGTAAGGTAAAGGGCGCTCTTCAACCCGAGGAGGAGGACGCTGTCAAGGAGATTCTCAGTGCCTTGAATAGGGTAAAATGGTCCTCAGAGCCCAAAGCACTCTTAGATACGGTCGGCCAAATCTCTCATATCCTCGATCGTTGGAAGGAGCCGGTAGTGACCAGCTTCATCCTGCCCCACCAAGATGGGCGGCGAACATGGGAGGCGGAGGTCTATTTCCGAAAGAGCGTCGAACCCAACGAGCTCCAGGATGCTATCAGAAGAGTGAGTCAGCTCTTTGGCTTCAAGGAAGGTTTCGTTCAAAACAATGAAGACGATCTTGCGGAAGCCAGCCACATCTTTAGTAGAGAAGGTAACAACCTCAGGAAACATAGTAAGATCCTGAGCATAATCAAGGAGAAGACGACCGCCTTCAGGCAAGTTGGGTTTGCAGAGCGAAACTACTCCGAGTTTCTTCGGATCAGAGAGGCCTATGGCCCGCTGATAAAATCGGTCGAGAACCGCATCGCCACCTTGGTAACGGAAGAATCTGAGGTCACGAATGAGCCCAGCGGTATCTTGGACCTCCAAGAAGCTGTTCAGGCCGTAGCCTCGGAGAACCCTAAGACAGACCTCTTCAGACGTTGGAGGATAGCTGAGAGAGGTGTAGCATGGGCGGTCCTGCTGGACAACAGTCGAAGCCTCTCGAAGAGAGAGGAGAGGGTTAGGGAGATAGCCGTCATCTTCGCCGAAGTGCTCAAGAACATTCTACCCCAGAACAGCTGGGGACTCTACGCTTTCAGCGACGTCTTCATTGTCTTGAAGGACTTCGACGAGAAGTACGACAGGGATGTAGCCTCTCGACTCGGCGGCCTTACCTGCGGAGGCGCAACATACCTCCCCGACGCCATCGAGGTGGCCACCTCCCGGCTATCACCCATGCCCTATAACATTCGGACACTCGTCGTCGTCACAGATGGGCAACCCTACGGCTACGCTGGTATCGAGGAGAAGACTCGGCGGGCGGTGAAGGACGCTGAGAGGAGGGGGATTGTTCTTCTCGGGATGGGAATCAAGTACGATGGAGTCAACCGCTACTTTAGATACTGGTGCAGCGTAGACAGGATCCAGGACCTACCCCAAGAATTCCTCAGCAGGTTCTTCGCCCTAGTCCAGAATAACGATTGACCAAAGTCCAATCCATATGTTCAAAGGAGTCGCGCACCGCCGCGCGCTATAGCCTTGGAACCAAAGTTCTTGTCGTAGGGGCTCCGCCTCCTTTGAGGCTAGGTCAGGTTCACGAGTCGGATTCACTTGAGGTCCACACATGATCTTCATATCCCCCGTGGACACGGGGGTTTTTACACGGCGAGTTCACTCTAAGGGCCTCAGGACTAAGTGACGGTTGTGTGGTCTTTGCTACGGTGACCACTGTCTTGCTGTCCATCCCGCCAACATCTTCTAGCAGGCGGGGAATCTTCTCGTCCTTAGCACACTGGGGCATGGATTCAGAAACCTAAGACCTTGGAGGCACTCGACTCCTCGAAGTTTCTGCCAGCGTCCGTGTCTAGATGCCAGTACTCCGTACCATCGTACTTATTCTTGTCGTTGGCTGCAGTAGCTGTAGAGTCACTTGCGAACTGGAAGAAGCCCATTGGTTGAGCAAATAGGATAACATACTCCACCTGAACATAGTTCTGGTATTCGAGGTCTCTCCCAAAGTGGGTAAGAAGGAAGTCGGTGACATTGAATTTGACGTAACCCTCGTAGTCGCTCAGAGCATTCTGATCCTCTATATCCCAATCCCCGTCATGATATGAGAGCATCCCCTCGTTTGTGGAGTTCCCTGAGATCTCGTAGCTGCCAGTCTCGTTGACAACAGTTATTTTCCGAAGTCCCCACCATTTATAGTACCATTGATTGGCAGAGGTGGCGTTAGATCTTTCAATAGTGGGGTTCGATACCGCGGTCTGCCAGAGATGGAGATAGAGGCTATCGATCTGCCAGGTGTTCTGGGTCTTATCCCTTATCCACAATCCATCCCTGAACCTGACCGTTAGATTCTCACTCGTCAGAGGAACGCTCATATTGTTCCAGCTGCTGCCCTGCAAGCCCTGTATGAGGTTGACCCAGGACTGACCATTCCAGTAGTCGAGGAGGAGATTCTCATTGCCGACCGATCCCGTCTTGACGCAGATCTCGCCGCTGTGGCCGAAGAAGTTCACGTTCGTGAACTGAGCTTCCAGATCCAGCTTGTACCTGTTCCCCGTGACGATCCTCAGGAGGACGGCGTCAAGTTGCCAACTATCCAGACCGGGATCGTCGTTCTGGTTGGCGTCTCTGAACCTGAGTGTGACCGTGGAGCTTGACACGTAGTCGTTGATGGATATATTCGCCCATTGGTTGGCGGACAGACTCTGGATGAGGTTGTACCAGGCCCCCCTGTACCAGATATCGACTCGGAGAGCCTCCTCGCCCATAGTTCGCGGGTATAACGCCAAGGTTATGTTGTCCTCATTGTATTCTACGTTTGTGAACTGCTCCTCGAGGTTCAGTTTGTATCCACCTATTGTCCATAGGTGCAATAGTGCGGCATCGAGCTGCCAACTGTTCTGATGAGTGTCATTCTGACCAGCGATATCCCTAAGGCGAATCGTGAAGGTCGATGAAGTGATGTAATCGCTCACTGTGGCGTTGTTCCATCCTTGGGAGAGACTAGTTATCAAGGTGACCCAGCTTCCAGACACCCACCTGTCCACAGCGATCGTCTCGTTCCCTATGTTGCTGACATATATGGCGAGGACCTTGTTCTCCTGAGTATAGTTGATACTAGTGAACTGAAGCTCCATGTTGAGGCGATAGTCGACTTGGTTAGGAGTCCAAGTGTGGAGGACCACCGCATCTATCTGCCAACTATCAATGACTGTGCCGTCACTGTGGTTGGCGTCTACGAACCTGATTGTGAAAGTCGAAGACTGGAGGTAGTCGGATACAGACACGTTGTTCCAGCTGTTGGAGGTCAAGTTCATCACGGTGATCCAAGAGCCTCCAGCCCGGACTTGGACACTGATTTTCTCGGAGTCTAAGGCTCCTGTGCGGATGCACAATTCCTCGTAGAACTCAGAGTAGTCTGCGTCGGTGAACTGGACTTCTCTGTCCAGCTGGTAATTGTATGTGAGGGGGGTCCAGGCGTGGATCAGCGCTACGTCAACCTGCCAGGACTCCTTGGCTGTGGAGTCGGTAAGGCCGCCGTCCCTGAACCTGATTGTCACGTAGGGGCCGGTCACATAGTCTTTGACGGACGCGTTGTTCCATCCCTGCTGGATCTGGGAGAAGACGTTCACCCATCCGGCACCATCCCATATATCCACCTTGAGGTCGTCTCCTCCTAACGTACCAGCGTAGATGCAGAGTTCCGCGTTCGTCGTGGTGTAGACGATGTCACTGATCCGGACTTCAAGGTCGAGTTGGTACTTGGGGGGCGTCCAAGTGTGCAGTAGGACGGCATCTATCTTCCAGGAGTCTTGTACACCATCACCCGTAGGGGTTCCGTCCCTGAATCTGAGTGTGAAGGTCGAACTCGTCAGATAGTTCTTGACCGATACGTTGTTCCAGCCGATGAAGATGTCCGAGAAGAGGTTGACCCATGCGTTCCCATCCCAGTAGTCGATGCTCAAGTCCTCCGATGTTGCATTGATGACGTAGATGCAGAGGTCAGCATAGGTTGTGGTGGTGAGGACGCCCGTAAATTGAACCTCTCGATCGAAGCGGAAGTTGCTGACGGTCCATGCTTCGAACTCGTAGAAGCAGAGCTTCATCTGGCCGGAGGACTGGGTGTTAGTGATATTGTCGAGGCGGATGTAGCGTCCCTTCTTGTTGAATTCAGGGGAGTCGTTCCATCCCCCGATTGGAGGCGTCCAGTTCGTGACCACGACACTGGAGTCGTCGAAGGTCGTGCTATTGCTAACGGAGACACGTACTCCTGTCATAGTGTTCTGCTGGGTATAGACTCTCACCTTGGTAATGTTTACCGAGGATCCCATATCGTAGATTACCCAGTGCGTCTCAGTCACTAGGTGCCGCCAGTCGGTTGTCAGAGAACCGTCTATTGTGTCGCTCGCAGTGCCACCACAGGAGCTATGTACGGACGTTGGGCGGGTCCAGCCGAATGAGCCTCCGGCCACGTTGTACTCGGTCAAAGTATCGATCACGCTATCGGGGCCAGCTTTCATGGCGTTGAAGTCGCTGTGAGTTCCGTAGCCGGCGAAATCGTCTACGTTGCTGGAGTTGTTGTCGACGAAATCGTTGATGTCGACCTTGGGTGCGGTATCATTCTCAGTCAATGTATCGAAGATGGAGTCGGGGCCGTTCTTCATGTTGTTGAAGTTGCTGTGGCTACCTGTGTTTCCGTCTGAATCGACATCTGTCGTGTTGTCGGACGCGAAATGATTGTAGTCGACTGGAGGCGGAGCAGCATTGCCTTCAGTCAGAGTATCGAAAACCCCATCTGGACCTGTTTGCATAGCTGGAAAATCGCTGTGGCCGCCGACTCCTCCACCACCGTCTATGTCGCTCGAGTTGTTGTCGACGAAGTCTGTCACATCGTTGGGTGGTGGATAGATGTTCCCCTCTGTTAAGGTATCCAGCTGGCTGTCAGGGCCATACTGTAGGGCAGTGAAGTTGCTGTGGCTCCCAGTTCCAGCTAAGTTGTCCACATTGCTCGTATTCGAGTCCACGTAGTCGTTGATTTCGACGTGGGGGCCCATCCACTGCTCCGATAATTCATCGCTTGTGCCATCTGGACCATATTTGGCGGCTGTGAAGTTGCTGTGGTAACCCATCCCCGCCCGGCTGTCGACATTGCTCGAATTGTTGTCCACATAGTGATTGATCTGTCTAGCATCTCCCGTGTACAGGCCCTCTGAAAGGATGTCATAGCTTGAGTCTGGACCGTACTTGAGGTTGTTGAAGTTGCTGTGGCTTCCTACACCAGCTGAGCCGTCGACGTTGCTTGCATTGTTATCCGGGGGAGAGATGCTGCCTGGGTCCGTTGCATTTCCATAAATGTACCAGAAGTCCGAGACGTTAAGCTTGAGGATACTTATCTCTGAGTCTGAGGCAACCTGCAGGGTCTTCTTGACTCCCCACCAGCGACCGTAGATCGCAGCCAAGTCAAAGTAGACGTTGACGACGGTCCCTTGGTTCGTCCAGACTTTAAGCCCTACGGCCTCTACTCTCGGGGAAACGGCGGTCCACGAGCCGGGCATGTCTTTCGTCCAGTTCAATACGGCATGCACCCAGGAGCCCGTGGGGACGGTGGGTGACACCATTATGCTGTGGGTCGGGATGTTCTCGAAGAAAATGGTGCCGACGCCTGCCTGAGAGCCGTAGTAGTACATTAACTCGTAGATGTAGCCATCGCCGTAGGTCGGGCCGTCATCGATGGCTAGGGAGACCTGGACTGTGACCGAGCCGGGGGCTGAAGGGGCGTAGAAGTAGACTGAGAAGTTCATATTTCTGGGGAAGGCGATGTAGTAGGAGTTGTTTCCATTCTCGGCCCCTGTCTCATATCTTGCGAATCCAGTAGCAGAAGAAGTAGCGTTGAGTTTTAGTGACCAGCTTCCGTGTCGCTTGTAGGCGCTCGATCTTTGGAGGTTGTTTACATAGGTCGTAGTTGTCGGGGCTTCTTTGATTAGTCTGAAGTAGTCGAACCGGGCTGCGATGCGGGCGTTGCTGGTTGAGGAGTAGTTTTCCCCATAGTAGAAGGCTATGACCATCGCTATCTCAGTAACCTTGACATTGTTCCATCCGCTGTCCGTTACGGGACTGCGCGCGATCTCATACCACACGCCTTTCTGGAGCTGGTCTGCGGCGACCAATTGGACGTATTTCTCGTTTGAAGTGCTCGAGGGCGCGCTTCCCTTGACCATGATAACGTAGAAGAGTCGATACGTGTTGTAGGGTGCAGACTTGTTCTGGAAGGTCACCCTCAAGCCAACATAACTATATACAGTGGTGGCCACGTTCGACGAGTCGACGACCTTGATGAAGGCCCTCAACTTGAAGGGAGTCGAGTCATTCGATTCCCGTATGAAGGCCGAGCTTCCAAGGCCAACTGCTTGATGTTTGGTGGCGCTGAAGCCTGTCCCCGAGCCGCCACTAGTGTCTCCGGTTATGTTCATGAGGTAGCTTGTCGTGCCCTGCGCGCTGTCCGTGGAGACCTTGCTGCAGCTAGAGGATTGGAGCTTGTTGTTCTGAACCTTGCTCCAGCCTTGTGACTCGAATCCTCCGTTAACCAATTGTTCTTGATTTGACTGCTGTACCAGCTTCAGGGATACTGGGTCATAGTTGATTCTGATGGCGGGAGGATTGGATGTTGAGGTCGCCATGGGTTGATAGAAGCCGCCCTTGAGTGTCAAGGACTTCAGAGTTGCGTTCGTTGATGAACCCCAGAGGTTCTCATAGTCGCTCTTCACGTTGCGTGTGTACTTCTTCCACACGTCGAATTGATTCAGAGTGACGACGCCGTAGAGGTACTTCGTGTAGGTCGTGTTAGTGAAATGGGTGGCTGAGGGCGATCCTATCGCGGTGGATGGAACAACGTAGATTATGTGGTACGTTGTGGACGCCTTTGTGATCTCTATGTCAGCCAACGCGTAATAGGCCTCCACGAAGCCGTCTCCAGGAGTCGCGTAGTCGAGGAAAAGACTTAGGGAGAAAAGCGGGTTGTCTGAAAGGAGAACATCAGAGGTTTTCACAAAGTAGTCTGATATGGTTCTTGTCCCTGCATAGGCATGGAATGAAGGCGGCGTCGCAGTGTAGACCTGAAACTCGTCGAATATATCCCCCCACAATTCGCCCCCAGTACTCGTCCAGAAGTCAAGTTTGATGTACCTGCCCTTCTTCAGGAATTCAGGCGAGGACGCCCAACCGGAACTCGAAGGGCTCCATCCAGAGACTACGGCCGAGCCCATGTCCGAGGGGTTGGAGGAAACATAGACATAGACATCGTTGATGCGGCCGTCAGTCCCCGAATACACTTTCACTATCTTGTTCAAGTACTCGGCACCGAGGTCATAGATGACGTAGTGCCGATGGGCGACCTTGTGGTCCCAGCGCGTTGAGGTGCTGCCGTCGATTGTGTTACTTGGCGGGTTGTTCGTGTAGCCGCAAGAACTATGGACTGATACCGGTGTTTTCCAGGTGAAAGTGTTGGTTGTGTTTATGAATCGAGTCTCCACCGATACTGAGGTCGCCGAATCATTCTTGATGGTGCGGTCCAAGACCAAGCGGACAGAGAGGTTCGAGTTGTCCACGTAGCTGAACCACTGGGGGATACTCACATTCCCGTTCAGACCGTCACTCTGAACCTCCTCGAAACCACCGTCTAAGGTGTTGTTCAACCCTGTGCTCTGTGAGGTCTGGGTGAGGGCCCCACCATACCAATAGTGGTTCGTGGACGTGAGAGGCTGCTCAAAGCTCTCGTTCCAGACATCCATGACAAAGCTCGTCCTCCCGAAATTATCGGAGCCATAAGTGATGAGGGGTTTAGCCACCACCGTATAGGTGTTGTCAAGCTTCGTCATGGCGTTTTGCGTTGCGAAGAGTTGACTGCCCCCGGCTAGCAGTAGAATCAGGACTAGAAGAAAGGAACGCCTCGGCCGGGTCAAGGATCACGCACCCTAGGGATTGTCAGAGAAGAAAGTACCTGAGGGGAAGAAAATGGGTAACTCTCAGCCAGAGCGGAAATCTTAAATATGACGTGTCGAGGCGGGCTCATGACGCCAGCTACCACACCACAACGAGGTATGCCCCCAGCTTATCTTAATCGTAAGCGCAATTCCAGAGTTTCCTTTCTTCCATACCTAGTCGGCGAAGAGGTAGTTCGTCTAATCTGCCTGTAGGGAACGGTTTTTCACTTTGTGATCATCCCAAGGAAACAGAAGGATCTCCGCCGCGAAGGATTTCTAAGAGAAGACACTTCGACTAGCGACAAAATAGAAATCAATTCAGCTGCAGAGAGGCAGTTACTTATCAGCTAGAAATACGCGCTATTCTTGACCTCTTGTTCACAAACGCATCTACATGAGAAACCTAGGATACTCTCCTCTGGAGTTGATTTCAAATCTGGAAAACTGCCTAAGGCTTCCTATTCGAGTCACCATGACTATGATCTCGTTTCAAGGAGTGCTGTGGAAACTCTGGGAAATCTGAGGCGAGAAGGACCTGATTTTTCAATGGCGGGTGCGACAAGCGTTAAATTGGTAGCTGGAAAGGAACTGACTCGATGACCCATGGGCACGTTGGACGGAAGAGTCGCCATAATAACTGGGTGTGGCAGGGGCTTCGGCGAGGCCATGGCCAAGCTCTTCGCCAGTGAGGGAGCAACGGTATCCATCTGCGACATTATCCCTCTCAAAGAGTTTGAAGATAGGGTTGGTTCGAGGATCCGGGCCGCAGGAGGCCGTGTCCTCTGCCATGAGACAGACGTCTCCCAGGAGGATCAGGTCAACCTGATGATTCGAAGAACCCTTGAGGAGTTCGGGACCGTTGACATCCTCATCAACAACGTCGGCATTGCTGGGCCGACAGAAGACTGTTGGAAGATCAGCCTTGAGGAATGGAGCCACACGTTGGATGTAAACCTGGGTGGAGCCTTCCTCTGCACAAAAGCGGTTCTGCCCGAGATGATTCGCAAGCGATGGGGCCGCATAATCAACCTCAGCTCGATCACAGGTAAGAGCCCTCTCCCCCACAGGACGCCTTACGCCACCTCGAAGATGGGTATAATAGGCTTCACTCGAACCTTGGCAGCTGAGGTTGGGCGATATGGCATTACGGTGAACGCGATCTGCCCCGGTAATCCGGGAGGTGAGCGGAATGTCGAGTTGGCCAGAGACTTGGCCAAGTATCTCGGCAAACCCTTCGATGCCGACGCTTGCAGAAGGCGGTTTGAGGAGTCGAGGAGAAAGGGCGTCCTCGGAGGGAGATATTTGACAGAGGAAGGGTTCTCGCAGGCCCTGATATCGCATGAAGATGTGGCTCGTTTGGCGGTCTTCTTATGTTCCGAGTATGGGGGCATGATCACTGGGCAGGACATCAATGTGGATGGCGGCATAGTCATGTGGTAACAGTCTTTGACCACATTCCTGACGCAAGGCGAGAAGGCATGTAATCGCCTCTATGGGACTTGATAGATACGCCGGAGGATGTTAGGCTCTGTGGTCCAGGGCCTTGCGCATCAGGCACCTAGTCAAATTATGTTCGTGATCGATAGATGGGACATGAAGCTGTTCTTGGTGGCCCCGTGCCAGTGTTTCTCCCCGGGTGGAACCAGTACTAATGTCCCGGGGTACACGACATTCTCCTCCGTCTCTGTCGCGAGTATTCCTTGCCCCTCCATTATGTATAGGACCTGCTCGTGCTCATGTGCGTGGAGGGTCGTCCTGCAGCCCGGGGGGAAGGTGACTTTGGCGACATTGATCTTCTGCGCGCCTATGTCTTTGCTCACTCCTCGGGTGACGTAGACGGGGCCGATCTCCCATATGCCGCCTGTGGGGTGGGCGGTCGGTACTTCCTTGCTCAATTCAATGATTTTCATTCCATCACCGAAGATAGGTAGAAGGTGTCGGCCTAATATGCGCGCTTGTAGGCATATTTGGATGTGCATAGGGATGGCGCGAGGGCAACAGACGGAACAGCCAACGCCTTGGCAACTCTGAGCGTTGATGGCTAGACGTCGTCAAGGAGGGAACAGAGGCCGAGGCACGTTCTTGTAATGAAGCTCAGGGGATCGCCGTGGCATGAAACAACTATCAAGTACCAATCACTCTTGCTATAGTAGGCCAATCGCAGTCTGATGGTTTTCAGCATGCGCGTTAGTTGTTAGATGTCGTCTAGTGGGTATATGGGTCTTGGTATGTTCTTGTATCTGAACCATCTCAGGTTCGGCGTCGTCAACCCAGGCGCATCCACCTCAATAACCTCCTTCGAGAAAGGCTCATAAGCGGCCCGGAAATGCCCCCTCGACTTCAGCAACAAGATCTTCCTCTCCACCGGCTCTATCCCGTTACGCCTGAAGACCTCAGGGTCATTCGGCGCATGGCTCTTCTCTGTTAGAATAATCTCAACCCCATCCACATCCAAAACAGCTGTTCTACCGACACCGACCCTCAGCCCCACCCTCCCCGCCTTATGGACGAAGACACCGTCCGTGATCGTTCGAATCTTGCCAGTCACCTCTAGGGGCTGACCATGAAAGCTATCCGTCTTCCCACCAATACGCGTCGTAAGGGTTCCACAGACACCGACCTTAATAGCCTCAGCCACGGCCTCAGGGTCCTTGATCACCGCAACCCCGACGTTCTTGGCACCCTTCCTAAGCAACTCTCTTAGGATGAAGGTGCTGTCCCCTGGAGCCCCACCACCTGGGTTATCCGCCACATCCGCAAGGATTATGGGGCCCTCCTTGGCCGAGACCGCCCTCTCCACAGCCTCCCCGACGGGGGTAATCTCCTTCAGGAACTCCTTTCGTCGGCTCCACATCTCCTCGCCCAGCTCCCCACTCAACCTCCTAGCCAACTCCAAATCATTATCAGTCACGACCACGACGCTCGAACCGACCCTCGCCACATCAGCATAAGGAAAGCCCCCGAAGACGGAGACATTGATGACACGGGGCACCCTCTCCATCTCATACGCCCTCTCGAAGAGCCGGACCATCGGGCCCTCCGTCGTCCTCTGATTGATCGTCGGAGGCATCATCCTCAACTTCCTAAATGTGACAAGGGGACGAATCTCGCCCCTAACGGCCCTCATCATCGCCCCAGCCGCCTCAACGCCCCTCTCATAAGAATCAACATGGGGGTTCGTATTGTACCCGAAGATGGCGTCACAGTTCCCAACCATCATCTCCGAGACCAACGCGTGAAGGTCTAAGGTGACGATGATAGGCGTATCCCCCACAACCTCTCTGACCGCCTGCAAGAGGATTCCCTCCGGCTCAGGGACATCCACACCCACCATAGCCCCATGCAAGGAAAGAAGAACGCCGTCAACACCACCTACGGACTTCAGATCATCGACGATTGTCTCCACAATCTTCTCAAAATCTTCCCTGATTATGGGACCTGAGGGGGTGGCACTGGCGGCGAGGGTGGGTACGATCTCCACATCATGAGCCTTGAGAACGTCTATGAAGCCGCCCAGCTCAGTCCTCGTCCCACTATAGACCCCGAATATCTCGTCGCCATAGCTTGGGCTGAAGTCGTCAAGCCTCAATCTGAGGACGCTAAAGGTGTTCGTCTCGTGAGAAACTCGTCCGATCGCTATCTTCCACTTTGACATGACGGAGAGTTGCCTGAACAGCCTTTTTAGACTTTAGCAGCTAATGTCTTCTGGTAAGGAATCATGCAAAGGAACCTAACGGTCTCAGACCCTGTATTCCTGAACCGATGCCTCTCCCCAGGCGCTATGAAGACGACCGTCCCAGCCTTGAAAGCCTTCTCTCCATCCCTCCCAATGACCACCCCCTCACCCTCGAGGACGAAGACCTCATGCTCCCATGGATGGCTGTGGAGGGGGCTGAAGCCACCTGGCGCCATCTCGAAGAGCCTCATGGCAAAGTTCTCGGCCCCCATGTCCTTGGTTATCAGCCATCGAACCTTGAGCTTGGACGCCCCCTCCTCGGCGTCGACCGCCTCCACAGCTTCATAGTCAAAGATCCTCATCTCGAGCCCCTCCATACACACTCAGTAGGCATCATTTTTCAAGTTGCCGCCTCAAGACCATTCATTCGTTTCTCTATGGACGAAGAGCTTATCACATCAGAATCCTCATAAACCAAACGGGTATGGCTTAGTTGATGAGAGACGAGAAGCTAGGAATCGGCCTCATAGGCTGCGGCTCCATAGGCTCACTACTGGCCCGTGCGGTAGACAGTGGAAATGCAGGGGACATCAGATTGATCGCAGTCTACGATCTGATTCAAGAGAGAGCGATTAAACTGGCCGAGAGCCTCAGATCGAAGCCCAAGGTGGCTCGAAGCCTCGACGAACTACTATCCATCCCAGACATCGAACTTGTGCTAGAGGCCGGCTCCCAAGCAGCCCTGAGAGAATGCGCCGTCAAGGCTCTTCAGGCAGGGAAGAACCTCATGGCAATGAGCATGGGCGCCTTCGTGGATACCCAGCTCTTCAATGAAGTCCAATCGACCCTCGCGAAGACGGGGAGAAGGCTTTGGCTCCCCTCCGGCGCCATAGTCGGCCTCGACGGCGTCAAAGCCGCAGTCATGGCGAGGGTGGACTCCGTCACGCTGACAACAACTAAGCCACCAGTTAGTCTGGCCGGTGCACCTGGGATAAAGGAGAAGGGCATAGACCTGAATACCCTCGAAACAGCCACGGAGATCTTCAATGGTCCAGCCGACGAAGCCTGCAGACTCTTCCCCCAGAACGTGAACGTCGCCGCTTCTCTCAGCCTCTCAGGAATAGGGCCCAAGAAGACAATGGTCCGAATCATCGCCGACCCCAGCGCAGATAAAAACATCCATGAGATCGAGGTGAAGGGGGACTTCGGAGTCCTAAGGACGAGGGTTGAGAACGTGCCATCACCCGAGAACCCGAAGACGAGTTATCTCGCCATCCTCAGTGCCTTGGCGACCCTGAGGAAGTTGACCCAGCGGACACAAGTAGGCACGTGATCCTATGAGCACATTCCTCGAGGCGGTCTCCGCTAGGCGTAGGGAGAAGCGGAGCCTCCTATGCGTCGGCCTCGACCCCGCCCTGCCCGGGCAGAGGAGCAGAGACGTAGTACCAGCCAGGTATCTAGAGGACAGGAATGAGAACGAGGCGCGTCTCAACTTCTGCCTCGACATAGTCAAGTTGGTAGCCGAGTACTGCTGCGCCTTCAAGCCGAACCAGCAGTACGTCCTAGGATGGACGGGGGAAGACCATCGGAGATTGACTTCAGCCATGCGCGAGGCTGGCGCCGTATCAATTCTCGACTGCAAACTCGGTGACATCGGGGACACAAATGTGTCGGCGCTCCACCATATTCGGAGGTGGGGCTACGACGCTATCACCTTCAACCCCCTCCTCGGCAACCTCAAGGAAACGGTTGGATTGACTCACAGAGGTGAACGGCAACTCGGAATTCTAGTCCTGACGCTCACCTCAAACCCTGAGGCCGTGAGATACCAGAGACACGCTACCCTCGACGGTATCCCTCTCTTCTTGGCAATAGCCCGGGACGTGAGGGACTCCTACGCTGACGGCTGCGTCATGGGAGCAACACATCATGTGACAAAGGATGATTTGCGGGAAGTCAGGTCGATCGTCGGCCCTGAGAAGGTCTTTCTCATTCCAGGGATAGGGACTCAGAGAGGCGACCTCGACAAGTTGACAGCAGCGGGGGAGAATGTCTTAGTCAACGTTTCGAGGGACATAATCTACTCCGAGGACCCCCGGCAGCGAGCCGAGGGGTATCGTCGGAGGATGCAGGAGGCGTTTCCTCAGCTAAAATAGTCCTCCTAATCTCCTATGTAGAACCTCCATCGTCCAATTACTGCATACACGCTAGGAATTCGCCTCTACAAGGAGGCATCGAACCCGCCCCCACAGCTTTGACTGTACCAGACAACTAGATCGTAATGATTAGCGAGGGACCTCTGAATTCCTTGCCATCTGACCCTGACCAGACTTCCCCAAGGCTAGGATGAGGGGAATCCCCACCATGAGCGTAGTTGTGAAGAGATGGAAGCTAGTCTGGACATCATCGAAGGCCACACTTGTGGTCGTCGCGGCGATCGGGCCAATAACAGACCCGATGTCGGAGACGGTCCTGTAGGCGCCCATGGCCGACCCCCGGGCAGACGCGTCCACGGCCTCAGAAACGATGAGGGGGAGGACCACGGTCATCATCCCCGCCCCGAATCCGGCCAGGATGCTCACAGCCGAATGGCCTTTGAAGGTTGGGAACGTCAGGTAGCCGATGTTCGCCGTCGCTGTGGCAACTATCCCGCCAATTAGGACGGGTTTCCTGCCTATTCTATCTGCGAGGTAGCCGCCGAAGAACGTCATGGCGACCACACCCAACGTTCTGAAAGCTGCCAACAGTCCGATGTCGAGGGGGCTGAATCCCAATTCCTCTGCCTGGAAGAGGGGGATCAGCGTCTGGGTGATCCCCTGCATGTTGAAGGTTCTGAGGAAGCCGACCGAGGAGGCGACCGTAATCGGCCAGCTCCCCAGCAAGGAGAGGGACGCCAGCACGCTCAGCTGCTCCGTCCTGACGGCCTTGCGCTCTGGGTTCTTGAAGTCCTTGGAGAGGAGAGCGAGAGCGAAGCCGCCTAAGAGCGCGGCGCCGGTTGCGAAGAAGGCAGCTCTGAAGCCGAGGTACTCGGAGAGGGCGCCACCGACGGGCGCGCCCACGAAGCGCCCGGCAAATTCTACGCCTTGGAATATTCCTAGGGCCTTGCCCTTGTCCTTCTGAAATATGTCGAGGACGAGGACGGTGCTGGTGGCGAAGTAGAGGGCGCCGCCCACGCCCCAGAGGGCTCTTCCAATGATGAGTTGAACGATGTTGGGTGCAGCGCCGCAGATTGCCGCGCTCACGGCCGAGAGGAGGAGGCCGAAGATGATCGGTTTGCGCCTACCGATTCGATCGCTTATGACTCCTATTGGAAGCTCCACGAAGATGCGGGTGGCAAAGTAGCTGGATCGGATAAATCCTATCTCTATTGGTGTTGCTCCAAGCTCTCTTGCGAAGAGGGGAAGCATGGGTACGGCTATATCGCTCCCCAGAATTACGAGGATGCCGAGAGCGCAGAGCACTATGAAGACTCTCGGATACCCCATAGAAACACCATGCCGAGCCCTAGATGAGGAGCACCTCGATGTATATGCTTATGTGTCCGGTTATCATTGACCAATATCATGTCGTGGGGTGGCCCTTGTCGAGCTGCAGAGGACGGGGATTCTCATGAGACTCAAACCACTCGTTTCTCTCGCATAAAGGCGATAGCAGGGACTTCTACGATTAGGGCCCGCCGCCGAACAGGATCTCCTGATCTTGACAGCTTCCTGACTGTTCGGTGTGCATGAAGCCTCTTATATCGATTAGAGATTTATCGGGTTCAGGTGAAAGAAAGGCGTGTTCGGTAGTCTTAGCCCCCTTCGAGGCCTCGCTGTACTCAGGGAATCTGAGAGACGTAGGGAAAGCAGTTGGGACAGGACAGGTGGGAACATAGACTACGTTATCATAGAAGGAGCTGAAGAGAGGCAGCTAGCTGAAATAGTGGGTTCGGGGTGCATTACGCATCTCTGGATGACGACGAATAGCACTGAAGACTACTACCTTAGAAAGGTCTTACTGCGAATCTTCTGGGATGGCGAGGAGAACCCCAGTGTTCTCGTTCCCTTGGGCGACTTCTTCGGGACCGGCCATGGTCTAACCCGTAACTTCGTCTCGCTTCCTCTCACCATGAGCCCAAGGAACGGGAGAGGGATGAACTGCTTCCTCCCAATGCCCTTCTACAAGCAAGCTAGGATAGAGGTGGTCAACGAGGGGAAGGAGCCCCTGACCCTGTATTACTATGTTGATTATGAGCTGCACCAGAAGTTGGACGATGGATTGGCGATGTTCCACGCCCAGTGGCGGAGGGAGAACCCCACAACCGCGGTGAACCCTCCAGAAGAACGGGACAAGGTCAATCTCGACGGCGGGGAGAACTACGTCATCTTAGAGGCGGAGGGCAGAGGCCACTACGTGGGCTGTAACCTGAATGTGGACTGTGGGGAGAAGACTTGGTACGGGGAAGGAGACGACATGATATTCATCGACGGCGACGAGAAGCCCACGCTACATGGGACGGGCACGGAGGACTACTTCAACTGCGCCTACTCGCCGAGCGAGGAGTACTGCTCACCCTACCACGGCTACCCCCTCGTGAGCCATCCCAGGGAACTGATTGCTCCTAGCTCGACCCTAAGACCCCTCAGAGACTATTCGGGTAAGACGAGCATGTACAGGTTCCACGTCGAAGACCCCATAACCTTCAAGAAGTCGATAAGGGTAACCATAGAACACGGCCACGCCAACGCCCTCAGCAACGACTACTCCAGCACAGCCTACTGGTATCAGACGGAACCCCACAAACCCTTCAGCATCCTACCCGTCGAGAAGCGATTACCCAACTCCTAGGGCAAATCCTAGAGTCTTCACTTCCGAGCATCCTTTACAGGAGATTTGGAGTAGGATAAGGAAGTGTTACCTCTTTCGGCCTTCCACTGCTATGCTAGTGATCTTGCCCTTAAGTTCCTCGGAGACATCGATATCGTAGGTCGATTCTTTTACTATTCGAACATCCTTGAAACCTGCTCTCCTAATGCTCTCAAGATACTTCCCCTTCTCCAAGGCTCCTCCTATGCAGCAAGCCCAGGCGTCGAAGCTCCTCTTGACCTCATCAGGAAGTTCACCCTCCGTGACCAAGTCGGAGACCATAAGCCTTCCACCGGGCTTAAGGACCCTATGCGCTTCTCTGAAGACTCGATCCTTATCCGGAGAGAGGTTGATGACGCAGTTACTGATGACCACATCTACAGCTTCGTCCGCTACAGGCAAATTCTCGATTTCCCCTAGCCGAAACTCGACATTCTCGTATCCATATCTTGCTGCATTGTATGCGGCCTTCTCGATCATCGCCTCCGTCATGTCAACGCCGATGACCCTGCCCCTAGAACCCACCCTCTGAGCGGCGAGGAAGACGTCAACCCCACCACCAGAGCCTAAATCGAGGACTGTCTCTCCCTCCTTGAGGGAGGCTAGGGCGACGGGGTTGCCGCAGCCCAGGCCCATGTTCGCGGCCTCTGGGATGCTTCTCAGCTCCTCTTCGGAGTACCCTATTCTTTTCCCAACCTCGATGGGACTGGTGGATTCCCCGCAGGTTGGGCAGCAGGAGCTGCTTGTTTCGGCGATGTCGCCATAACGTTTCTTTACATATTCTTTCACGGTTTTCTTGGACATCTCGTACACCTCTCAGTACATGAAGGGGGGAAGGGAGACCGGTTCGACCCATGGGAAGTTGTCGAATAGGAAGTCGCGAATATCTTGCTCTCTAATCTCTGCATGGGTCCTATCTAAGTGATTCGTCACCGGAATCCCAGTCTTGGCCAAGGAAGCACCATCGGCATAGTCCACGAGGACGTACATGTCCTGACCGTGGTAGAAGGTAAGCCTCAGCCCCAGAGGCGGGTTTGTGAAGAGATGGGGCTGCGCAAGGTAGAACATGGTCTCCGGATGCAACTTCAACACAAGGGCCTTGAACTCGTTCCAATGGCTGACGCGATGAACGGTCATGTTTGCACTGTCCTTATCTTTTGTTCGACTACTACCTCCGCCTTGATGCGTTGAGCGACGAGGATTCGGGAACAGGAGCGGAACCACGGTTTGTCATCGGCAGTTCGTCCCAGAACGACTATTGCATTCAAATACTTAAATATATTCATATTGCTGTGACTCCTGAAGGCAGAACGCCAGCGGCCAATATATCAAAATATTTAAATCCGTTCCGCCACCAGTTCTAGAGTGAAATATGCATCCAAATAAAGACCTCGACGAGAGCCTCCAGCGCCTAGTCTGTTCAGGCAGATGCCCACCTGAAGCGGCGGATGACTACGGTGAGAAGCTGAGAGCCCTCGCCAAGGGAGTGGCCGAACCCGAGGCGATGGAGAGGCAGAGCAGAGTATTCAAGGCCCTAGGAGACAAGACGCGACTTAGCATCCTAAACCTCCTCAACGTCAGGGAGATGTGTGTCTGCGAGATAATGGCCGCCCTCAACCTAACACAGCCCACAGCATCGCACCACCTTGGGATCCTTGAGAACGCTGGCGTCGTCAAGGACAGAAAGGAAGGGAGATGGGTCTTCTACAGGATCGCCAACGAAGGCTTCATCAAAGGACTACTTCAACTGAAGCCGTGAAGCGGTATCCGTAACTCTCACAACCTCGGCAGGGACCTGCTTCTTTCTCGGAAAGTTTCCCCTATTGTGCCAGAGAAACTTTGTCAACGAAAGCATGAGGGGGACCTCCATCAATGGACCTATCACCGTGGCAAGTGCCGCACCAGAACCTAGGCCGAAGAGGGTTGTGGCGACCGCGATGGCGACCTCGAAGTGGCTGCTTGAGCCGATGAGGACTGAAGGTGCTGCAGCCTCATAGCTGAGGTTCGCGAACCAGCAGGCTCCGTACGTAATCCCTATCATAGAGACGTAGTGGACCAAGAGGGGGACAGCGATTAGGGCAACCATGAGGGGTTGGGTGAGGATTATCTCCCCCTTTAGTGAGAACATGACTATGAGGGTTGTCAGGAGAGCAACGATCGAGATCTTCCCCAGCATTGGTAAGAACCGCCCCTGGAACCAGGTCTCACCTTTGCTTGCTAGGAGTGTCCTCCTTGTGATGGCTGCAAGGGTCACAGGGATGGCTATGAAGAGGATGACGCTCCACGCAATCAGGTCCCAGGGGACGGGGATGCTGCTAACGCCGAGGTAGAAGGCGGCTTCGGCACCGTATAGCGCGACCATTAGGAGGGCGTTGATGGCGGTGTTAACGAGGCCTTGGCCGAGGTCGCCTTTTGCGAGCTTTATCCACCAGAGGACCATGGCTGTGCAGGGTGAGATTCCCAAGAGGATGAGCCCTGCGATGAACCGGGGGTTCCCTCTGAGGAAGAAGTTTGCATAGAGGGCCGACAAAGGCGGAGCGATGACCCAGTTAGAGATTATGGTGATGAGCATCGGCTTTGGGAACATAGTTGCCTTCTTGACATCGCTGAAGCTGATCCCAACCACTGTCGGATACATCATGAGAAAAAGGAGAATGCCTATGGGGATCGATATCTGAGCGAACTTCAGAGAGTCCAAGTATTGGCCGAGCTGGGGCAAGAACCTACCAAAGAGTAGGCCGACGACTATGCAGATGGAAATCCATAGGGTGAGGTACTTCTCGAAGAGCCCAAGGGAAACCTTCTCGGATTCTGCAGAAGCACACGCCATCTGTGGAGTTCCTCTCTTGATGGGTTACGAGAGGATACATATTTAAAGATTTAAATTTATTGTTCCGTTCACCTTTCAACTCACAGCTGACGATGGAGCCAAGTCTTGAAGACTAGACAAGGGGTTACTGCTCCATCCGCGGGGCAGGAGTTGTTCAGATTTTGGCTGTTTCCAAGAAAGCTATGACGTTGTAGATGAGGTTCGAGGCCTGAAGGGCGCTTATTCCCGAATCATAGCTCGGCGAGACCTCAACCACATCCAGACCCACGACCCTTGGCCCGCAAATCTCCTGTAGCAAGTCCAGCAGCTTAGTTGGGGACAATCCCTCAGGAACAGGATTCCCAACGCCCGGCGCATACGCAGGGTCCAAGACATCCACATCTACAGTTATGTAGAGGCTCTCGAACTTTGAGGCCCAACGTCTTAACCTATCAACTAGTCTACTAATACCTATATGTTCAATGTCACGGGCAGTCAAGAACTGTAGATTGTTCTCCTTAGCGAAGGCAAGCTCCTCCCCGCTGAGTGCTCGTACACCGACTTCAAAGACCTTCCCCGGGCCGAGGACCTCGCAGAGTCGCCTCATGAAGGTGGCGTGGGAGAGTTTGTTTCCTAGGTACTCGTCGCGTAGGTCGAGGTGGGCGTCGAAGCTCAGGACGGCGACTTCCTTGAAGGCTTGGGAAGAGCCGTAGGTGATCGTGTGTTCTCCGCCTAAGACTATTGGGAATTTCCCTTCTTCAACAGTCTCTTCGACGACTCTTCTGACCCGTTCCACCGTTGCACCAGCGTCATTGAGGACGTTCAAGTCACCCAAGTCCTCTATGCCGACGTTCTCAACGTCGAAGGCGCTTCTGATGCAGTATGCTTCTAGGTTCAGGGACGCCTCCCTGATCGCACTTGGCCCAAACCTAGCTCCTGGGCGGTAGGTGCTGGTGAAATCGTATGGGACCCCTAGGATGGAGTATCTTGGTTGTTCAGCCTTTCTTTCGAAGCCTCCGAACTCAAGGGTGCGGCAGGTTAGTTCTCTGTAGCTCATGGTGGCCTCAGGGGATTCAAGGGGTTCTCCCCTCTCTTAAATATCTGTCAAGGAGACCTAGATGCAGCTAAGGCAGAGTGATGTCGAGCGGTGAACCCTACTCTCCGCCAAGTCCTAGATGAAGTTCTTGAACGAGTCGTTCCTAGCCAGCAAGAGAGGGAGCGTGTCAGAGCCGTAACCGAGCTGGTACGAACCCTTGTCGTAGACGAGGTTGATAGAACCAGCATGGATGTCGCCGTGGAGGTGGGGGGCTCAGTCGCGAAGGATACGTGGCTCAGCGGCGATGTCGACATCGACATCTTCCTGCTCTTTCCCAAAGGTGTCAGTAGGAAAGAACTTGGCGAACTTGGCCTCGGCATCGCTAAGCGTGCCTTCTCAGGGTATAGGCAACGAGAGCGCTACGCAGAGCATCCCTATCTGGAAGCCTGGGTGAAAGGTATCAGAGTAAACATCGTTCCCTGCTACAAGACTGGTCGTGGCCACTGGCTTAGCGCCGCAGATAGGTCTCCATATCATACTCAATACGTGGTCGAGAAGCTCAAAGTAAAACAACCGACGGATGATATTCGAGTTTTCAAAAAATTTGCCAAGGGCATAGGCGCTTACGGGGCCGAGATTCGGGTGCAGGGTCTTAGCGGTTACCTCTGCGAACTCCTCATCCTGCACTACGGTTCCTTCCAGAAGACCCTGAACGCGATATCCAGCTGGCAATTCGGCGAAGTCATCGACCCGGAAAGACTGTATCAGGGAAGAGCAGAGGAGGCGAGGAGACTGTTCTCCTCACCCCTAATAGTGATAGACCCCGTGGACCAGAAAAGGAATGTGGCAGCAGCGGTCTCAAGGGATCGGATGGCCGAGCTTATCGCCGCCACTAGACTCTTCCTCGAGTCGCCCTCTAGATCCTTCTTCTACCCCGAGGACCTAGAGGTGTCTCAGGACCTTTTGAGGAGGATGTTCTCCTCCCTCGGGTACGACGTGATCGCTATAGAAATCAGAGCCGGTGAGGAGGTCCCAGATATTCTCTGGGGGGAGCTCCTGAAGACCAAGAACGCTCTAAGACGCCTATTGGAAGCCAATGACTTCGTAGTACTTAGGTCTGACATTTGGAGTGATGAGGCAGAATCCTCAGTCATGGTCTTCGGCTTAGAAACTAGGACTCTTAGCAAGATCAAGCGTCACCTCGGTCCGCCAGGGGACACGGATGGTGTCACTCCTTTCTTGGAAAAGCACGCGATTGAGGCCGCGACAGGCCCATGGGTCGAGGAAGGCAGGTGGGTGGCTGGGGTGAGAAGGCGATATGCCTCGGCCGAGTCTCTACTGAAGGATAAGTTGTCTGACGGTGGCCGCGACCTTGGGGTCTCCAAAGGCCTTTTTGAAGCACTGGCTTCTTCGAGGCTCCTCGTCGGCCCTGAGGTTCTAAGCCTATGTGCCAAGGAAGGGTTTCCACAGTTTCTCATGAGGTTCCTTGAGGGTAGGCCAAGGTGGTTGCCACCGCATCAATCCTCTTCCCCTTCAGGTTCGTCCTCCTGAACCTCTTTCTTTCCCTCGAGGTAGCTTCTCCTGACTTCTTGGATCGTCTCTGCATCTCCCAGAATGAAGACGCCTCTGTGGCCACATTCCTTACACTCCATATGTGGTGCAAGCATGGGCAGCCCGCCGATCCATGCGATGTCGGTCGAGCCGCAGACAGGGCAGAAATAGAAGAGAGGCTTTTCGTCTCCTCGTCTCCGCCACGGCTTATTCCACTTGATGTCTTCCAAGGCCTTCGCCCAGTCCCGAAGTTATATACGATATGAGAATAATAAACGCTGAGCAATTGGAAGTGAGAATATGGTAGCTAAGAAACGCTACTTTGCCTTCGTATTCCTCGGAGGAGCAGAGGGTTGCGACCCAGACAAAGAGAAGAAGGTCGTTGAGACGCCCACGGGGGGCTGCGTCACGATCCCCGTCCACGACTATGACCAAGCTATCGAGGTCTGCAAGAAACTGGACAAGGAAGACCTCTTCGCCATAGAGCTTTGCGGCGGATTCGGGCACCTCGGCACGGCGAGAATCGTTGATGCCGTTGGAGGGAAGGTTCCTGTCGGCGTGGTCAGGTTTGACATCCATCCACTGCTCGGAGGAAAGGGGAGGCGACTCGGTCTTCTAGAAGATAGGCCGTGTGTTCACCAGCGTGAAACTGAAAGTACCAGGTCCAACCTGTTCCCCCCTGGCTACCATGACGCTTGGGGTTCGGGTGAGCCTTTTAAGGGTGTTCTCCTTCTCTCTGAGACCGCCGTGGGGTGGTCGTCTAGATTGGTCTATGATACCAGCCTTTCCTTCTAAGTAATTCTTCGTGTTGTGTTTGTATTTGCTGTTGGCTGGTGCTTTTCTCCGTAGGTTCTTTTTGTGTGTGGTGTGTCATTGTCGGCATCCTCAGGATAGGTTAGGCTGCGGTAATATTTAAATACTACGGAGGTTTTCTGTATTATGAGGTGATGTGTATTGGTGAAACGTTATCATCGGCGTAAGCGTGAGGGTCGTGAATCTCCGCCTTCGTTGGTAATGGAAATAGTTAGAAAGGAGAGTGGTGCATACGAATTGAGACATTTCTCTATGTTGACGTTGAGGGAGTTGGAGGAGTATCATTCCAAGGTTCATTTTCCGAGGAAATGGCGGTTAAGCAAGGATGAGAAGAGGCTATTTTTAGAATAATTAGTATGGAGGTGGAAAGCCATGGGTACAGAAATTTTGGTTCCATGTGAAACAATTAAAGTCAAAGTGCCTAAAGCGTTTTTAAAGAGGATTCGGCTGCATCCACAGTTTAAGTATTATGTTGATATGGAAGAGTTTACCATAGATGCTCTGAGACATTCCATAGAGCAATTGGAAAAAAACCTTAACCTATCCTTTTTTCGATGATTTTTCATTTAAGTAATTTTTTGTGGGTGGCTTATTCTTGATGGGTTTTAGTGTTACAGTTCACGCTTTGGAGTCGGCGACGGAGCGAGCAAGACAACATCTATACTCATCCGTTAAAGTTGTGGTCGTTGGTCGTGAAAGGGGGCAAGGCCGCAGAATCTGGGGGGAATGTGTCCCCCCTCTTGTCTGCGATTAAAATGAGTATAGGCGTTAGTCGTGAGCGGAATCGCCATGTTTGGCGTGAACTGTCTTTTAGAGTAAGATTTTAGGTGGTTATCTTCGTCAAGGTCGTCCTATTGAGGCGTTGCTTTATGGTAGTGTTGTTTCTCTTCCGTTTCGTAAGGCTAGTTTCAGTATAGGTAAATACGTTATAAGGTATATGCCTGTGGAGTTGGGTAAGGTTCTTTTTGAGTTGGTTCGTAAGGGTAAGATGCAATATGTAGAGGAATTGCTTGAGGGTTGGGGTTATCGTTTGGAGGTTGAATAAAATGAGGTCTAGGTATCCATGTCCTGAGTGCGGGAATTATCTCGTTAAGACAGAATGGGAAGAGGTCAATGATGGTAAATATGGAGTGGGTTACAGATATCTCGCTAGTACGGGTCGGCTGATATGTTTAGAGTGTGGTCATGCTTTTCGGCTTCCTGAGTTCGATTAGAATCCTGAGAAGAGGCGATATGGTGGGGGAGCGGAACGAAGTGGAGCGACCAAGAGAACTTGACGGATTAAACGAAGAACTAGAGCCTGTTGGTAATGAGTGGGCTAGTTTTGGTGAGTTTGAATTATTTGGAAAAGAGGCTGTTTGGATTCAAAAGCCTAAAAAAAGGGTGGGGTTAGGAGTAGTTTATTTTCTCTTCCTGAATATTTTTATGTTGTCCATGTCGGTTACGTATTGGAATCCGTGTTCTAGGAGTTCTGTTGCTTCTTTGATGTTGGTGGCGGTCTTAACGGTGTATTCTTCTTCTTCGTCGTTGATGGTGATTGCTCTTAGGTAGTGCATGGTTGTTTCTAGTTTTTTGTGTCGTAGGTGTCGCATAACTGCGATTGGGTCTTTAAGTTGGTCGTATAGTTTTGCTCCTGAGTAGTTCCTTAAGTTCTTCAATGGTATGTTTTTGAGTTCGGGTTGTTTGATGTTGTCGGCTAATTGGTTTCTGAATTGTAGCCACATTTGACCCATTATTTTCGGTCTTGGGAATGGATAGGGTTCTTGATGTTTAGCAAGATATTCTCTTAGCATATCTAGGGTTTTTGCTTTAAGTTTGTATGTTCCTGAGGCATGTCCTTTAGTTCCTTTGATGCTTATTATTCCTCTTTCTAGGTCTATGTCTGTGCGGGGTGTGTTGTGTAGTTCTTGGCCCTCTGCTCCTATTTCTGCTAATATGGTAAAGATAGTTGCGAATTTCTTGGTTGATGCACTAATTATCTTGTTCACGTTTTCCGTTGTGGGTATTATTGGGATATGCTCTATCCATTTGAATTGGGGTATTTCCCATTTTATACCGTAGGTTTGGCATAGAGAATTGTAGGCCCATGTGTATCGTGTTTTTGAGTTGTTGCTTAGTGGTTTTCCGTCTTTTCTCTTGGCATTTGCTATATAGTATTTTACTTCTTCGGGTCGGGATAAGTCTGCGTGTTTGCTGATGCGTCTAAGGGTGTCGCCTGTTGTTTTGATTGTGTTGTCTGCTTTCCCGTTGTCCTTCATCTTTAATAGGGTGTTGATTACCATTTCTTGGTTGGTTGGTTTGGGGTGGTCGTCTAGGCATGTGCAACCGTTTTCTTCATGGGGTAAAAAGCGGTTATCACGGTTGTGCATGGGATAGATTGGTCTATGATACCAGCCTGGGGCGCTGGAGGTCGGGGGTCCAAATCCCCCTCACCCCACTATCAATGCGTTAATCGCTAGCCAACAAGTTGATCTAATACTACTCAAAGAACTCGTGCGAGAACGGCAATGTCCTTGCTCCACTACCTGAAATAGCATGCTCGAGCGCATTTGGAGTTGTCAGGTAGGATGTTCACGCGCAAGCTTCTTGCGATATGATGCAGGAACTTTATCCTAAGTGGGAGCTGAATTGTGGATCAGGAGTGTGCACGGCGGAAGGCGCGGGGCTCTACCCGAGTCCGTGGCTATGGCTCTCCGAAAACCGTCCAAGTCAACAGGGTATCCTTTTTTCCCCTTAGGCGCATATTCTTCGGGAACATAGGGATCATTCACATAGACGGTCCGTTCATTCATGCCTACCACTACGAGCCAGTGCAATACATTCTCACCCCCAAGAGGCTTGAGGTTCAGGAAGACGATAGGCGGAACCTCAAGAATCAAAGATTCAAGTATCACATCCAAGACTTCTCTTCCATAATGAATGGGAACCTTTGCACGAAGGGCGTCAAGAGCAACTGCATCTTCCAAGAAGCCGAAAAATCTTTGAAAGGTCGTGTGATACTCTGAAAGTCTGGCCTTCTGAAAGATTTCAGCCTTGAAACCCATTTCCACGGCGGTCTTGGCCAAGCCGAACTGGAGGGTCCCACCGAAGAAGAATAACGGGTTACTCCTTCTCCAAAGTTGAAACTCAACTCTTCTCGAAAACTCAAACGAGCTATCCCAATACTTCATCATCTCAGTTTAGGTTAACCCTAATGTAAGGACCTTAGACAGTCCCTTAGGAGGCTCTAGGAGGCTTCTACGGATCCAGACCTTAAAATCTCCAAGTCCCTAGGGAGCGAATTATGAGGGTCATAATCTTCCTATGGCTCCTAGGGTCCTATCAAATCCTGATTGAAACAAGTAAGTTGTGCAAGGCTTGCACGATTCGATAAATTGTAGGAGGTAGGCTCCTAATCTCAATTATGACCCTCATAAAATCAGTCCAATCGAGAACTATCCGATATCTCTCTATTTACTACATTCTCCAAAAAAGACCTAAGAATCATTCATTCTCTAGCGATAAGGAGGATGTATCATGTTTAGGACTCTCTCCGGTATGGTCATCTCTACGTCTCTCTGGGGATAGGGCTTTACGGTTAGAGAATTCGTCTAAGTCTCCAGATAGGAGGACTTGGGAGATCACGCTACGGGTAGCATTATCTCAGGATTAGACCGTATCTCTCACTATGAAGCTCTAAGACTAGGTATTACGGAATTCTAGGGACTTTGTGATTATCCAAGTCTCTAGGCCCCACCCCTAAGCAATTATGACAGTCATAAATCTCTCAGTCAAGGACTCAGACAAAAATCTCCAAGTCTCCAAATCCCATAAAATTCAAAAAGACCCAGAGAGGCCGAAAAGGATGCTCTCTGATTCCAGCAGATGATTTTTCCGATATTCCTCCAAGTTCCTAGGAGGTCATGGGAACCTAATGCGTCATTCTATTCTCTTCTTCTCCTAAGTACTAACGACAAGACTTGGAGAAGGACTCCGAGACCTAGGAACCATCCAGCCCAGTCTTCATGACCGAGGATGATCAAAAGGAAGGTCAATACGATTAGAGCCATTGGTGGGTTATTGACGATGATCTTGATTATGGTCTCAATTACTACGGACAGAGCATCAACCCAATGCTTCAACCAGAAGTCGAACTTTTCCCCTTTGAAGCTCCAGTTTATGGTGTAGACCACGATTGTTTGAAGGTCACCCATGCGTACGTGTCTCACGCTCGGGTTCAGTAGGGTGTGGGCCAAGTTCCTGACGCGTTCGAACTCATCGACGTTCAAACCCACCCTTTCAGCCTGCTCCCGATGGGCCACCACGATGTCGCTGGTCAACCTGATCCTCTCGAGGGGCTGGAGGTCCGATGCCTTCAAGAGGAACCTCGCCAAGATGTCCTCGGAGAATCCTCTCCGCGGACCCCGGAGGACCTGCGAGACGAACTCGTCTGTTTTTGTCCCTTCCTCGTTGTCGTTCTCCGTGTTCTCATTATTCATATTCATGACCTTTTCCACTCCTCTTCTTCTTATATTTTAACATCATCACGGATATGAGAACCCGTCACCCCTTCCATGTTTCCTCATCCTCCGTCATCACGATAGAGAGCGAGATCCCGAAGAAGGTCAAGATGTTGAATGTCACCAAGATGATTTTCTCGGCGGGTGTGGCTAGGAGAGGGAGTAGGTGTCCTGAGAACAGGCCCGCCACGGCTACGAGGAGATAAGGCAGAGGGTTGGTTCTCATCTAACATCCCTTCCCTTGTCGAAGTCGTGATTGTAGTATTCCGAGCAGACTGGGTCCTTCTGGGCTTCGCATCGCCCGTATTTACTAATAGCAACAGCTCTGTTCGTGCGTAGGCAGAAGACCACCGTAGGTTTGCGGCTCTCCTACCACATACCTTTGGTACATTCTCTCAGTCACTGTGATTCTCCCTCTTCGTCGTCTTCTCCACGCTCCAGGACCCAATCAGGTACATGACCCCGGCCACAATCGATCCCGAGATCCCCACTATGAACAGGTCAGACCATATTGTGAAGCTCAGGATGACGGGCACGGCACAGATCATGACTAGTCCTATGTACACTAGTAGACCTCTCGACCTCTCATTCATGGTCATTCACCTCCTCCCTCCTCATCCACTATTCCTCATCATCATGACCACAACCTCAACACATCACAGTTCTCGATTTCTTCCGGTTCATCCTCATCATCAAAAGGGTCATCATCCCTATCATCCTCAACATCTTCGTCACACGGCAACAAATAGGATAATGTTTTGCGAATCTTACTCACCAACTCTTTTCTGGACTTCGCCGTGACCTCAACTTCCAGTCGGGTCGAGACTGAGATTCTTCGAATTATTTTAACCCGAATCTCATCATGTTCCTTACCCGTTTTCTCTCCCTTATCATCACTCGACAATTGCTTTCATCTCCGGTATTTTGGTCTCCCACATCTTTAGCCGGAACCCCCATCCCGCCTCGACCTCAACCCTCTCAGTTACGTCCTCTCTCAGTTGACTGTGAGATGAGGAATCCGATGGAATTTCCGAGAGCATCCGCTATTCCACCAACTACGCCAGAAACCGCAACCAGCCTAACGTCTCGAGTGGCTTCAGCCACGCCTATGATAATGCCTGTGAAACATATGATTCCATCAGCCAGTCCGAAGGCTGCACCTTCGAGGGCACAGCCGTGCTCTTTTTGCGTTTCCCGAACATCTCATCACCAGTCTTTTTCGCTAAACGTCTTAGTCACTATTATTACACAACCCTATAGGAATTTCTGTTTCGAAGGACTTATCCCCAAATGAGTTTAGGAGAAACCCCTCGATGATCAAGTGTTCCTCAGGAACATGAACGACTACGCTAAGGCGAACGCGGTCTACGGAACATTCTTCAAGAAGTATCCGCCGGCCCGAACATGCTGGGAGGCGGGGAACCCCAGAGGCTACGGCCAATTAGTGGAGATCAAAGCAATAGCATACGTCAGCGGACAGGAATAATCTTATTTATGAGGTTCTCGACATACAAGAGAACCGAAACTAATCGGGAGGCATGGTTTTGAAAATAACCGATGTTAAAACAACGAATATTATGGTCCCTAATAAATTCGAGCTTGCCATGAGCCTTACATTACAGATAGGAAGGGCTTACACAATAATCGAGATATCTACCGACGAAGGAATCGTGGGCCTAGGTGAAACCATATCGGGCGCAAAGCTTTACGTCGACGATATCGCGAGACCTATACTCATTGGCTCCGATCCGTTCAAGGTCGAGCACCTAGAGGCAAAGCTGAATTCGAGGATCGCAAATCCGAGAGTTGTCGGTGGCATCGATATGGCCCTCTTCGACCTCGTGGGTAAGGCCGTCGACAGGCCCGTCTGCGACCTCATAGGCGGCCGCTGCCGCGACAGAGTCGAGTTCTTCGCGTACCTGCATCCAGGCTACAAGGGGGCCAAGGGCATAATTCATGATCTGGAGATCCCCTATGGCGCGCCGGTCTCGGAGGTCAGCCACGGCGAGGGCGGGAGATTCACAACCGAGGACATTGTGAAGTGGGCCCGGTGGCTCGTAGACAAG
>Ga0315312_1000614_pt1 | contig 37879 bp, 39 predicted proteins | sample TDP7_MG_FD_203629 | JGI IMG/M metagenome (GOLD analysis project Ga0315312, IMG submission 203629) | Freshwater sediment microbial communities from Lake Towuti, South Sulawesi, Indonesia - TDP7 | ecosystem: Environmental > Aquatic > Freshwater > Lake > Sediment | place: Indonesia: South Sulawesi... | reverse complement strand
AGATAAGCGTCCACCGTAGGCTAAGATGAAACACATAAGTATCTTCCCCAGGAGGCATGGCACAAATGCCCTAAGAAAATTGTAATGCATTATTCCGAGAGGTATGAAGAGAAGGTCGTCGGGAAGAGGCGTTAAGGCGAAAATAAAGATCGTAATGGCCCCGTAGCGTCTGAAAACTTTCAGAATGTAATCCATCTTCTTCTTTCTCTCTTCGCTAACAAATGCCCTTCCGTAATAACCTAGAAAATAGCCGAAGAACTCTCCTATGGTCGAGCCTATTCCTGCAGAGATTGCAACGAGGGTCGGGTCCAAGATTTTGCTCATAAAGAAGATGAGTATAGTGTAAGGTATTGGGATGATTATTGACGAAGCACCTATTAAACTGACAAGAAAGATGCCCAGATAACCATACTGCAAGGCGAGGCCTTTAAGCCACTCATCGAACTGTCCAAGCCATCCCCAAATCTCCTGGACACTAATGCCGAACTGCAATGTTAAACCTCTCTTCTAACAGACCCATTTCCGACTAGCCACCTTAAAAATCTAACCAGAGAGATCAATAGAAACAACCTTGATAACTCGAATATTTATGAGCATGTAAAACTTAATCCGAGTTTCTGGAACTAGTTGAAAAAACAAGCTGGAATTTTGAGGTAATTTGTGGCGGAAATGGATAAACCATAATTGTGCCATAAGCCCTTTGCAGTTATTGCAGGGAGCAAATCATGAATTCCATGAAATACAAGGTCACATGGAAGACTGCCCTCTTACAAGCGATAGGCACACTGGCATTCTTGATGTACCTTTACCTTTTCAAAGTTGACATTGCAACAACAATCACAACTGCCCGACATATCGACCCATCCACATATTTTATCGCAATCGTCTTTATCCTTCTTGACTATAGGATGAGGATGCATAATCAAGCGAGATCCATAGGTGCACTAATCCTGCAGGATGAGGAGGGAGAAGATCCGAAGATATTATCTGTTCCAATAAAGGACCCTAGGTTCGACGGCTTCAAAGATGTAACGGATGTTCATCCTCACCTCTTGATAGAGATAAGAGAATTCTTTGAAACGTATAAACGGCTAGAACCAAGAAAGTTTGTCAGTTTCAAGGCTCGGAAGGAAGCCGGAGAGGCTAAGAAGATAATTAAGTATGCCATGAACCTTTACAAAAAGAATTATGGGAGGACAGCCACAAGGCATAACCAGGCATGAGTACTGCGTAAGTCTGCACTTACCAACTTCTTCTAAGAGAAAAATTCGGAACTACTTGCACTAGGATGTTGGCGCTTTACCTTTCTCCAGCATCTCTACAACCTCATCTACAGATTTGAAGTATACAGGTTCCCTTAGGTATTGAGTGCGGGGTCTCGGGATGTCAATTTTCACTTCACCAATAACTTTTCCTGGTCGAGGCGACATCACTATGACTCTGTCCGCCATGTATACTGCTTCTTCGACATTGTGGCTTACCATTATGAAGGTATTTGTCGGCAAGTCTGGGTTTCGCCAGATGTCGAGCACTAATGCACGGAGGGTTTTAGCGGTAAGCTCATCTAGTGAGGAGAAGGGCTCATCCATCAGCAAGACTTCTGGTTTCAAGGCCAATGCCCTTGCAATTCCTACGCGCTGCTTCATTCCGCCTGAAAGGTCATGAGGGTAGGTGTTTTCGAATCCATCAAGCCCCACCATTCTCAAATATTCCTGAGCGGTACGGATTCGCTCCTCTTTTTCAATGCCCAGCACTTCCAGAGGCACTTCAACGTTTTCCAGCGCGGTTTTCCATGGCAACAGACCGAAAAGCTGGAAAATCATAGAGATTTTTGGATTTGGTTGGATAATGGGCTGCCCATGGAACAATATTTTGCCGGAATCAGCTTTTTCTAAACCTGCTACTATCCGGAGGAGGGTAGATTTTCCACAACCGGAAGGTCCTACCAGGCAGGTGAACTCATCATTTCCAATCGACAGACTCACGTTATCTAAGGCGAAGATTTTGGATTTGTTCTCCACGAAAGTTTTGGTGACGCTTTCCACCTCAAGAATGGACAATATCTACACCTCTACGTGATATTTCTCAAATTTTCTGAGGAGACGGCGCCAAAGAAATCCTTCCATGGAGAGAACGATCGCTGCGATTATTCCGAGGAAGAAGATGAGTAGAACAGTGTTGCCATACTCGTATCCCGCTCTGTCCAGTAGTGAGCCGATGCCTGGGACTGAGAGTGGCGGAACGTTTGGCTCGGTTGAGGGTAGGTATTCCGCGAATATTATGGTGTTCCAGCCGGTTCCCCATGAGAGTATGCTTCCCGTGACGATGGACGGCAGAACGCAGGGAATGACCAAGTGTGTGACTCTCTTCAAACCCTTAAATCCGAAAAGTCTGCCAATCTCATTTATCTCTGTGGGTATGTTCTTCACCGCACTTACAACGTTGAGAAACATGTACCATATCATGTCTAAAACTAGCATCACGATGCACGTAAGTTCAAGAGCAATTCTTGGCGTTCCCAATATCTGGTTTAGTCCAAGAAAAAGAACTGGAAACAGAGCGAGAATCGGCACGCCCTGCCCAATATCGTAGAGAGGATATATCACCGCCGCTAATCTCTTATGCTCGGCAGCCAAGATTCCTAAACTTATTGCGAACGCAAGGGAGATTCCATAGGCAATCGTGAGGCGCCCCATTGTAAGGGCAATCAGTACTGGCAGGCCGCTGATTTCCTCTGCAGGCGGTTCGTTGAATCCTCCGCGGATTGTGGCTAGAGTAGGGAAATGCTCACTTTCTCGATAGAGAATGAAGAAAACAACCGAGAAAGCCAGGACCAACGCGACGATTTTCTCAATGCGAGTGTATTTTCGTAATCTTTGAGAAGTGACAAAAAAGGGTTTCGTCCAACGTTGTCCAGTGAAACGCAGCCAACTAGCTGCCCTTGAGAACCCAAGTTTTCCTACTCCAGAGAGATCCATCATGAACACGGGTTTAAATGTACCTGTGCTCGCTCGCTCCGTGAGCTTGTGCCAGGTTAGAATGTTGAAGTATACGACGATAAAAGTTATGTACAACAGCAGGATTATGGCAAGATTCATGTCTTTGTAATAGTAAGCAACTGTTGCAAGGAGGTACCCCAATCCGCCGGAAGGAGGTGGTGTAATCTGCCCTTCGTATTGAATGTACTCTGCAGCTATCATGAAGAACCAACCGTCACACCATGCCAGGTTTGCTCCTGAAACCACTGCTGGGAAAACTGCGGGCAGTACTACGTGCCTAATATATCGCCATCCTCTTAAACCAAAACTTCGCGCGGACTCAACAACGTTTACTGGGATACCTCTGACCGCACCTAACACACCGAAGAAGATGGCCCAAGCCATGGATGTGAAAAGCAGGATTATGACGGAAATTTCAACGCCCAAGGGTCCTAATGCAAATAGGAAGCCTATAACCATCGGGAAATATCCAAGTATTGGAATTGACTGCAGAAGGTCTATGAAAGGTGTGAGAACCAGCGATGCCGCCCTATTTGTGGCGGCTAATATGCCGAAGGAAACCCCCCAAGCAATCGAAATCAAAAGTGTGGCCGTGATTCGGAATAGTGTGCTCAAGGTGTGCAACGGAAGATATTTAACCTCAGGATACCTCGCGAAAGTGACGATTAGCCAAGCCATAACTGAGAGAATGATTAATCCAATGACGAAGTTGAGTATGTATCTCCGCAAGCTTGATACCTCAGCTTAGCCTTAATCATAACAACAAAAACCACGACAGGGCGATTTAAGGATTTGTCTAAGAAGTTGATAGAAGTAGCCAAGAGACATGACAGTGAAAAAGGAGCAGAAGCGAAGACATTATCGAAGCCAGCATCGCGTCAGTGCTTCTCATAATCCACCCGAAATGGAATAGGTTCAAGATCCTAACCAAAAATGGCTTCATCCATGAAGGCAGGGGAATGGAAGGCCTAAAGAAAAATCGCTATGGATCGACAAATTAAGTATTCAACCCCGGGTTAGGCTTGAAAGGAGAGCTCAGATCCAGAGCCAAATTTGAAGGCGCATCTGTCTCATGCGAAACGTTGCTTGGTTGGAAACCAAGTCATCTTCTTCTATAAAGCCCCACGAGTTCGCCCTCTGCAATAACGTGTCCTTTCATCGCTCTCTCAACATCTTTCTTCCTTGAACTGGGACTAAGATCTAGTCTTGTGTCCAAAGCGTAAACCTTGAAGAAGTATCTATGTGTACCGGAAGGTGGACATGGTCCTCCATATGAACGCCTGCGAAAATCATTCAATCCTTCAGTTCCTGGAACACTATTCTCCATTATCTTTTCCGCTGGAGGTATATTCCAGACAACCCAGTGGTCCCATGTTCCCATGGGAGCGTCTGGATCATCGACTATTAAGGCAAGGCTTTGTGTCTCTTTCGGTACACCTTCAATATTCAGCGGCGGATTAACATCATTGCCGTCGCATGTATACTTTGGAGGGATAAATCCATTATTCTTGAACGCAGGACTTGAGATTGTCAATTCCTTCATTGATAAAGCCTCCTAACCTTGACCACGGTAGATGTTCTCCTTTCAGGCTTCACAATTTTTTCTCTGTAAAACACAATGACAGGCTTGTCCCATGAAAAATACAGCTCTGATTCGCCTCCTCCCTAAGAATATCGGGAATATCAATTTAAAGGTTACTTGAGCGAAATATTGCCTTTCCGACAAAGTACAGATTGTTGTTGTATCTCGATGGAAGGAGAAGAAAGAGATGATACTCTTCCGCATACAAACCTTTGTGTAACAGATCAAACCCCCTTATGAGCTTAGTCACATTGGCGGGATTTGATCAAGTTCGAAGCATGAGCCTCTCGGCGATTTTCCTTCCGAGTTGTCTGCACCTTTCCAGTCCGTCGTGATCAGGCGTATAATTAATAAGGAGCGGAGGTTCAAGAGTGCGCATCCCGAATTTGTTCTTCATAACCTCAAGGATTAGCCCTGGTGCTTCGCCACTCCATCCGTATGAACCAAATGCCGCTCCGACCTTGTTTCTCAAATCGATGTTTTTCGCGGCAACTTCCTCAAGGAGATTTTTCACGTCAACAGTCATGTCGTGGTGATAAGTTGGCATTCCGATTGCTATGGCGTCAAAACTAACTAGATTCTCCGGCGATTCGCGGTATTTCAATTCGACATCAACCCCTTTTACTTCCCTAGCTCCTTCTGCCACAGCCTCAGCCATCTTTTCAGTATTTCCAGTCCGACTATAGTAAAGGACTAATACTCTCAGCATATCACGATATCCTCGACTAAACTTTTGCCGTTTAATGTGACTGGAGTTATCTTTTTTCCGTTATTAACTTTCCTACAGAATCGTCTTCCAGTAATGCTTTCCTTCGTCTCAAATGGAAGAACGATCAGAGAATGCACCAGACTTGAAAAATCATAATCAGGACCCGGATCTTGGCAATATCTGGCTTTAAACCGCAAAGTTTAAAACATGGTGTTGTGGTTTGTTTTGGAATGGGTTGCCAGGTGGGCGAGCATAATCAGCCAGCAAAGAAACATTAAGGAGAAAAATCGGCATGAATCTGATATTGGTTGCGCCAGTTGCTGGGTGTTCAGCCTTGGTCTTCGCCTCTTACCTAGCCCATCGAACGCTCCAGAAGCCGAACGGCACCGCGCGGATGGTTGAGATTTCTGATGCTATTAAGATAGGCGCAACCGCATATCTGAACCGTCAATTCCGCACCGTATCAATCTTCGGCGCAGCTCTGACAGCGCTTGTCGGTCTGACTCTCGGTTTTTTCGCTGCTTTAACCTTTGCTGTCGGCGCTGTTTTCTCTGCGGTCTCAGCGTATGTTGGCATGGTTATTTCTGTACGTACCAATGTGAAGACGGCTGAGGCGGCAAAAAGGGGTCTCAAAGAGGCGTTTGCTACCGCTTCTCACAGCGGTACAGTTATAGGTATGTCGCTTGCCGGATTAGGTTTGCTCGCAGTTAGTGGACTCTACCTTCTAGTTGGGGACCCCCTCCTGCTTGTCGGTTTGGGTTTCGGCGCCAGCCTCATCGGATTGTTCGTCCGTGTGGGCGGTGGAATCTACACCAAGGCAGCGGACATGGGCGCTGACTTGGTTGGCAAGGTGGAAATGGGCTTCCCCGAAGACGACCCTAGAAACCCGGCGGTTATCGCTGACCAGGTTGGCGACAATGTGGGCGATGTGGCCGGAACAGGATCGGACGTTTTTCAGTCTTATGTATGCACTCTAGTTGCCACCATGATTCTAGGCGTCACAATGCACGGAACCGATGGCTTAACATTTCCTTTGGCAGTTCTCGGAGCTGGGATTTTCGCATCCATCATCGGTTCTTTTTTTGTAAGAGGCAAAGATGCCGATGTGAAAAAAGCGATGAACGAAGGCATGTATGTAGCCGCTGTACTGGTTAGCGTTTCATCAGCTTTTGCATCTTGGGTGCTCTTCCACAACTTAAACGCTTTTTACGCCACACTATCAGGAGTGGTAGCCGTCGTCCTGTTCGCATGGTTGACCGAATATTACACGTCGCCTGATAGAGGTCCTGTGCAAGCAATTGCAAGCGCCTCAAGAACGGGTCCAGCTACCAACATCCTGATGGGTTTTGCCCTGAGTCTGGAAAGTACGGCTGTTCCAATTATAGTGCTTTCAGCAACTGTGATGCTGGCCTACCATTTCCACGGTTTGTATGGCATAGCCCTCGTCGCAGTTGGTTTTCTCTCAATAACAGCCACCTTCATCGCGATGTCCTGTTACGGTCCGATTGTGGACAACGCCCGTGGCATGGCTGGGATGGCTGGTTTGAGTGGTGAAGTGCAGAAAGTCATGGATGCGCTTGATTCTGTGGGGAACATCACAAAGGCTGTATGCAAGGTCTACGCCATAGGGACATCCGCCTTGGCTCAAGTTGCCCTTTTTTCAGCCTATATTCACGCCGCTCAACTCCAGACCATCGATGTGATGAAACCCTCTGTTGTGACAGGGCTCCTCATGGGTGGAATGTTGTCCTTCGTATTCACTTCTTTAATAATCAAGGCTGTCGGAAAGGCAGCCTATAGCATGATCAGGGAGGTGCGTAGACAGTTCAGCGAGAATTTTGGGTTCCTCAATGGGGAAGCTAAGCCCAACTACGCCCGATGTGTAGATATCAGCGCCAAGGCCGCTCTGAGAGGCATGTTCCTTCCAGCTTTTCTCTCGGTAACAGTGCCTTTAGGAGTGGGTCTTGCGCTTGGGCCTGAGGCAATGGGAGGCCTAATTGTCGGAAACCTGGTGACTATGCTTCCTCTTGCGCTGGTCATGTCCGTCGGCGGTGCGGCATGGGACAACGCCAAGAAGTTCATTGAAGCTGGCAATTTGGGTGGAAAGGGGACACCTTCACATGCTGCTGCCGTCATAGGTGACACTTTCGGAGATTCATTGAAGGATGCTGCTGGTCCTTCGCTGGATATATTCATAAACCTAATCGGAACAGTCGCCCTCTTATACGCGGGTTCGTTCTTGATTTGCCCCTTTCTCGCTTAATGGGATGACCACTGAAGTCGCGCAGTCTCAGAGGTGCTTGAGGGCGACAAGCATGTAAAGGGAAATTTGTGGTGCACAACCGGCGCTTCTAGGTATGTTTTTATCTTACACGTTTTCTATTCTTGGAAGATTTCAGTGAGGAGAGGTTAGGTATGTCTGAGATGGAGATGCGTTTCTGGATGGTCTGTGTGACGCACATGTTCCTCGAAGTCTATTTTCTCATACAGGTGGCTCTTATCCCGGTCTTCATACGAGAATTCAGCTTGAGCCTCATTGAAGCCTCTTTCGTGGCCACGATTCCAAGCCTCTTTCAGCTCCTCATGAATCTGCCAGCTGGATTCTTGGCAGACCGAATCAACGCAAAATATCTCTTGTTCACGAGCATGGTCGTGGAAGGGCTCTCGGCGCTGGCTATCAGCCAAACAAACAACTTTTGGCTGCTGGTTCTAGGCGTCTCCGCGATGAGGATCTCTTCTGCCATATACCACATCTCAGGTCTCACCCTCATAAGCCGGCTCGTCAAGCAGGATAGGATGAATAGATCGATGGGCTCGCACAACGCTCTCGGAAGCTTAGGCGCAGCCATCGGGCTCCTCAGCTTATCGATCTTCCTCTTGACAACAGGTTGGAGGATGATCTACATCTTCTGGTCTGTCCCGCTATTAGTCTGGGGATTCGTCTTATTGAGGTCTCCGCAATTCCAGACGTCTGGAACCGAGAGGAGCAAATCTGAAAAGAGAGAATCGCTAGGAAGGCTACCACTCGTCTTCTCCACCGCATTCTTAACCTTTCTCGTGGCAATCGGGTTAAGGGAGGTGGGAAACACTGGAACCTCAACCTTCATGACTACATATCTCGTGACGAAGAGAGGACTCTCCGAGGCCACAGCCAGCTTGATCTTCGGACTGGGACCTTTCATGGGGATAGCCGGTTCCCTGAATAGTGGATACCTTGGAGAGAAGATGGGGGCCAAGAGGACTCTTGATATCCTCATGCTCGGCTGCATTCTTTCACTCACGATCTTAGCAGGGTCCGCTCAGCTTCCATTACTCGTCCTCGGCTATCTACTTTACGCCTTCTTCAGCAACAGTGTATGGTCGCCTCTAAACACAATGGTTGCCGACCTGACCCAGGCAGAAGATAGAGGACTCAGCTTCAGTGTCTACTTTCTCACAGAGGGACTGATAGTCTCCATTACGCCTCCTATCGCCGCCACCATAGTAGGCTTCACAGATATGTGGTACATCTTCCCCTTCAGCATAGTCTTCTTAGCTGCATGCCTAATCGTGTTCCAGCCACTTTTTCACCTAAGAAGGTAGACTACAAGACACCGTGAGGTGTTATAAAATACTCTTTATTGGACAGCTGGTTGGAGCCCATAAGCATATACCCAAAAAAGTCTTAAGCCAAGAGGCTCATTCTAACTCGGTGCCGATTTTGGGAAAACTTGGAATTGGCATAATCGGATGTGGCGGAATAGCTGGGGTACACGCAAAAGGGCTCAACAGGATACCTGACGTTAAACTGGAGGGCTTCGCCGATATTGTCCAAGAGAGAGCAAAGGCTTTCTCTAACCAGTATGGCGGCAGAACCTACACTGACTGGCATCAAATGTTAGACAAAGAAAAACTCGACATAGTATACATCTGCTTGCCACCCTTTGCCCACGAGGACGAGGTGCCGGTTGCCGCAGAGAAAGGCATCAACATCTTCATCGAGAAACCAATCGCTTTGAACATGAAACTTGCAGGAGGAATGGTGAAGGCTGTCGAAAAGTACGATGTCAAGAGCCAAGTCGGCTACTGCTGCAGGTTCGGTGCCGGCATAGAGAAGGCAAAGAATCTCATCCAAAGCGGCGAAGCCGGAGACCTAGGTCTCGCCGTCGGCTGGTATTGGTGCAACTTTCTCGGCGGCCCATGGTGGAGAGACAAAGAGAAGAGCGGCGGCCAAATCGTTGAGCAGTCAACTCACCTTTACGATGTATTCAGATACCTTTGCGGAGACGTAGAGACAGTGTATGGCCATATGAACAAGAAGTTCTGGACTGATGTCTCAGACCTCACAATCGAAGATGTCAGCAGCTCAACGCTCAACTTCAAGTCTGGCGCCGTTGGAGCGATAGTAGCCACAACATGGGGTGTCCCAAATCAGTGGTGGCTTCGTTGGTTGATCGCAACAAAAGGATACACACTGGAGTCTTCAGGTTCCAATAACTTAACCTATCATACTACGGAGGCTCCTGTGAAAACACACATGATCTCCGAGGACAGGGATGTTTATCTCCTCGAGGCCAAAGACCTCATCCAAGCAGTAATGAAAGACAAAGAGACTAGGATTTCCATCGAAGAGGGAGCCAAGACCCTCGAGTTGACTCTGGCCACTAGAAAATCGATGGAATCCGGTCAACCAGTAAGGTTGCCCCTTGAGTAGGGAGGACGAGCCGAATGAAGAAAGGAGCAAATGCATGGATATATCCCGCGATCTTCACGGTTGATGATGTGCTAAAGGCCTCTAAGGAGATAGGCTACGACGGTGTCGAGCTGAACCTAAGTGAGGAAATGCTGAAGATCTCAAACAAAGAGAGAAGATCCATCTTTGAAAAAGCAGAGTCCCTCGGCCTAGAGCTGCCAAGTCTGTGCTCCGGTCTATTCTGGAAGTACAACCTCGCAAGCCCTGACGAGACCATCCGCGAAAAGGGTATAGAAATCCTAAAAACTGGATGCGAGTTTGCGGCGGATATTGGAGCAGGGGTTGTACTGGTTGTTCCTGCGGTTGCGGTGACGGAGATACCCTACGAAAAGACATGGGAGCTTTCGAAGGAGAGCATAATGGAAGCCGTACCAACAGCCAGAGACTCCGGGGTTGACCTCGGTATTGAGAACGTGTGGAATAGGTTTCTTTACAGTCCGTTAGAGTTTCGGAGATTCATAGAAGAGATCAACCATCCTAACGTGAAGGCCTATTTCGACGTTGGGAACGTCTGGTTTTTGGGTTTCCCCCAGCAATGGATTCGGCACTTGAAAGAGCTGATTGCTTGCATCCACGTTAAAGGCTTCAACAGACCAACACTGCAGTTCACGCCTTTGCTTCAAGGCGACATCCCATGGACTGACGTGATGAAGGCATTGAGGGAAGTAGAATACGATGGTTTCCTGAATGTCGAGGTTCCACCCTATCCGGGACATCCGTTGAAATCGGCCATTGATAACAAGAGTTCATTAGATATCATTCTCAAGATGTAGCAGAAAGAACTTGCAACAAATCTCTTGCTAGCAAGATTGGCGCTTTGGCAAGATAGCCAAACCGCGCCTCCGATACTCAGCCAAAACGTGGGCAGAAAGGAGTGAAAGGGTACTAAGAGTCTTTCTGAAAAATCTTAAATACGCCGTCAAAGATACGGTATACTACTTCAAGTTCTCGGAAGTGTGAGTGTTGAAAGGAAATATAGCCTTACTAAGCGCCCCTTTTGGCAAGTTCACAATCGAGAGGTTGACAGTTCCTGAGCCGGGGAAAGGAGAGATCCTTGTGAAGCAGTCTATGTGCGGTGTCTGCGGAACAGACGTTCATATGTATCAAGGCCATCTTCCTGGGACAAAATATCCGATTGTCCTTGGCCACGAGGCTATAGGAACCGTTGAAAAGCTGGGTGAAGGAGTCGAGGCCGACCACAGCGGTAGACCCGTGAGCGAGGGCGACTTAATATATGTCATACCTGGGCTTTCCTGTAGGAAATGTTACTTCTGCTCTGTCTTGAGAGAACCCACGATTTGTGTGAACGGGACTGGCTATGGGTTTAACCCGTTCCCAGAAAATCCTCGTAGCTTCAGCGGAGGATATGCAGAATACGTCTACGTGAACCATCCTTGGTCAACCTTTGTAAAAATGAATGCTAAGCCTGAGGCGTCCGTTTTCCTAGAGCCATTGACGATAGGAATACATGCTGTAGACAGAGCGAGGCTTCACGTGGCTGACACCGTGGTGGTTCAAGGGTGCGGCGCTGTAGGAGTCTCAACGCTTGTGGCAGCGAAAGAGGCAGGAGCTCTCAGAGCAATCGTCGTAGGTGCCCCAGAATCAAGATTGAAGCTTGCCAAGGACTTTGGGGCTGACCTAACCGTAAACATTGAGGAGATTAAGAACCCTGATGAGAGGGTCGAGCTCGTTAGGGGAGAAACGCTCGGTGAATACGGGGTTGACGCCGTTTTTGAGTGCACGGGGGTTCCAGCCGCCATATCAGAGGGAATCAAGATGCTGAGGAAGGGAGGCACCTATGTAGTGGCCGGACACTTTACAGATGTAGGGAGTACATCGTTGAACCCCTATATGGACTTCAACAACAAACATATCACGTTGGTTGGAGTTTGGGGCGGTGAAGTTGCCCACTTCGTGAGGGGTAGACCCCTGATAGAATCTGGAGGATACCCGTTTGAAAAGTTCGTATCCCATAAGCTGCCGCTGGAGAGGTGTGAGGATGCCATGAAGGCGATAATGGGCAACTACCGTCTCGACGGAAAAGAGGTCAACAAGATAGTCATAATGGGAAGCCTCTAGGCAGCTAACATTAATCTCTCATATGCTCCCTCCTATTCAAGTGAAGGTAGGTGTGCCTCTTTGAGGGAGAAGGTTACCGCTGCGGTCTTGACCGCACCTGGGAGAATCGAGATTAGAGAATTCGAGAAACCTAAGCTTGGATCAAAAGACTTCCTCATGAGAGTGAAATACTGCGGGATATGCGGAAGCGATGTGCACATTTGGGAGGGAAGTTGGAACCCACCATACCCAATGATCCTCGGGCATGAATTCGTGGGCGAGGTGGCGGATGCGGGGGATGAAGCTCTCGAATGGCGAAGCTTGAGGAGGGGCGATCAGATAGCTGTCGAGATGACCATCCCATGTAACAAATGTGAGCCCTGCCAAAGAGGATATTACAATCTATGTCTAGCTGACGATCGCTCCGTTTCCCCGGAAAATGGGGTTGAATACGGGTGCAACATTCCGGTCACAAGAAAACCCACAGCTCTTTGGGGAGGATACTCTCAGTACCTATACGTCCCTAAAAACGCAATCGTGCACAGGTTTGAGAACAGGGTTGACTGGAAGGAAGCAGCCTTAACCGAGCCCTTGGCGGTTTCCGTGCGAGCCGTCAAGAGAGGAAACGTCAAAACCGGAGATTCAGTCGTCATCGTCGGCTCGGGGGCGATAGGGCTGTTGGCGGTTGTCGCGGCCAAGGCTGCTGGCGCCCAACCTATAATCTTGACTGGAACGAGAGATTTGAGGCTGAAAGTGGGAGAGACATTAGGCGCCGACTACACTGTGAACATCACACAAGTTCAGAACCCCGTTGAACAGGTTAAGAAACTGACAAATGGCTTTGGAGCAGATGTTGCTTTGGAGACGGCGGGAACAACCTCAGCCCAAGAACAGTCATTGAGAATGGCTAGGAAGGCAGGTTGCGCGGTGATAGTCGGCCTGACGGGCGGAAGAGACCTAACCATAAACCCTGACTTAGATCTGATGGCGAAGGAACTCGATGTTAAGGCGTCATTCCTCAGCGCCAACGCGTACCAAGATGCGCTTGGAATCATACAGTCGGGAAGATTCGAGCTGAACAAGATGATAACCCACATCTATCCGTTGGTGGACGTAGAGAAGGCATTTCAAACAGTGACTGAAAAGGGAAGGGACGTCATAAAGGTGCTACTGGATCCATGGCCGTCCGCCTCGGATTGAACCCTCATTTAGACTCTTCGGTACACTTCGATATGCAACTCATGAATTTCACCCAGAAAAGAAAAGCGGCTTCAGATCCGATATCCAATTCAACCGGTTTCTAAGTTTCAGCGTGCTTCTCACTACATCTGCTAACTAGTGCTCTCCCCTTTGCTTTCTTCTCGATCCAACTCAATGGCGGCTTAATATCAGATCCTTAATTTGTTCAGTTTATTTGAAAACGTAGAAGTGCCGCAACTCCACCCAATGAACGAAGTTTCGTCCCAGCCTCGTGTTCGGTGCTAACTACGATGATTCTGCCCCTTTTCTCCTCAGCTGTTCTCATGAGGTTTTCCATGTCAACTCTCTTGTCATCGGGTGCTTCTCTCAAAAGTACATCGGTTATGAGGAGCGTCTCAACTGCGCCGATCGCACATGATTTCTTTACATCGGAGAAGCCGTAAGTGACGTTACCTGTTCCCTTTCCAAGGCGGAGGAGAACCTCTTCAACAAGTCTTGTCTCCTCTGATATTCGAAGGTGTTGAAGCGCTTTTGCAAGAATTCCCGAGCGCAAGGCTTCACTTATTCCGGCGGAACCGCTGCTGTTCACGCTCTTTACATCCATAACCTTCTCAGAAATTTCGGGTGCTTTTTCTCTGAGATATCTCCTAAATGCGTTCTTCGTGAAACCAAGTCCAATGATGATTATGGGGTAAGCGTTGGCGGACCGTGCCTCTCTAAGAGAGTTTAAGGCTGATTTAAAGAACTCTTGAAAAGCCTTCGTTCTGTCTTCTATGTTCTGTTTTCCAGGGATTCTGGCAGGCTCCTCTGCCTTGACATCCATGTTGAACTGCCTCAGAATGGCTACGCAATACCTCTCATCATCAATCGCGACGACGATTACGGGCGAGACCCCGGTCTCTATTGACTTTTCTAGTCGGTCGATCTGATATTTCATCCAAGCGTCTTTTACGATGGTCAGTGGTTTGTTCAAGGTTACGTTTATGGTGTGGTGTTGGCCTTTCGCACCGATCTCATCCGGTGCGTCGCATACGATGCCATGAACCCTCAGCCTGTTTAGGCTTCTATCCCATGAGGCGCTCTCAACCCTTAGACCCAATACGACTGAGATTCTCTTTCCCTTCTCGGGTCTCTCGTAGCGTTCCCCAAGCCTCACTTCCCTAGCAGTCTTTGCGTAGACAACATCTCCCTTGAGGACCACATTGTAGATCGTCCACAGATCATCCAGCACTTCTGGCATGACTGCTATCTTGTCATGCTTCAAATCTCTGAGTAAGATTTTCATAGGCTTAGAGTTCCTTGGCCTCTATTTGAAAGACCCGCTGAATAATATCAGACTCACGCATGAGGCGAAATCCGCAAACGACTTCAATTTTGGGGTTCAGGTCGTCATGAGTTCTTCATTCCGCTTAGGTCGGTCTGGGACAGCCACTTCATCCCCCAATAAAAAACAGAATCCCAAGTATTTAACTCTTCGCAGAAAAAAAGTGTGTATGCAACTCATAGAGGATGAAACCGAAGCAACATGTGAAATGCCTACTCTCGTAAACATCTCACAATAGCCAAAAGGTACCAATCGCCTTTCAACTCGCTACAACTCTGTTAGGATGCCTATGGCAGCCGCGCTCCTCAACCATAGTCTCATTAGAGAAACCGCACTTCACCAGTTTCGATCGACTTCTTGGCGGCCTCTAGAACTCTTATCGATTGGAGTCCATCTTCGGCCGCCAAGCAGATTTATTTTTGAATATTGCTTGAACAATTAGACTGAGGAGGATCAATATGAAGTCCTTAACCGAGTACCTCTGGTTTAACACGAAGGAAAGGAGAGCCTACATAAATATAACCGACAAGGTTGAGGAGATGGTCCGAAGGAGCGGGATAAAAGAAGGACTGTGCCTCGTCAACGCCATGCACATCACAGCAAGCGTCTACATAAACGATGCTGAAAATGGACTTATCAAGGACTTCGATATCTGGCTAGAAAGATTAGCGCCGCACGAACCGGTCTCTCAATACTGTCACAACCAAACCGGAGAGGACAATGCAGACGCTCATCTAAAGAGGCAAGTCATGGGAAGAGAGGTTATCGTCGCTGTGACAGATGGGAGGCTGGATCTCGGACCTTGGGAACAGATATACTATGGAGAGTTCGACGGGCAGAGGAGAAAGAGAGTTCTAGTAAAATTGATAGGTGAATAAGTTACGGAGATACAACGAAGAAATGCGTAGGTCGCGCATATCTACGTGAAGTTTTCCCTAACTGCAGAGATGGAATAGTCTTAAATATCCGCGGAGAAGCTATATGCTCAACTTGATAACCTGCTTTTGGGAGGTAGTAAGTTGAACTCTCGTGATAGGGTCAAGCTAGTTTTAGGGCACCGCGAACCGGATCGGGTTCCCATCCACGATAGTCCCTGGCAGGCGACGATAGATAGGTGGCGGACTGAAGGGCTGCCTTCGGGAGTCTCGCCTGCCGATTACTTTGGCTACGAGTTAGCGGGATACGGAGCCGATACCTCTCCGCAGCTTCCTGTAGAGGTTCTTTCCGAGGACGATGAGTATATTGTTGAGAGGAACTCGTTTGGCGGTGTCAGGAAGAACCATCGAGATTATTCCACAACGCCGATGATTGTCGACTATCCATGCAAGAGTCGGGAGGATTGGGAGAAGACCAAACCTAGATTGGCAGCCAGCGACTATAGGGTTGACTGGGTTTCATGTCTCCAGTCCTTCCAGCGTGAACGTAGCCGTGGACGTTTCATCACTTATAACGCGGCTGTTGGATATGATAAGATTCAGAGCTATGTGGCTTCAGCGCGGCTATTGAAGGCGATCATCATGGATCCCGAGTGGGTTAAGGACATGTACAGAACAGATGCCAAGCTAGCCATGGAGATGTGCGACCGGATGATGAAGGCAGGATTCGAATTCGACGGCGCCTTCCTCTATTGTGATCTGGGATATAGACGTGGACTCTTCTTCTCGCCCAAGTATTATGAGGATCAACTCCACCCCGTGTTCAAGGAGTTGTGCCGTTACTTCCATGGCTATGGAATGCCTGTGCTTCTCCACTGTTGCGGCTCGGTTAAGGATCTCAAACCATACTTTATCGAGGAAGGGATCGATTGCCTCCAACCTTTGGAGGTGAAAGCGGGAATGGACCTGATCCAGCTGAAAGAGAAGTACGGGGACAAGATCTGCTTCATGGGAGGAATCGACGTAAGACTCATGGCATTAGACGACCCGAACCCGATAGAGAGGGAGATCAAAGAGAAATTCGAAGTAGCGAAGAGGGGCGGGGGCTACATCTATCACTCCGACCACTCTGTACCGAAAGATGTCAGCTTCCAAAACTACAAGAGAGTCATAGAACTGGCAAAGACGTACGGAAAATACGAGTAGTACGAGGAGCTTAGGGCTGATCCCGGCAACAACACATTGCTATTCACGCAAACTTGCATTCTTAGATCTTCGTCTAGAACAAACATTTAAAGCCGCAATGCTTCATAGCAATCTATCAAGCACTGAACAAACCTGATCGACAAATGCCCCGGTGGCTCAGCGGTTAGAGAAAAGCGACAAAAGCAACGGCCTTGTAAACAGAAACAAAGACAGCCGTAGGTCGCGGGTTCAAATCCCGCCCGGGGCTCTATATAAAATATGGTTTTTGGGCTTGATTCTGGCTTATTTTTTGCAAAATGTTTGCCTAAATTTTGCTTTTTGCGAAAATTATAAACGAAAATATGTACCCAGCCGGGGGCTCCATGTAAAATTTAGTTTTGGGCTTATTTTTCGGATATTCGTTGTAGGGGGTTTCATATAATTTTCCTTATTTTCTCCATTTTCATTTCGTCTCAAGGTTTGTATTCTTGTATCTTTGACTTTTTTCAAGGAAGAAGAGTTTTCCCTGTTCTCACTGATTCAGAAGTTCTTTGGGTCTATTCGTTTTATCCATATTATCTTCTCGAAGTCTCTGTCCGCTGAGATTATCTTGCCCGTTTCCGCCTTCTTCATAATCGCTGCATGAGTGCAGTCGTAGGGGCTTATCTGGAACTCTGCGAAGATTTCCATAGCACTTCTAACATCTAAAGGATCAACTTGAAGGATTTGAATGTTAAGGGAGAAGACAGCGTCAACGACGTCTGTAACCTCATTGCTTAAGCCGTACTTTCGTAATGCATTGGCAAGTTCTATGATGATCAAGGACGAGGTTACCGCTTTGAGTTCATTTCTCACGATCATATCGAGGATTTTGGCGCAATCTTCTCCATACTCTTTATCCATAATTTTTGCATAGAAGAAAATGTTGCTGTCGATAAAGTAAGTTTCCAAAGTTCTACCTCGTCTCAGCCTTTTCTTCGAGTTCTTCTATGCCGATAGGACGGGTGGAGGCGGTTCTCCCAATGAGCACCTTCAGCGGATTCTTAACTCTTCTAAATCTTTTAATGATAATCACCCCCTCGTCGTCAACCTGAACCTCGACAACTTCCCCGGGCCTCAAATCAATCTGTTCACGGATATCCTTTGGAATCGTGAGTTGAAACTTACTTGTGACCTTTGTCCTAGACATATCCCATCAACAATGACAATGGTTGAACTGAGAATATAAGCATACCGTATACTTTCCTACGAAGCTATTCAAATCTTGAAGATTCATGAAGCACAAGATAACCCACGCCTGTATTGAATCTATTCATGAAAAAGTCAACAAGTAGCGAACTATCCCAAGAAAAATGGACACAATAGGAAAAAATAGCTGATTGACACTCATGCCAGAACCCGCTATAGATCCTAATGCCCCAGATGCTGACCCCATCTTGGGTTCAAATCCCGTCCGGGGCTCTACATAAAATATGTCAGAAAGGCTTTTTTTGGGATATTTTTAGTAAAGGGTTTCAATTAACCTTCCTTGTTTTTTCCGCCTCTTTATCTTCAGAGACCATAGTAAATGGTGTAAAAAAATGAAGGAATACCTCTCAATGAAATGCTGTGAGTGCAGTTCAGCTGCAAATGAGCTATCCCAGTGCGAAATATGCGGGAAACTGGTGTGCGATCAATGCTTGGACCCATTTGCTGACATGTGCAAAAACTGTGCAGGAGAATTGTTCAACGGCAACATGAGATGCACAATATGCGGTCTAAAGCAATGCCTCAACGATCTTAGGATGTCTTCTTCTTGTGGAAGGATGGTGTGTGCAAACCATTTCCCAGTTGTCTGCGAGAAATGTTTCGAGGAATTGTTAAAAACGCTTTCGCATGAGTGTGAAGAAGAACCGTACTTCTCAGAAGAGGAAGAACATTACTGGCCCACAATCGATGAACTAGGCGATTACAGCATCCCCGAATACTTGCATCCCTAACATGAAGTCCAAGAATACTAGAATCCGTTATGTGTGAATGGAGTTGAGTGTCTATGGGTGAAGACGACATGATAGGTATGTGGTACTGGTTTGAAGATCTGGAAGAAGAGCAGAGAAAGAGCGAAGAGAGGACAGCTAAGGAGAGAGAATGGAGGACTAGGGAAATTGCGGCATCTAAATCAATGAATCAATTGATTGGTTTACCAAAACATATGGTGAATGGGTGCAAGGTAACAAGCTTGTTTCATGGACAGAGAAACTCGGAACAAAATTGAACCATGACGGGATGCTCGATGAAGGGGAGTTGTTCCGATTGTTTTTCTCGCCATACTTTGGAATAATCCACCAACATAAACAGCGGAAAAGGGTGAAAGAGTTTTCAAAAATATAAAGGACGAATACGCTCTCAAATCTTAGAGAAGATACATACAACTGCCAACTCAAAGAACGATTAAAGCAAATAGCGTTGGTGACCATCCAAAATCTCCATGTCTTTAGTCTGTTGATGTTTATTGCCAATAAGAATAAGGTTTGGGCAGAAATTAGGCAAGTATTGACATTCCCAAAAATAGGCGACAAAGAGAGCGATCTAAAACGATTGAGACAGTTATGGGCCATCTTCAATAACACAAGAAAAGACGCTTACTTGACAGTGAAAACATTCCTCATATTCAGGGAAATAAGAATCCAATTTAGAGATACAGGAAAATATCAGTATTACCCAGCCATTTGCTGCGTCCCAGACAGTAACGTTAGAAAAGCATTAGCAAAGTTAGGCTTGATACAAGACGCTGAAAAGAAAGATTTTCACAATCTCGTTATTGCCAGTAGAATTGTTGCAGAGCATTTCTGTAAAGACCCGTACGAACTTTACGACCTCTCCTCTTTTTTTGGCGTAAAGAAAAAGATTGTTAAAAGTAATAGATCGCGTTGAATTATGAGCAATGAGAGACGAAATAGAAGAACCTAGGCCAAGCATAAATTCAAGAATTTAGACCAAGATGTAAACCTAGCCTATTTCGCCATATAGTATTTGACGTTGTCCCAAAACAGCTACATTGGATTTTCGAATAGTTTAATTACCTTGTGTACATTCCATTTTAGGTGGTGAATGCTCTTGACCGAGGCTGTTTCAGTTCCTCGTCCTCTACTCAAAGAACTTTACGAACATTTTTCTAAGATAGAAGAGATTCTAGCTACTTTAGAAGAACTTGCAAATAAAGAAGGATTAGAGAGAATAGAGAAAAGCCTTGAAGAATACAAGAAGAAAGAGTATGTGAGTACAGTGAGTCCTGAAGAAATCAGAGAAGCCTTAATGAAGGACTAAGTGTTGTCATATAAGTCTATTTTCACCAGAACTTTCACTAAAGAGTTTGACAAATTGCCAAAGAACGTTAAAGAAAGAGTTTTAGAAGCTCTAGAGAAGGTTGCAGAGTTTCCATATACGGGAACTAAGTTGCGAGGAAAACTTGAAGGGTTATGGAGATGGAGAATAGGCAAATATCGTATAATCTATCTAATAGACGAGAAAGAAAAAGCAGTAGTCTTCTTAGACATAGGTTTAAGAAAAGCTATTTATGAATAAATTGCCAAAAACCAAGAACTCAAACCAGGCTTTGAACCTAGCCCGGGGCTCCAAACTTTTACTAGAGGGGATCAATGGCCATTAAAGTTGTGCGGCTCTAGATCATCGCGATGTGATATCCTTCGGAAGTGTAAATGCGGTCTTATTTTTTGCAGTCATGTTTCTAGTTTTATCCATGAAGGCTCAAACTTCTCAGGATGTCTGTCAAGTTCGCCTCTTCCTTTGTTCCTGTGATTCTCTTTGATGGTCTTCCATAGAGAGGCAACCAGCCATCGCTTTGTGGGGGTATCCTCTCCTAGAAGGCCGTACACTTTCTCTGTTGTCTCAGCGCCTTCTGGCCACTCATCCTTCGCCTGAGATAGTGGCTTGTGACCGAGCCAAGAATTTAGGGCATGGTAGTAGTTGGTAATGTTTTTCTCGATATGCCGTCGGCCCTCTCCGGTTTCTGGAAGGGCTCGCCACTCATTCGCACCAACGCTGGCTATCTGAATATCTGTGCGGCGAAAGAAGGCGTGATGGCACAAGTTTTGCATTCCTATCCGTCTGAGGATGGGATTGTCCTCGCGCTTTACACCAGTTTCCTCTTCAATGCACTGATCGATTACCTTTCCCATCTCTTCGGCTTCTTTTCCGGAGAACTTAACCATACTCTGATCTGTCTGTGGATAGGCCTCACCGCTCAGCCGCACCTTTATCCGCTCCACGTAGAGACGTTTCAGCTTGGTGGGCTCCCCTAGCCAATTGTATATTTTCTCTGCTAGTTCACCATACTCTGGCATCTCAGATCTCAGACAGGTTAGGTCTCCCCTCGCAGACCACCAATTTAATATACCTATATACGCCCTCGCAAGGCGTTGACGAGGCGACCGATTGGGGTCGTATCCGGTGGACGCCTCGCAGTAGCGGTCCCAAATTTCAGGATGCGACACGACACCCATACGCCTTCGCAGCAACATGCAGATGTTTGACCAAGGGGGTTCGCAGGGGACGTGCTCGGCCTCCGGTCGTCCCTGACTAATACCCTGTAAAATGATGTTGATGTTCTCAGAGAAGTTATACCAACATCGCTCGAAACAGCTTATCTGGATCCTGAGGAATCGCGTGTCCTCCTCCAGATCGCCTAGCGCTTTCTGCATCTGGTTGATGTAGCGAATCTCGTCATCCCACTGATCCGGCTCACGTTTTCGCACGGATACATCCCACAGGCCGAAGCTGAGAAAATCGCCTTCATCCTCTGTCCAAGGAAGCTCGAAGCCCCCTTCGAAAGGGAGAAAGACATTCTTTCGAAGTAGCTCAAACCCTATGGGAACATTCCTGTAGCCAGCCAAAACTGTCATTTCAACTTCACCCATGCTACCTGTGCGCTCAATCTTCGTTGCACCCGAGGCGCTCATACCTTCTTAGCTGAGCCTTCAATTCCGGCGATAACATCAGGCAAGTCTCGGGCGTATTCTGGAATGGAATCAGCAGGGATAACCTTCAGGGCATACTGGCACCACAACTTGGTAGACTTTAACAACGAGGCGACTAACCAACGACGCAGGGGTGTGGGCTCACCTTTCCGAGAAACACCACGTAGCGCATGGATCGATGCGCCTGCCAATTCGGGCTTATTTTCCCGCAGCCACTGCTCATCCTTCCCAAGGAGGTAAGCTTGCCATCCCCAAAGATATCCTACGGTTTTTTCTAGGCGTGCAGGATCATCCTTCGGAATGAACCGCAGCTGGCTGTTGCATATGCCCTGTCTGTCCGCAAGCTGGGAAAGATCGCCACCGATAATGCGAATGTACAGATCGAGGCGGTCTATGATTTTGAAGCCGCACCTGTTCTGCAGCAAGCCATCAAAACCCTCGCCCTCAAAAATGAGCTTTAGGATGTCGTTCTTGTCAGCACGAGTACGCCACTGCTCTGAGAGTGCTTTAGCGTGATCATACGATTGGAAGAAATAAGCTCGAACAAGTTCGACGTAGCAACGGGCTGCCTCCGTTTTCTCCAATGTTGGTTCGGTGAGCCAGTCAAATACTTGCTTTACCAGCCCATTCTTAGGGGGAACTAGTCGATCAACCCATTTTTGAACCGCAGCTGCCCTTTGCTCTGCTGCGTCGACAATCCTGCCGGGCACGTCACCGCACCAGCCAGCCTTCGATGGTCGGAACTCCTCTGCTCCTATCTCCCAGATCACATGGTCGAGTCCATCTAGCCAACGGTGTGTGCACATTTCGAAGCCGTCCCGATTGGGCATCGCACCTCTGATCTGGAGTGCCCATTCGGGGAACTCGTCGATTTCGTCCATCATCGCGTTGACGGCCTTCACCTCTTCATCCCAAACACGCTCTCTGCCAGGCCACGTGTAAACGAGCGGCGCAACCCACCATTCTTCGTCAACAAGTCCACGAATGAATTGCATCTTCTTATCTTTGATATAGTTGTCAATCGCTTGCCTACATATTTCCGACCAGTTGACTTCAGGCAGTTTTTCCATTCTTCTCTCCAGCTCGTCGGTTATTGAGATGGTCAGATTCTTCGTCAAAACCTTCACCGGTACTCTTACATTTTACTGTGTCTACACAGTTCACACGAACCGTTAATAAGCTTTTAGAGTCAAGTGCCCCCGCCTCTTAACTTTCATCAGCGCTATGCCCATTTGAGTTCTAAGCGGAACCCTAATTCACATTTATTATCCTTTCTGGAATGCTCGAGCAGGTTTCTCCACAATCTTCTTTGGTATCGCTCTTTCGCATGAGCCGGATCCTCGAGGTTATAATCCGGGATGAATGTGTAGTTATACCCCAACGCAGCAAGTGTGAGTCAAATGTGTGTCCCACAGGTTCCTCGCCAATTAGAAGTAAATCGCAGTTCGCTGGCGACCACGGCAGTTCCCAGAATATCTTGAATGCACCACCAGATATGCCCATCACATAGTCATTAGTCACGTCTTCACTAAGGTAGCGCATAGAGGGCACCATTGAACCCACAAAGCAGAGGCATGTGGTGTTTGTCCAGTGAATCCACTCAATGCCTTCAAGGACTCTTCTAACCAACTTGCCAGATTCTCCACCAAGATGGCTTTTTCAAAATCTCTTTCCTCGATAACAGTAGGCATGTGGGAACTTGAACCTTTAGGCAAGATAGAAAGTCACACGTAAAAAAACCAAGAATCCGGCAAGCACCTGATATAAAAAAGCCTAGAAGAGCATTTCAATGTGCTAGCCCGGGGAAGGTCCGAACTCACATGGCTTTTATACGTATGGAAGAATTGGGGAATTCAAACGAAGAATTGAAGCTAGCCCGGTCTCCAAAAAGGAAAAATGAGGCAACATAGACGTTTTTAGCGGAAGGAACCGCAGAACTATGGTAGGTGTCGTTTGGGCCAGCGATGGAGATTGGGGGAAAAATTATATTTGTAGGTCACTGTCACGTATCGGGGAGCAACATGACCATAGTTACAGTTGATGAAAGAGGTAGAATGACGATTCCAAGTGAAATAGGCATTAGGAAGGCGAGAGCAATAGTTATCCCAGCAGGCTCTTTTTTTGTTGCAATCCCTCTTCCAAAAGCGCCCCATGAAGAAGCGGGACAGTGGTTAACCACCAAGGAAGAAAGGAAGGAACTGAAGGTCTTAGCTGAAAGAGCCGCAAAAGAAGATGCTGTGAAACGCACAAAAAGGAGAAATCAAATTTGATGATTGAAACCGACATGCTTTATGCCTTCGTCAAAAGAAAAGAGAAGACTGGTTGAGGTCAACCGCGTATAACATCATCTTAAGGATCGCGGAGGGACAATTCGGCACGGTTTGTGCCTCGAGGGAAGCCCTCCATGAGATATATTACGTTTCAAAAGAGGAAGGAGTCTCCATAGATGAATACATTTCGAGAGCAGCAGCGCTAACCGCCATAAGAAACTTAACCTTCCTCGAGACAACTTACGAGATCGACCTTCTAGCCTTAACGTTGATAAAGCAATATAAAGTGGAGTCAATCTTCGATGCCTACTACGCAGCCACGGCTCTAAATCAAGTTCCAGACCATACATTAGTCTCAACTGACATAGTTTTTGACAAGATACCGGGAATAAAAAGGATTGACCCACGCGAAATATGATTCTAAGCCTAAGCGTCGTTATCTTTCTCTTTCTACAAGCATGAGAATTTAGAAAAGCGCATTCTCAGCGTTTCTCAGGCAGTTCTTACGACTATTCTTACGAAGAATAGCACCAATTTGTGAAAATTATAAACGAAAATATGAACCTAGCCCGGGGCTCAAAAACCGTTCATTTTCTTCAAAATGACAGAATTGTTATCTAGCCGGAGATAGGTCTAAATTACCATTTAAGTTTCTCGCAAAAAGCAATTTTGAGGCAAATTTTTGTCTGAAAAAGGTGGCATAGTTGCTAAGAATAAATATCGCGTGCTGGTAAAACATTGAAAACTGAAGTCTCTTAGGTTAGTTATATCTCTCTCAGAAATCATAGATATATTTAAGTCGATAACCGAAAAACACACACTAAGAGCATGGTTTAATGAGCAAGCAATTAGGCGAATGGAATGATCATTTTCACGGATCATGCGAAGGATAAGATTCTGAAGGAACTTAGTAAGCTGAAGGTAACGGAGCAGTCGGCGATGGAGATAACGAGAGCGCCAGACGAACTGCTATACGATTCACTAACAAACAGGTTTGTAGCCATCGGTCGAAGCCGCAATATCGCTGTAATTTATGAGAAGGCTAATGGTGACTTCATCGTCGTAACAGTAATATATAGCAGCGAGCTAATAGATGCAACGAACAAAAGAAAGAGGAGTGGGAGATGGATATAGTCCTGAAGTACGATCCAAAAGCGGACATACTGGCAATAAAGCTTAAAGAGGGCGCTATAAGGCACGAGAAGCTTCTAGAAAGCGACGTGGTCCTAGGGTTGGATGAGAACGGTGAACTCGTAGCGCTTGAGGTATGGGACGCATCAAAGAGAGGACTACTTAAAAGCCTAGCAGATCTAGCACAAGAGAAAAAAGATGTTGTTGAAATCCTCCTCAAAAGAACCCCTTAGAATAGTCAAACAAAAGATTACTGATCCGTATGCCACTTTAAATTTTCTAGTAATCTTCTTCCACAAACGAAGGAAAAAAGTTTAAAAAGGTATTTTTAATTTGGTAGCCCGGGATAGGTTTAAATTTCCATTAAAATTTCCCGCAAAAAGCAGATCTTAGGCTGATTCTTGCTTATAAGATGCACGACTAAGTTAACTTCTATAATGATTTTTACTGCGAGGGCCTTCATAATCTATCCATTCCAGTTTTCAATTCCTTCTATCGAGGACTGCAATCTGGTAGAGTTTCCTTCCTCGGGCGTATAGGACGAACTACAGTAAAGTAACAAAGACATACAAACTCCACGTACAACTCAAAAGAATAATACTGAACCAAATAAAATTGGTTTAGTAGAACAGTTGAAAAAGAAAAAGGAAGAAAAGAAAGAAACGCATTACTTCTCACGTTAGCCTGAGGGTGGTGCTGGTGGTGGCGGTGGTCCTTTTTTTGTCTTTTCTTTTGTTTCCGCAGGTACCGTAATGGATTCTAGGAGATGCATGAGCATTTCTGGATTCTTTACGGCTTCAAGTGCAACCTCTGTAGGTATAGTGAGGCCTTGTGGACCAACGCTAATTCCGGGTCCGCCTGCCCTCATTGTTCTAACGCACATCCGTACAACCTCGGCTAAGCTAGTGTATTCCCCCTTCTCAACTTGTTCTTGTAACCAATCGGCGTCTTTCTTCGGAAAAGTCACCGAAACCCTGATTCCCTTTTCCTCCTCCTCTTTCTCGCTCAACACATTTCACCTCAAAAGAGTATAATTTTGCATCATATTTAAACTTTTGGGATTAATTTTGCGTCGATTTCAGCTTGGTAGCCCCGAAGAGATTCGAACTCTCATCCGCTTTTATACGTATGAAAAAATTGAACACTGGATTCCTTGGCGAGCCGTAACGTGGATGAGTTTAGATTGCCATTTGAGAAAGATCATGTGCACGCTGAACTATACGAGTTATTGGAATGGGGAAAGAAAAGAAGAGTTTTGGAGCCTCGGGCCAGTTTCAAAGCTTCGTTTACAGTATTCCTTTGATTCCAGAGCCTCGTAGAGAGCCAGTGCTCATCGAATTCTAGATTTGCTAGAAGAATGGAAGGGGGTAGGGTGCACGCCTATAGCTATAGGCTAATGGTCCAGTGAACGGCCATTGAGATCCTCTCAGCAATAAAAGAGTATTGGAACTTCCCTAGTCTGTAAAAAGCACCTTGAGACCGAGATAGATCAATCCGTCGCTTCTGAGGAGTCTCTGGATGCGCAGTAAGAAATCTTTAAAAAGGATGGATTAGAACTATCTTCGAATACTGGTTTATCAGTGGACAGAAATGTTGAGGATCTCGAATAGAACTCGAAGGTTGGGAACAGAGAACGCCTTCGTTGTCTTAAAAGAGGTGAATGAGCTTCTCGGAAAAGGCGAAGACATCATAAACTTCTGTATCGGGCAGCCAGATTTCGACACCCCACAGTACATCAAACAAGCAGCAGTGAGAGCAATAGAGGATGGGAAAACAGGTTATACGGAATCCGCTGGTATCCCGGGACTAAGAGAAGCTATCGCAGAGTATCTGTCAAAGACAAGAGAGATCGATGTGAAGCCTGATTCAGTCGTTGTTGCGAATGGAGCGAAGCCGTTCATTGGATATACAATACTCTCAGTTACGGACTACGGAGAGGGTCATGAGGTTTTGTACCCCAATCCAGGTTTTCCGATATATGAATCCCAAATTCGGGCTCAAGGAGCAATTCCAGTGCCTCTAAATCTGAGGGAGAGAAGAGGTTACAGTTTCGATATCGAGGAACTAGAGAAAAAGGTGAATGAGAAAACCCGGCTTCTGATATTGAACTCTCCCCACAACCCAACCGGAGGCCTCCTAACTAGGGATGACCTAGAGCAGATATCTGACGTGGCCAAGAGATATGACGACCTATGGATTCTCTCAGACGAAGTCTATTCTAGAATGGTGCATGACGGCGAGTTCGTAAGCATATCCTCAATCTCGCGAATGAAAGATAGGACCATAATCCTAGACGGTGCGTCCAAGACCTACGCGATGACGGGATGGAGAATTGGCTTTGCAGCAAACGAGAGACTGGCCAGTCATCTAGCTAGGTGGGTAACAAACACAGACTCTTGTGCTGGTCACCCGAACCAGTACGCAGCCCTAGCAGCACTAACAGGACCCCAAGACGAGTCCAAAAGGATGATGATGAGCTTCCGAAGAAGGAGAGACATCATCGTCAAAGGACTGAACGAGGTAACTGGAATAAATTGCATCCCCCCTGGCGGCGCATTCTACGCTTGGCCCAACATTACGAAGGCATGCAGGCTCGTTGGAGCCGAAGACTCAGAAGACTTTAGGAAGCGTCTATTATACGGTGCAGGTGTAGCCGTCCTGTCAGACATCCACTTCGGGCAAAGAATCGAAGGAGAGGGAGAACACTTTAGGTTCTCCTACGCAACATCAGAAGAGAACATTAGAGAGGGATTAAAAAGAATCAAAGATTACATAGACGAGCACAGCAGAACCTAGCGGCTTATGACAGTTGAGCCGGTTACTTGATCGGAGTTTTGGGAATGAATCCCTCCTGCAAACGCACGACGCTACAGCTATCTTCAGCTTGAGAATAGCTCTCTAGGAACCTCTGGTTTAGTCTCAGGAAGTTAGGACCCCACTTGAATATGGATAGGATCTCCTCAGCCCGATCCTTAAAGCCCATGATGTAGAGGGCTGCTGCCAAAGCCTCTACGGTAGTCAGCTTCGTGGGAACCCCATAATTCACGGGGTTGGAAGCCACCAAGTATGGCAAGCAACGCGACGCTCCACGCCTGAGTATCTCGAACATGTCGTCTGCATGAACCCAACTGCAATCTATTGCCGCTAACCCATCTGATTCGGATCTTTCCCGATCGGCAGGTGAGAGCGCAATCTTCGAAAACGGGTTAAGGATGACGGCTCTATGTGGAAGAAATTTTATCCGGTAAACAACCTCGACTACTTTATTCCTCTTCATCTTGAGTGTAGTACATTTCTTTGGATCGCACTGCTTTGCATGGTAAACGGTGATTCTAGGTATCTTATCGAGCACCCTCTAGCACCTTAAGATGGCACATCGGATCATCCATAATTTTAGGAATCCAGTCAAGCAGATCCGTGGCAACCATGTGGTAGCCTTTCTCTTTGTTGACGAAGTCTCCGGCGGCGCCGTTTATGAAGGCACCGGCAACGGCTGCCTCGAAGGGATCAGTCCGCTGAGCCATTAGAGCCCCAACCACCCCGGAAAGAACGTCTCCTGTGCCGCCTACCGTCATACCTGGATTACCCGTAAAGTTGAGTTTCACCCTCTCACCGTCCGAGATAAGGTCTACATGCGACTTTAGCAAGACAACGGCACCCAAGTCTTGAGCGGTCTTCTGGACTGAGGCTGCTCGTTCCTTAAGGTTCTTAGATAGTTCTTCCCCAGTTAGGATTCGATACTCACCCGCATGAGGCGTCAACACCAGAGGAACTCCGATCCTTCGTTTGAACTTGGAGAAAGCCTTAAGCCCATCTGCATCGAGCAACAAGGGAACCTTTTCGTCTTCAACAACCTTGATAACCTCCCCGACAGCATCCTCGGTCTCTTTATGTAAACCCAAACCAGGTCCGACGACGGCAGCTGTGACCCCTTTCATATGCCGCCTAATAATGGGTAAATCCCGAGAGCCCAAGTAGTCACCCCCGAGCTTTAATGTTATCAAGTTAGGCGACATGGCTGAAATCGTGTAAGCAGTCCTCTCAGGCGCTGCTATGTATACGAGATCCACACCGGCTCGAAGGGCTGCCAAGGCGACGAGAGCTGGCGCGCCTGAATATATCTCGCTTCCCCCAACTACCAATAGTCTACCGAAATCGCCCTTATGCGCTTCCGGTTGACGAGCCCTTACTACTATCGAGGCGTCACCCGGACCTGCGAATCTCTCTATTTCCGGCGGCAAGCCGATATGCCTTACGATAAGCTCTCCAACGTGCTCCTTTGCCTTCAATAGACCGGGTTTCGCCTTGTGAAACGTGATCGTCATATCAGCTTTCACCCCTTCTCCCAAGACCTCACCTGTGTCCGAGTTTATTCCGGTTGGGATGTCTACGGCTACCTTGAAGGCTTCCATCTCGTTTATTTGCCGCACCATCTGTGAGATTGGTGGACGGGGCGAACCCTCCAATCCTATCCCGAGAAGGGCATCTATAACGACTTTCGCTTCGAACTTCCGAAGTACCGATGAGTCATAGATTTCATGAAGATTGATTGCTTTGAGGGGCTTCAGCGCATTCCAGTTTACTTTGGCTTCGTTGCTTGTTATGTCTTTCGATTTTCCAGCAAGTACGACATCTACGTCATAAGCCAAACACACGAGGTGACGGGCTGCAACAAGGCCATCGCCGCCGTTTCCTCCCAAACCGCAGAAGACCGTTATCTTTCCATCGCTAGGTTTAAAGCGGGACGCTATCTCCACAGCCACATCTCTTCCAGCATTCTCCATCAATAGGAGTCTAGAGATCCCGAAGTACTCAGCGTTCAATTCAAGGGCGCGCATCTCTCTAGTTGTTATCACCCCGTTCTCTTTCATCTTGAGGTTTCACCCTCCTATTAGAAAGCTTTTTAGGTATTGAGTTACTCAATACCAATTAAGGAGCGATCGTATTTATGCCCATCGCTTTCGTTCTGATCAATACCGAAATCGGCTCAGAAAGCGAAGTCTTGAAATCACTTAAGGAAGTCGAAGGCATAGACGAAGCCTACAGCGTCTACGGAGTGTACGACATAATCGCTAAGATCGAAGCTGACACAATGGAAAAGCTAAAGGACATAGTAACCTGGCGCATTCGAAGACTGAACAAGGTGAGATCAACTCTAACAATGATAGTGATCGAGGCAGCATAGCTGCTTCAACATTTTCCCTCTTTTTATTTCAAAGCAGGCCAGCTCAGCAAGCTTCTTCCCGAATAACTTGACGTTTTTAAACATCTTACTGATAGAATATGGATTCGAATCTGAACCATGGTTAAGATGCACATCGGAATCGACGACACAGATTCGGCCAGAATGGGATGTACAACCTACGTAGCTGCGCTCATAGTCCAGAAACTGTGTGAGTGGGCCGTCTCATTCATAGATTATCCGAACCTAATCAGGCTCAACCCGAACGTTCCATGGAAGACTAGAGGCAATGGTGCCTTATGCCTGAGGATAGACTGCCAAGAAAGCCTCGTAGATAGCATCAAGGAGAAAACTATCAAGATTGTGGAAGAGAATTCTGACCTGGCTTCTGAGGGAACAGAACCAGGCATCGTCTTCTTTTTTGATAAGGTGCCTCCGCAGGTTGAGAAATTCGCAAGAAACGCAATACAAGGTTTAGTCAGTATGGATGAGGCATCGAGGCTCACAAGGAGATTCGAGGGTGAAACCGTCGGCTTCAAAGATGGACGAGGAATTATCGGCGGCTTGGCAGCCATAGGTGAGAGATTGACCGGCGACCATACATACGAGTTTATCGCTTACCGTACGCCTGACAACCGTGGAACTCCGAGAAGGATTGACGAAAAATCAGTATTCGTGATGGACGAGAAGACTAGACCCTTAACCTTCAACAATGTTGACCCCGAAACAGGCCGAATTCTAATAATCCCGAGGGGGCCAGACCCCGTCCTTTACGGGATAAGAGGGGAAAATCCGAGGGTTGTGAGACATGCCCACGGTCTCGTTCATTCCGACGAGCCTATTGAACGTTGGATGATATTGAGGACGAATCATGGAACTGATGCGCATCTGAGAAGAGTCAGATCAATCGAGGAAGTCAAGCCATACAATCCTGTTACTGCGCAAGGAACTGTGGCCGAAGAACCAAGGGTAATCCCGGGCGGCCATGCAATATTCTCGATTCAAGACCAAACAGGGCAGGTAGATTGTGCGGCTTACGAACCGACCGGCCGTCTTCGAGATGCTGTGAAAATGTTGAAGCCTGGGGACATAATCGAAGCTATGGGCGGTGTTAGGCCTTCCTCCTCTAAGAATCCTGTTACAATCAACTTAGAGAAGATTCGCGTGGTCAAACTGGTTCCCAATATTATGTTTCGGAATCCTTTTTGCCCAAATTGTGGAAAGAGAGTGACGTCTATGGGCAGAAAGAAGGGGTTTAGATGCGAAAAGTGTGGTCTTCGAGCACCGAAGCTTGAGAAACTCGTCTTCCAGGTTGAGAGGCTTCTTAAGCCTGGCCTTTACATAACTCCGCCTCGATCTCAAAGACATATGACAAAGCCATTCTCCCGATATGGCTTAGAAAAGGGGATGAAAGAGTTTACCCATAAGAGGGTTCCTTACCACTTATTCTCATCCTGCGAGGCTGCAATGGTTATGTAATGTCCTGTGAAAAATGCTCTTTTGGTCAGGATTTAAGTCTTCTACGGATTGCGGGATTGGCGTCTGCGAGTCTCTTCAGGGCCATTTCGAAAGTTTCTTCTTGGGTAAGCTCCTTCTGGACGAATACTCCTGTTCTGCCAATCTCGTCTCGTCGTAGAAGGGTTCGGACACGATTGAAGACTACGTCAGGTGTAACCCCTAGAAGACGTGCGACAGCTTCCTCGCGTCCCATGATTGTGCTCTCAACATGGCCTCTAAGGGTTGGCTCAATCAGCATTAGACGTTTGTCAACGCCGCTGACCCGGGCTTTCTTCTTTAACATTGACAGTGCGATCTCCCCGCCAAACTTGTAGAAGTCCCTTTCTATTGTCCGCAACTTCACTAGTGGAAAGGAGATGTATCTTCGCGGGTCTATCTCGATGTGGGCTTTAACCGCATAGGCTGGTGTGGCTTGCACCAGGATTCTCCTGTTTACCGGTATGCCGGAGACTTCGAGCGTCGTCTCCACACTGAAGGATGGGAGGACATACGGTATGAATACGTCTATGTCGCTTTTCTCTGAAATGTCACCTCTTGCGATACTTCCATATATGATGCAGTCTATACGTGAACGGTCTAAGGCCTCCATAATCTGGGACGCTTCCTCCCTAAGACTCTCTAACAGTTCCCAGTGTTTCATGTCGTAAGTAACCTCTTTGCTTTCTGCATGGGTTACCGGCTTTTTCGCCATTTTAACCATCTTTCAGAACTCTCTCTAACCCCTTATTTATATCATCGAATTCCGAGAGAATTAGACAAGTGTAGCCCTCTGGTAATAGGGAGCATATAGATGTCGTATACGCAGGATCTCTTGAGCTTCGGGGTCAGCTTACTAATCTTCTGGTTAGTTGTGTTCTTACTGGGTAAGATCTTGCCCTTAGAATATTATGGAATAGAAGTCAAGCCAGCCTATGTCACTTTCAAGTCCTCGAAATTCAAGGCGCTTTTGTGTAGAATCTCAGAGAAGAGGCGATTTTTCTGGAAGATCCTGTCAAATCTAAGCATAGCTTTCGGCGTCGGATTGACGATCTACGCTATTTACTTTCTTTTAGACAATTTGCTGAAACTATTCGAACCAGGAGCCCAGGGCGCTCCAGTTCTACCTGTTCTCCCGGGGTTAACCATACGTCTCTATTGGCTTCCCTATCTCTTGCTTGCGGTATCGTTTGGCGTAATAGCGCATGAGGCGGCTCATGGAGTGATTGCCAGGATTGAGGACATCTCTTTGAAGTCAGCTGGGTTGGCTTTTGTCATAGCCTTTCCCGCTGGATTTGTTGAACCGGATGAGAAGGAATTCGAAGACTCGCCGACTCTGTCGAAACTTCGAGTAGTCTCTGTCGGCTCATTCGTGAACCTGGTGATGTTTCTCATTGTGTTGTTCACTATGTCGGCTCTTTTTGTGAACGCTCCCTCTGGAATCGTTGTAACCGAGGTCATGGAAGGAAGCCCTCTTCACCGCGCAGGCGTTCAACCATGGGATGTCATCTACGACATAAATGGTACACTTCGAGATATGGGTTACAACACAGGCGAAGCACTACAGAACTTGACTCGCTTCATAGCTAGTGTAACGCCCGGAAATACTCTTGAATTGGCCACATCTAGAGGTGTTCGGTGGATAGCCATACAGAATTCTACAAGGGAGAAACCTTTAGGAATATTGTCTTATTGGATATATTACCCAAGTAGGACGGCTTTCGGTTCTTTCTTTGATGTCCAGCTCTGGTTTACCTTGTTTTGGGGTCAGATTGTCTACTCAAGTCTTGCTATCCTTAACATGCTGCCTCTATTTCCTTTCGATGGCGAGAAATTCGTTTTCTACATGATAAAAAGATTCGCAAAGGAAAGGAGCGAAGAGCTCCGGATCATTCTCAGCGCCGTATTTCTCGGGATTATCGCGGGTAACATGATTCTAAGCTTTATCAAGCACGGCCCGTTCTTGTTTTAGAGGAAGCAAGATGGTTGCCTGCACAGTTTGCAAGAGGGGTGAAGCCTTCTTTCAAAGAGCCTATTCAGGAGAAAGGCTCTGCAAGAAGTGTTTCTGTCGATCCATCGAAGCGAAGGTTAAAGCAACCATCTCGAAGTATGAGATGCTTGAACCGGATGACAGGTTAGCCGTGGCTGTCTCGGGTGGAAAAGACAGCGTGAGCCTGTTACATATTATGACGAAGATCGAGAAGGGGTTCCCAAAAGCTTCCCTGAGCGCTATTATAGTGGATGAGGGGATAAAGGGTTACCGAGATGAGGCTGCAGAAATAGCGATAGATAACTGCGGTAGATTAGGCGTAGAATATAGGACAGTCTCATTCAAAGACCTGTATGGTTACACCTTAGACGAGATTGTGGGAATGACTAGAGACTCTAGCTTGACGCCTTGTTCTTATTGCGGGGTTCTGAGAAGGAAAGCGCTCAACATGGGGGCGAGGTCTGTGAAGGCCAGCAAAATGGCGACCGCGCATAACTTGGATGATGAGGCTCAGACATACCTCATAAACATAATTCACGGTGATCCCTTGAGAGTTCTCCGTGTAAAGCCCGTGTTGACTCCGACTCAGCCTGATCTTGTGCAACGGATAAAGCCTTTCTGCGAGGTGCCGGAGAGGGAGATTGCGCTTTATGCCTATGTCAAGCGCATAGTTTTCCAGAGTGTGCCATGCCCATACGCAGGCGCGGCTCTAAGGAACGATGTCCGGAACATGCTAAACAGGCTAGAGGAGAAGCATCCTGGCATGAAGTACACGATCTTCAGGTCGATTGAGAAGCTTAGGAATACGCTGGAGGAGTCTGGGTTGAAGGTGGAGCTTAGAAGATGTGAGATTTGCGCTGAACCTACTACAGGCAGGATTTGTCAGACTTGTCAGATTCTCCAAGACCTACGTATAATATAATTGTATGTGTTCGCATAAGTCTACTAACTCCTCTATTTGGATCCAATTATGTTTGATTGGTGTTCCTTCTCATCTTTTCTCTTAGATTTTTCTAGTCTTTTGTCGGTTGGTCTTCCATACGGGTTTCTTATGTTATATTAGCATGAAGCCTTCCCTACATGATTTTATCTTTCCCTCTTTCAAGTCCAGCTCTATTCCCCAGCTCTCCATTGTGGGGGCGCCGATGATCAAATCTGGTAACTTTACCTCCCTTCCTTCAATCGTCGCCTTCCTCACGACGTCCTTGGATAAGTAAATTCTATCCTCAACCATGTATTCATCAACCAGTATTTCAGCATTTACGTAAGCGTCAACCATCACCTTATTCCCGTTTGCGAGCACAACCCACCTAGCCCTGGCAAGCTTCATCATTGCAATATCTCCAAACAGATCTCTAACAACCTCGTAACCCATTATTGTGACGCTTGAGCCTGGGTCAAAAAGTGCGTCTAACTGACCGGCTCTTCCGCTCACCCGTACTATGACGTTCCTTCTGACTTGCACTGCCTCGACACCTACTGTAGTTGCCTCTACTACAGAAGAACATTGAGATAAAAATGTGTCTTGCATTGCATGAAGACGCTTGAGAGACGCACAAATATATTAACTGGTGTAGCACTGAGTACAAAGGGTTTCAGTTTGGTTCCGCGCCTGGGTTTCAGCCTTTTTATCTGCTTTAATGTCTTCTTCGAGGCCCTTAGTCATAGGAATGTTACCATGTTACCGATTTCCTGAGGTGTGTCCGCAGAGTTCCCGCTTTCTAACCCTCACTCATTTATTATAACAAAAGAATTTTGATTGTTGCAGCAATTTCACGCCTCCTTTATGGAGAACGAGCATGGAAAGAAAACGTAGCAGAACCTGAATACGAACTCCCTAAGGAATTGATTCCTCATTTGCTGTCGGAATCCAGCGGCGATAGCCATTAAAGAAGAAGTGACCATTGGCAATGTGATCTTTCATTTGGTGACGGAGAGAAGGATAGCGTATTTTTTGAGGTTTTCGGACAGTTCGTCAAGAAGCTTACGATCGGCTGTAACAAACATTGCGTTGCTCAACACAGCGAGACTCAGGTATGCGGCATCATAAGTGGTTATACCTTCAGTTTGGGATATCTCAAACGTCTCAGTCCATATTTCTCTGCTCGTCTCTACAATAATCGCCATATCCCTTAATGCCTCGGTCGCCGTGACCAACTCTTCAACGCTTAGCTTCACAATTGGGTGGTATCTCAGGGCATTGGCGACTTCGAAGAGAATCACGGGCGGAGATAAAATGTCTGCTTGGCCTTCCTCGTAGCTGCGTTTAAGTTGCCTTGCCGAATCGGCTCCTTCCTCTGGTACAAACCACTTGACAGCAACCGAGGCATCTACGACGTAGCGCCGTATCGGCGGTCCCTCCAATACCTTATCGTTTCAGAACTGTCAAACTTGATCGTTCCATGTTCAGTCTTCAACTTCTCGAAGATAGCATCTACTCTTCGCCCAGCCTCCTTAATGGAGTTCTGATTCTGCTTTCTTCTCGCCATTTCCAAGGCTATCCGTCCTTCAATTGCCCTCCGAATGACTTCGGACCAATTGATATCTGAGAGAGCCCTCATCTTTGCCCTTAGTTCATCAGGGATCCTTACCGTGATATTGGTCATAGATCTCGTAATGACATGCACATACATATTTATATTGTTTACGCACACAATCTTCATACTGCTAGGACAAGTTTTGGCTCCAAACAATCTCGTCTTTCAAAGTGATTATTGTGCATGGTTTTGAATGGTCCCTTAAACCTTGGAGAGAATTAAGCTCAACCAAAATTTAGCCTACAAAAAATACAATTGTTGAAATCATGAAAAAAGAAGGGATGCGGCTTGCTTTCAGAATCTAACGGTGGTTGCTGCTAAAGAAGAAACGAACCCCAAACAAGAATAAAGTCGATCCAACCCCCCAGCACACTTGGATCCAAATAGAGGGGCCAGTAGACCGTGCATACAGGTACACTGACTCAATCTCATAAGAATGGACGGCGGACCCCGAAGTTCGACGCATAGTTTTCACCGGGGCCATCAGCCTCTTCACTCATACCCGTACCCCCCTGAGCGCCGAACGTCCAGACTTAGGTTGCTCCCTCCCGGGCCTGGCCAGGTTTGCCCGGCAAACGTGGTCACGGCCTTCCTACGAGGGCCGCTCCGCGACCGACAGCCCCAGGGGACGGATACTCATAGCTGGACGACTGACGAACCCGATGCTCTTCTACGCCTCACCTCAGCTTTCGGCCCGTCCTATAGAGGGTTTACGGTCGAGGCTCCGAGGCCTCTCAGGGGACCCCTAACCCCCCGCCTAGACCCGCCGTCCAAAATAAGAATAATAGCCTTGAAGTATAAAAGTTTGTGATGGGCCAGGCATCATCCAGAAGTGGGCTGTTTGGAGAAGAATGATCGCTATCTGGTAGTATTCGATGTTGAGGGCGTCCTACTGCCGAAGAGGCGTTTCCTACTGTTCGAAATAGCCGCGAGACTTGGACCGTCAACATTCTTGAGGTTCCTTTTGATCGGCATCCTGTACGAGGTCGGCATACTCTCAATAGAATCAGCTCTTAGAAGGCTGTTCAGACTCTTGAGAGGAATGTCCATCGATGATCTATTCGCCCAGTATAGAAGGCTCCCACTGATGTACGGTACCAGAGAACTATTCGAAAAGTTGAGAAGACACGGATTTAAAATTGCGCTTGTAAGTTCGGGGCTTCCAAGAGCCTTCGTTAAAGACCTGGCAGACCGTCTTGGCGCGGATCACGCTTTCGGTCTAGAGACCGGCATAGCTAACGGACACTTAACTGGCGAGATCGGGGGAGATGTAGTCAAACCTGATGGAAAAGCCATCGCCCTAAAGAAGATTCTGGAAAGGGAGGGCCTATCTTCTGAGAGCTGTATTGTGGTTGCCGACGACAGAAATAATCTTCCCATGCTCAGAGCTTGCGGAATGAGCGTTGGCTACAATCCGGACTTCATCCTCACTGTCAAATCTGACTATGTAGTCAGAGGTGACTTGTCAAGGATACTGCCGCTCCTTACAGAACGTGTTTTCCCACGGAACACTCGGTCTCTCTCACGCGGCGAGGTCTTACGCGAACTAATCCATATAGGCGGGATCTCAATCCCGTTCGTCTGCATGTACCTACTCGGCGATCTCTTAGTTGCTTCACTGATTGTGGCGGTTGC
>Ga0315312_1000613_pt1 | contig 37887 bp, 31 predicted proteins | sample TDP7_MG_FD_203629 | JGI IMG/M metagenome (GOLD analysis project Ga0315312, IMG submission 203629) | Freshwater sediment microbial communities from Lake Towuti, South Sulawesi, Indonesia - TDP7 | ecosystem: Environmental > Aquatic > Freshwater > Lake > Sediment | place: Indonesia: South Sulawesi... | reverse complement strand
TAGATGCTCATAGTAACACCTATTTTACCACTACTCATTAGCGTTTAGGTGTCACTAATCTGTCTGAACGAGAACATTTTTTTTTTATATTCTCCGAAAGGGTCTTACCAGGCAATTCTGGGTTGACAAATTTTCCTTATATGGTAATATGTAATCACAGGATTTTAGGAGGATGTGATTATGAGCTTCGAAGGCATAGTTGATAGAGCCTCCCACCAGGATAAAAACCTTACTGAAACTTACAGAGGGACAAAAAGTAGTAAAAACTTCCCGCTTAAGATCGGTAAATAAGGAACTAATTATAGCCACTACCACTTATGTCCGCTCAGATCTTTGTCCAGGATTGGAAAAAGAAGACCTCACCAATCGCTCTTTATATCAGCTTTTATGGGATAGGTATAGGCTAAAAGTTGCCTACGGTCAAAGAACCCTGGAGGCAGTGGCTGCCAGTAAATACGAGGCAGATATGCTTAAAGTTCCCAGAGACTCTCCCGTGGTTTACCTTGAAAGTGTAAGCTATCTTGAAGATGGTACTCCTTTTGAGTACTTTGAGGCCTGGCACCGGGGGGATAGATGTAAATTTACTATTGAACTTGTACCTGCTGAAGAGATGAAAAAGATAGTGCGTCCCTGTAGAGAGAACTCCACATTCTGGTCTGGGATACCTTCCATGTAAGCTGTTTCTCTTTCAGATAATAGGAGGTGATGCAGCTATTTAATAAGGATGCTTATTTTCATGAAATACCAAAAATACCAAAAGGAGGAGGAATAAAAAATGATGCGTAAATGGATAAGCTGTATAGTTTTCGTTGCCGTGTTGACGGTGAGCCTGGGGATCGTTTCACCGTCAGCGGCTCTTACTCCAGAGGCAGAGAGGTACATACTAGCTCAGAAATACAAGAACGCTAAGCCTGGAGAGAAGTTCATAATAGGCCATATCACTTGGGGCTTAGCACAAGAATACCTGATGATGTGCTACCAGGCTTGTGAGCAAGCCTGTAAACAGCTCGGTCTGAAGTTCATGGGTGCAGTGGCTGAAGACGATCCAGCGTGGATCAGGACAACTGAAAGTATGATAGCTGCCGGCGCAAAGGCGATAGTCTATAACTGCCCATCCGCGGCCATCTTACCCGAGTTGGCGAGAATCTGCAACGAGAACAATGTTTTCATGGCAACGCACTTCGGATATACGGGAGATTTCTTCCCAGGAGACCTTGGACCACGATGGGTTGTAGATAATACGCCTCTGTCGGACGAGCAGACTTACCTTCCATTAATGCTGCTGTTCCAGAAGATGAGGGAGAATGGAAAGACGAAGTTACTGCACCACCAGGCGCACAAGACGGCCGCCACCTGCTCCACAGTCTACATAAACCTAGGAGTCTTCCAAGCTTGGAAAAAGTATCCAGAGATGAAAGTGCTAGGTCACCAATATGGTGAGTGGTGGTACGAAGGAGGACGAAAAGCTGCCGAGGCGTCACTGGCGGTCCGAACGGATTATGAGGGTTTGTGGGGCGCTAACGACTCGCAGACCACAGGTGCTTTGAAGGCATGCCAAGACCGCGGCCTATTTATCGGTCCATACACAGCTTCGAGAGACATGGAATTGACCACGGCGTTAGAGATACTTAAAGGAAACTTCCTGGTTACTGCCGGATTCGCCATACCCTACTTTGGAGGAAGAATGGTCCCCATGCTATACGATATGTGTGTCGGAGCATGGTATCCGCTGAAAGATGAGATGGTTCAAGCAGGGAGGATAGATTGTTACGGTCTACCTGGTGAACTTGAGCGGCTGGCCAAGGCTGCCGGCATAGCTGGGCATCCGAGCTTCAAGATAGGCCCAACCGCCGAGAATTTAGAGAAGATATTGATGCAAATGAAGGCGAAGACACCGGAGTATCCATACGACTTCAGGCTAATATCCATATCAAAGTGCAAGGAGCTCGGCCTAACATATGACCGCCATGCAGGTGGAGGAACCTACCTAGGCCAGCATGACTACTACTACCCAGCTACGCTAAAAAAGTTCGGAAGCATCGAGGCTCTTAAGAAACACGTTGCTGCTCTTCATAAGTACTTCCTCGACTTCAGCTGGGCCAACACGTGGGAGGAAGCAGAGGAATATGCGAAACAGTTCCCGCCAGAGCTAAAGTTAGAGCCTATCTGGGAGTGAAGGCAAAATCATAAAAAATCACCGTTGGATACCCGCCAGTTCTACTGGCGGGAGGAAATTTGTTCGAACAGTAGGAGACCAAGTGACAGCAGAACTAATCCAAAGGTATATCCGGTATCAGCACAAAGCGATACAATTAGAGTTCGAGCTCTGATTCAATGCCCCACAGCAGAGCTGTGGGGCATATTTACTATATTTCCCTTTTTTGTAGCTCGCGGTGATTAACGTTAAGATAGTGGGGAGGAGAGATTAGTATGGTGACGCCGATGGATGCTTCATTATTGGAGGTAAAGGGTGTTTCCAAAACCTTCGACGGAGTCGTGCATGCCCTCGATGACGTTAGTATAGCGGTCCGCCAAAATGAAATAGTAGGCGTGGTAGGGGAAAACGGAGCCGGAAAATCCACGCTAATGAAGATTTTGGTGGGTGTTTATTCTCCAGATAAGGGGGAATTGTATTATAGGGGAAGAAAAGTCCCCTTCCCCTATAATCCAAAAGAGGCAGCAAAAAGAGGAATTTCAATAGTTTACCAGGAAAAAGGAGTCATACCCCATTTAAAGGTATATCAATTCCTCTTCCTAGGCTATGAGGATAAGTATGTAAAATTCTCGAGATTGCAGATAGATAAGATGAAGAAGCGTGCGAGCCAGATTTTGGAAGAGCTTCGTGTAAAATGCGATGTTGAGGACTTTATGTACGAACTACCGCTTTCCGCCCAGAAGATGGTTGAAATAGCGAGAGCTATCTTAAGTGTAAGATTGGAGCGCACAGATGCTGACATTACACCGATCATAATACTCGACGAGCCGACCGCGCCGTTAACCGTCGAGGAAAGTCGGGAGTTATCCAGTGACATATTGGATATGAAGAAAAATGCTTCGTTCATCTTCGTTTCACACATAATACCTGAAGTGATGGAATTCACGGACAGAGTCCACGTATTGCGAGATGGCAAATTGGTTGCTCACTATGATTTGTCCAAGGAGAAGATAACAGAGGAAGATCTATTCAGGGCGATAGTCGGCAGAGAATCCTCGGAATATATCTACAAACCAGAAGTTAAGAAAGTTGTTAGCGAGGAAGTAGTTTTGACAGTTAAGAATTTGACTAAGAATGGATGCTATTATGATATCTCATTCGACCTTCACAAGAGCGAGTGCATAGGAATCTTTGGCCCCGCTGGATCGGGCAAAAGCGAGATAATAAAAACAATCGCTGGTCTCATAAGTTTTGAAGGGGGGGTCCTAATAGTTAAAGGTCAAGAAGTCAAAGCCGACGAACTCCCCCATGTTAGATTAGCAAGGGGTATTGGATATTTCTCAGGTGAAACTGGAAAAGAGCTATTCCTCAACTGGCCAATCGTGAAAAACATCTCCATAGTTAATATCGAGAAAATATTACGAAAGTTTATCCCGGTGATAAGTTTCAACGCTGAGAAAAAGATGGCGGAAAAGATCATGAAGAAGATGAGAATAAGGGCCCCAAGTATCAACACGGATTGCTACTCTCTGAGCGGCGGTAGTAAGCAGAAGGTTTCCGTGGGGAAATGGTTTGAAAGAAGCCCCGACATATTTTTGCTAGAGGATCCAACGATAGGAATAGATGTGGGAGCCAGGGAGGACATCTACGAAACTACTTTGGAGATGAAGAAGAGCGGCATCTCAATGATCCTCATAAGCGACGATCCTAAAGAATATTTCATACTATGCGACAAGATAATGCTCGTAAAGGATGGAAGAATTCAAAAAGTTCTTAGCCCTGATGAATTTAGAAAGGTGATGGCGGCGTGAAGATCGTAGGCAGAAATAAGCTGATAACTCCAGTCATATTTCAAACTCTAAAGACTCACCCTGTCATTTTAGCCTTAATTGCTCTCTTCGTGATTTTCTCAGGTTTATACCCAGAAAGATTTCTAACACCCTTAAATCTCTCGTCGATTCTAAAACAGTTTGTAGAACTCATGTTATTTGCGCTCGGTCCCTCAATTGTGCTGGTGATCGGCTCGCTAGACTTATCTTTTGTTGGAATTTGGATGCTGGGGGGTATCCTCGTGTGGCTTCTCATGCCGATACTGGGAATGTTCTCAATTCTTGTCATCCCACTATTGGGGTTAGCGACAGGGCTCCTCATTGGCGTAATACAAGTCAAGGTGAAAATACCCTCTTTCATACTAACCTTAGGTTTATTAGTAGCATACTGGGGATTAACAGCGGTGCTCTCAGGAGGATACCCCAGATCTGTTCGCCAATACGCGTTTATAACCGCGCGGTTGATACCCTACCTTCCCACGGCCTTTCTGTGGTCTATCCCAATAATAATCGTCGCGGTATTCATTATAAAGTGCACCAGGATAGGCACATATCTATACGCTATTGGATCAAATGAAGAAGGAGCTCATTTAGCCGGAATAAACGTCGATAAGTACAGGATCTTGACTTTCACGTTAAGCGGTCTATTTACGGGCATAGGATTGATTATTCTATTCCCACATCTCGGATGTACGGCACCGATAGAGTTAAAGCTCAACAACGTGATTTTGCCGCTCGTGGCAATAGTCCTGGGTGGAACGCCGCTTGTAGGGGGAAGCGGTGGGCCCCAAAGAACGATACTCGGCGCCTTGACGTTGGCTGTGGTTTATCGCGGATTGTACCTTTCGCTATTGCATCCTGCGACGATACAGCTCCTCGTGGGACTATTGCTAATTATCTCCATTGTAGTAAGTACCAGGGGGTTGAAGGGGGTAACGATCACGTAAAGGGGTGAAAAGGTGATGGCCAGACTACTTCTTTCCCGGGAATGGCTTCGAAGAAACATGACTATAGTAGGGCCGATGGTTGCTGCGATAGCGATTATAGCTGGATTCCAAGTGATAAACCCATTCTTCCTCAGGTATCAGGGAATAATAACTTTAGTCTATGCCATGTCATACTTCCTAATAGTCGCCTGCGGATTGACTTTCGTCATAATGATGGGATCTTTTGACTTCTCAGTGGTAAGCTTACTGAAGCTTTCAGCACTCCTGTGCGTATTATACATCGACAAGCTCGGGCTCTTGGTGATTCCTTTAGCTTTACTAATAAGCATAGGGATCGGCTACATTAACGGGCTATTAGTCGTGAAGTTCAAAGTCCCCTCTTTCATGGCGACGCTCGGCGTTTCCGTCGTGGTTGAGGCAATAGCGTGGTACCTCTCGAAAGGCTTCCTCCACATAATATATGATGAGACCTTCAGGGCCCTTGCAACGACCTTCATAGCGGGTTTACCATCGATATTCTATTGGGCGATGGGCATCTGGATTATAAGCACTTTCATAGCTATGTGCACGCCATCTGGAAGGCGCACTTACGCAATCGGAGGAAACCTGATAGGCGCTGGGCTCTCGGGCATAAACGTGAAGAGGCATAGAATTTACGTTTTCATGCTCTGTAGCTTTTTCGCCGGGCTGGCAGGAGTTTTATACATGGCGCAGATGGGGGGCGGCTCCATGGAGATTGGGGGAGCAGATCTGGCGGTAGCGGTTTTCGCGAGCGTAGTGGCGGGCGGCACAGCCCTCACGGGAGGTGTGGGAGGCCCGCACAGAACCTTGCTTGGAGTGATTATCATTACATGGATTCAAGCTGGAATGTTAATGCTCGCAATGGGCCGCGATATCCAGATGGTAACTTTCGGCTTAATTGCCGTAGGTATGAGCATAGCCACCATAGATAGGAGAAGGATAAAGATCATTAAGTAGGATATGAATATTCTTACCATAGGGCTTAAGGAATCTAAGTATTTTTTAAAAAGAATTCAATTATGACAATGAAGCTAACCGTATTAGGCTCAGGCGGATCAGAAGGAGTTCCTGTACTATATTGCAAATGTAAAATATGCACGAGTGGAGAACAAAGACTACGCCCGTCATATCATTTAAAAATCTCAAATAAATCCGAGTTGTTGATAGAAGCAGGACTTGATTTTAGAATTCAACAATTAAAATATAATTTTGATTTTACTCATTGTTTTTTGTCCCATGAACATATAGATCATATAGGTGGACTGGCTGATATGAGGCAATCGTTTATTATTGGTAAATTAGCTTTTGATAAAGATATTTTGGGCTCCCATCCAAAGCCAATTAAGAAATTTCTTATCAGCAAAGAATTACATAAAACGCTTTATGCTATGAAATGGACCGAAAGTGTCGGTTATGCATACAAAGAATTGATAGAAGAGGGGATTTTTAGTCCGATTATTTTAAAACCAAACGAGTTTCAGAAAATAGATGATTTTGAAATATTAATTTTATATAATTTCCATGGCCAAATTATATCAAATGGATTTATATTAAAATCTAACAACAAGGTAATAATTTACTTAGCTGATATGTCGACCATGGACGATGTTACAAGAAATCTTATAAATAAAATCAAACCAGACCTATTAATTTTTCATATTCCTGCTTTTTATGCATCTCCAGGAGGAGATCATATTAATATCGACTCACTTAAAGAGTTTTATCAAAAATATAAGGTTTTAATAAATCATTTTTCTCATGAGAGTGGTTTGTTAAAATCAGAAATGGAGGCAGAGGCAAAAAAAATACATTCAAATTTAGTCATTGGATATGATGGATTAACAATTGATATTGGCAGGAGGCCAGCCCCCTTACATTCGAGGAAAAATAGATGAGATTGAGAGAGAAGGTAGCGATTATTACAGGAGCAGGTTCCGGGATTGGGAGGACGACTGCTCTTCTTTTTTCAGAAGAAGGAGCAAAAGTAGTTGTCGTGGATATAGATAAAGCGAGAGGCCAGGATACGGTGGATATTATTACAAGAAAAGGACGAGAAGCAATTTTGGTACCTACAGATATAACCGACCCCTCCCAGGTCAAGTCTATGGTGACCAAAGTAATAGAAGCATACGGCAGGATGAATATTTTAGTCAATAATGCTGGAATATATGTCCAAGGGGATATAATCAGTACCAATGAGGAGCAATGGGACAAAATCATAGCTGTAAATTTACGGGCAGCCTTTCTCTGTTGTAAATATTGTATTCCTCAAATGATTAAGAGTGGAGGCGGGGTAGTAATTAATGTTTCCTCAGAAGCCGGGATTGTAGCTATTAAGAATCAGGTTGCTTATAATGTTTCCAAGGCGGGATTGATTTCTTTGACCAAAAGCGTAGCGGTAGATTTTGCTTCCCAAAATATAAGAGCGAACTGTGTTTGCCCTGGTACCACGGAAACCCCTTTGGTAGCTTTTGCTTTAGCTAAACAGGCTGATCCAGAAAGAGCCCGACGAGAGGTGGAAAAAATTCGTCCGGCAAATAGACTGGGAAAGCCAGAAGAAATCGCTTATGGAATTCTATATCTAGCTTCCGATGAATCTCCCTATGCCACGGGAACCGTCCTGTCTATCGATGGTGGCTACACTGCACAATGAAGGAAAAGGAGAAAGGTTAATTGGTCAGGATTTATAGCAATTTGGAGTAACCATATGAGGTGCGGGAAATGCCTGCTGTCAAAGGAAAATTTATGTATATGTAGGGGAAAGGAGGTGAATTATTAGTTGCGAATTCCTTAAAGGCAGGCTTTTTATTAAAAAATACTAAACCAAAGGAGGAGTAAATTAAGATGAAGAAGAAAAGAGGATGCGTGGGTTTTTTTCTGGGAATTATGTTGATTTTGTTGGTTAGCGGAGCTTATGCTTTAGAAAGAGTGGAAATGTGGTCCTATGTGCCGGAGGGAAATTATCTTTACACAGCCATTGATCTATTCAACAAGTCGCAGAATAAAGTAAAGGTGGTAGCAAAACACATTCCTTTTGGTGAATTGAAAAGACAGGTTACGGTAGCAATTGTCGGTAAAAATACTCCCGATTTCATGATGATAGATAATCCCGATCATGCTAGCTTCACCGTTATGGGCGCCTATGCTGATATCACAGATAGGATTGCTAAGTGGGAATACTCAGGTGAAGATTTTTTCCCTGGACCATGGCGATCAACTATGTGGGAAGGCCGGGTGTATGGAATTCCTATTGAGACAAACACGCTGGCACTTTTTTACAACGTGGATATGTTCAGGGGAGCCGCTCTTGATCCCAACAAGCCTCCTACTACCTGGGAAGAATTGACCAGTTATGCCGCAAAACTTACTAAACCGGGAGTATATGGACTCTCTGTTTGCGCGGTGGCAACGGAAGAAGGGACTTTCCAGTGGTTGCCTTTTCTCTGGCAAAATGGGGTAGACATTGATGAGCTTGATAACCCTAAGGCGGTGGAGGCTCTCGAACTCTGGGTCAATTGGATAAAGAAAGGTTATGTATCCAAGGAAATCGTCAGTATGGACCAATGGTCGGGAGTTAGGGTACAATTTGTGAATAAAGGGGCGGCCATGATGGTTAATGGTCCTTGGTGTCTCCCTGCTATGGGAGACGTTAATTTTAAAGTAGCTCTACTCCCGGGAAGAGTAGCGAAAGCTTCGGCTATGGGAGGGGTGAATTTTGCCTTTTTCAAAGGAAAGAATATTGATGCCGTATGGGAATTTATGAAATGGGTTTACCAGCCAGAAAATCTCGAAACATTGGCGTATAAATGGGGCTGCCTTCCAGTTTTGAAGAAGGTAGCAGAAACCTCTCCCTACTGGCGCGATCCGGTGGGGCAGGTGTTTGTTGAACAGATGAAATACGCCCGGCCTCGTGGTCCCCATCCTCGGTGGCCTCAAATCTCTGATGCTGTATACACAGCTCTCCAAGAAGCACTGCTGGGAGCAAAAACTTCAGAACAGGCTTTAAAGGATGCCGCGAAGAAAATAGAACCCCTCATTAAGTAAATTAGCTTTAGTTAGGCTATCCGCCTTATGAAGGCGGATAGCCTAACTGTTTCTGGATAAGTTAAGAAGAAAGCTAAATATTTCTGACCGGTGAGGAGGGGTGAAAATAAACATTAAGTTCATCACTAAAGGTGAGAGAGTAGGTTATTTATATATCTTACCCGCCTTCATATACATTGTCCTGGTGATGATTTATCCCCTGGCCTTTAATCTTATTTTAAGTTTTCAAGAAGTCAATATGATGACTCTGATGAAACCTACCAAGGCCCTCATTGGATTGGAAAATTATAAGCGAGTAATTACTAGTTTTATTTTTCCAATTTCCTTAAAAAACTCTTTCATTTTTACTATTGGCTGCATTTTTTTCCAGTTTACCATCGGTTTTGCTTTTGCTCTGCTCTTCAGTTTGAGTTTCCCCATGGCTAGCCATCTGAGAGGGTCTCTCTTGATCACCCTGATGGTTCCTCAGGTTGTTGTGAGTATCCTTTTTAAGTGGCTTCTCAGTGGGGATTATGGTCTTATAAATGAGCTACTGATAAAACTTCATTTTATCAAAGAAGGACTTGCCTGGCTGGCTGATCCTAAAACTGCCTTAGCCGGAGTGATGTTAGCCAATATCTGGATCGGGATACCTTTTAATATGATGATATTAGCCTCTGGACTTACGGCTATCCCTCCGGATATATATGAAGCGGCCGCGGTTGATGGAGCAGGTCCTCTAAGAAGATTTATATACCTCACCTTGCCCTTATTGCGACCTTCTATCCTCATCGTACTAACACTTGGTTTTATTTACACCTTCAGAATCTTCGGTCTTATCTATGCTATGACTGGTGGAGGACCCATTGATTCAACTACGGTTTTGCCAATCTTAGCCTACAAATTATCTTTTCTCTTTTTTGAATTCGGCCAGGGCGCGGCTGCTACCAATATTCTCTTAATTGTTCTTTTTATCATAATAGCTGTTTATCTCATACTTATTGCCAAAGAGGAGCCGAGAGAGTGAGGAAAAACAAAGATATGGTTCTTATTTTTACAGGACTTGTTATCGCCATTGTCCTTTTATTCCCCTTCTACTGGATGTTTGTAACCTCGATAAAGCCTTCCGCGGAAGTCATTACCAAACCTCCTCTGCTCATTCCAAGAAGGCCTACCTTAAGCTCCTATTCTATTGCTTTTACAGAGGGTTCAATAGGACGCTACCTTCAGAATAGTTTTATTATTGCCTCTTTTACGACAATAATAACCATAACACTGGGCGTCTTAGCCGCGTATGGATTAGCGCGATTCAGGATAAAGGGAGTGACTTTTTTCATTTCCATTCTTCTCATTTCTCAATTGCTCCCCGATGTTTCTCTGGTCCTTCCTCTATTTATCACATTTAATAGACTTGGACTTCTTGATACTTACATTAGTGTTATCCTAGCCAATATCATGCTCTGGTTACCTTTTGCTATTCTCATCCTGCGACCCTATTTTCTTATGTTCCCGAGAGCGTTGGAAGACGCAGCGAGGATTGATGGGTGTTCTTTGTTGGGAGCCTTCCGGCGAGTTATCCTGCCGCTCGCTCTTCCGGCCATCATGGTTTCTGCTATTCTCACTTTCTTATTTGCCTGGGGAGAGTTTGTCTTTGCTCTAACCTTTTTAACAAAAGCTAAGCTCCGACCTATAACTATTGGAATCTATAATGCCATTGGCCAGTATGGAATCAAATATAATGAACTGATGGCCTATTCGGTTGTTGCGATAGCTCCGATCATCATTGTATTTATTTCTCTTCAGAAATACATCCGCAGTGGCCTCATCATAGGAGGCATCAAGGGATAGGCAAAAGGTTTTAAGGAGGCAGGATATAGGTTTTTAATAAGACAAATGAGGAGGTAAATAAATAATGATGATCTTCAAACAAGTCGGAAATAAGTTAATAGCTGAGGGAGCTAATGAAATTATTCAGCTTGAACCTTTGGGTATAGATTGTTTACGTTTTAGATCTACCAAGAACAAAAGAATTATTGAAGAAAATTGGACCCTGCTTCCGCAACCTGAAGTTCAAGTTCAAATTGAGATTAAACCGGAGAAAGCTACCGTAAAAAATGGAAAAATTATGACGGAAGTATTAGCTGATGGAACAGTAAATTATTATACCGATGATGGGAAAATTTTATTAGAAGAATTATGGAAAGACCCAAGAGTCAATAATGCACATCTTTTAGAGGCAAGAACATATAAAGCTGTTAGTAGTGAACTGTATAGTATTAGTCTATATTTCAAATCCTGCGAAGAAGAACACTTCTATGGGATGGGACAATATGCCAATGGCTTTTTTGATTTAAAAGGATGCGTTTTGGAACTTGCTCAAAAGAACACTCAAATCAGTATTCCATTCTTAATTTCAACTAAAGGCTACGGATTCATTTGGAACAATCCTGCGGTTGGAAGAGCAGAACTTGTTAAAAACCACACCCTGTGGCGTGCAGAAGCAACAAGACAAATAGATTACTTGATCTTTTGGGGAGAAACTCCGGTCCGAATAGTGAAAAAGTTTACCGATTTGACGGGCAAACCATCTATGTTACCAGAATGGGCAGCCGGTTTTTGGCAATGTAAACTTCGATATAGAAGTCAAGAAGACCTTTTGAATATAGCTCGAGAATATAAGAGAAGGGGATTACCATTATCAGTGATTGTTATTGACTTCTTCCATTGGCCAAAACAAGGAGATTGGAAATTTGATACAAAATATTGGCCAGATCCTCAAGCAATGGTTAAGGAGCTGGAGGAAATGGGAATAAAACTTATGGTGTCACTTTGGCCAACGGTTGACATAAGAAGCGAAAATTATCCTGAAATGGAAAGAAGAGGTTTACTTGTTAGAACTGAACGTGGTGTTCCAGTAGTTTTTTTATTCCGTGGGCCTATTACCTATTCTGATGCTACAAATCCAGAAGCTCGAGATTTTATATGGGAAAGAGTGAAAGAAAATTATTACCATTATGGTATAAAAATGTTCTGGTTAGATGAAGCTGAGCCTGAGATAAGGCCGTATGACTATGATAATATAAGATACTATTTGGGTAATGGTTTAGAAATCAGTAATATCTATCCTTATTACTATGCAAAAGCCTTTTATGATGGAATGAAGTCAGCTGGAGAAAGCGAAGTGGTAAATCTAATTCGTTGTGCTTGGCTCGGTAGCCAGCGTTTTGGGGTAGTAGTATGGTCAGGTGATATCCCATCGACTTTTGAGTCATTGAGAAATCAAATAAAAGCTGGATTAAATATTTCACTATGCGGTATCTTCTGGTGGACTACTGATATTGGTGGTTTTTATGGTGGAGACCCGAATGATCCGAGATTTAGAGAGTTAATTATTAGATGGTTTCAATTTGGAGTATTCTGTCCAATCTTTAGACTGCACGGTTACCGGCGACCCTATAGTAATTTAAGAATAGACTCTGATGATATTGACGCCTATTATCTTACCGGGGGGCCTAATGAAATATGGTCATTTGGGGAGGAAACTTATGAGATAATCACGAACTTGCTCTTTTTGAGAGAAAAAATGAAGCCTTACATTCTGAAACAAATGGAAAGAGCTCGTGAGGAAGGAATACCTATAATGAGACCTCTCTTTTTTGATTTTCCTAAAGATAAGACGACATATACTATAGATGATGAATACATGTTTGGACCTGATATACTTGTAGCTCCAGTAGTATATGAAGGCGCAACATCAAGAAAAGTATATCTACCAGAAGGTGCAAAATGGACAAATATTAACGATAACAAAGTATATGAAGGTGGTCAATGGATTGAAATCGATGCACCGTTAGAAATAGTCCCTGTATTTTTAAGAGATAATGTTAAGGTTCCTATAAAGTAATTCCACCTAACATTTTTTGGAATAAAAGGGAGTCATCCCATCCATCCGTATCACCAAACTGGGCCTATAATAGTTTCAAATACCCTGCCATGATTGTGCGAGCATGACACAACCGCTACCGCCCGGTAACTTGCAATCTAAGGGGGTATTTGTTAAGATGTAAAAACGTTATATAATTATAGTAAGGAGTGAAAATGTCTGGTAAGAAGTAAAAATGTCCCGCGAAATTACTTACCCTCAATATCGAGAAGAAGAATTGCCCCGGAAATGGGCTGCTGGACTGCGATATTCTATCCTGGATGGCATCCTGGTGACGATCATGGCCACCTTCCTGGGAGGCATCTTTCTAACCGGATATGCCCTGCGTATCCTTAATGCTCAGCCTTACCAGATTGGATTGTTGGCCGCTCTTCCTCTTCTGATAAGCCCCATGCAGCTATTAGCCTCCTACCTCATTCAACAAATTGGAGTCCGCAAACCTATTGTGATTATTGGAAGGTTAGGAATTAGGACATTATGGTTGTTAGCTACTCTGCTTCCCCTGGCGATCTTCCGTTCTCTTGGGGATGCCCGAATCTGGGTGCTGGTAGCGATAAACGGTATGGTAAATTTTTTCGGGGCTTTTGTACAAGTAGCCTGGCTCTCCTGGATGTCCGACCTGGTGCCGGAGAATATCCGGGGACGTTATTTTGGCAAAAGAAATGCCATCTGCGGAGCGGTGGGTATGGCCGTTTCTTTTATCGGAGGTAAATTCATTGATTTCTGGAAATCAGCCCACGGAGGAGAAAGTCCCTACGGTTTTATGATTTTATTCGGTTTCGGAGTTATCTCGGGATTAACGGCGGTGGGAGTACTTTTAAAAATTCCGGAACCAGAATTTAAACGGAGCCAGTGGAATGGTCAATTCCTGGGACTGATCAAAAAAGCCCTAAGGGACATTAATTTTATTAAACTCATTTCCTTCGGTGTGGCCTGGGCTTTTGCCACCGCAATAGCTGCTCCCTTCTATGCAGTTTTCATGATTCAAAACCTATCTCTTAGTTTTTCCCTTATTGCCCTGCTGGGAATTTTAGCGGGAATAACCAGTCTTTTAACTTTGAGTTCCTGGGGAATAATTTCTGATCGGTTCGGGAATAAACTGGTTCTTCTGATTTCTGGATTAATGACTGGATTTTTACCTTTCCTCTGGCTACTGGCCAGGCCGCAAAATTATGCCATATTACCCCTTATTCACTTAGTGGGAGGTATTTTTGGTGCCGGAGTGACCCTCGCCAACTTTAATATCGTGCTCAAACTCACTCCTGAAGAAGATCGCCCGGTTTATTTGGCGCTTTTTGCTGCTCCCACTGGAATAGCTGGATCTATCGCTACCGCTGCTGGTGGTTATTTTGTCCGAGCTCTGCAGAATTCCTATTTTAAATTTTTCTTTACCTCTTTCAGTAACTATCACTTATTGTTTATGCTCTCCGGATTTCTTTGTCTAATCTCTCTCTTCCTACTCCAAAAATTGCGGGAGCCAGCGGCAGTCCCGGCGGCCCAGATAGTCATGTTTATTCGGGAAGCAAAAGAATTCCATCCTATACTGAATGTGGGATGGATTATTGATTATACTTCTCTTTCCGTGCGCCGGAGTATAGAAATTCTGGAACGGGTAGATCAAGAAAGCGAAGAACTGGCAGCGAAAAGTGAACTCTTTATTGCCCGTATGATTTATCGGGGAGAAAAATGGTTGCGTAAAAAAATTCGTGTCCTTCCAGGTATCAGAAAAGGAGGATAGGATTTGTCTTTTAACTGGGAATTAGTGCGTCGTTTATCCATAGAACCTCTTACTAAAAGCTGGGAATCGATAAGAAATTCTCTTCCCCGAATATGGAATGCTCTATTAATTTTATTAGTGGGATGGGCATTAGCAAAAATCCTGCAAAAATTGATTGCTAAATTGCTAAGAGCCCTGGGAATTGATATCATCAGTGAAAAGTTAGGAATCTCTGCTTTCTTAAAAAGAGGAGGGCTGGATGAGCGGCTATCCCGCCTGGTGGGGCTGGGAATTTACTGGTTAATTATTTTTACTTCGCTGATGATGGCTCTAGATGCTCTCGGTCTGGAGCCAGCTCTCCATCTTCTGCGGGACATTATTTATCATATTCCACGAGTTATTGTCGCACTAATACTAATTTTACTGGGGATTTTTTTAGGAAACTTCTCCCATCGCTTAATTGAGAGTTCAGCCCTGGCAGTGAAAATTCCATTTGCTTTTCTACTGGGGGAAATTACGCGCTACGGGATAATTGCTTTCGCCTCTTTCGCAGCTCTGGGGGAATTGGGAGTTCCTACCCCCATTATTACCATGAGCTTTGCCGTTTTGCTAGGAATTATACCGCTTACCTTTGCAATAGCTTTAGGCATAGGAATTCGTGAACTGGTGGCTAACATTGCTGCCAGTTTTATTATCCGGAGATCTTATCAAGTAGGAGATGAAGTAGAAGTAGATAATTACCGCGGAGAAATAAAATCACTGGAGTTACTTTCCGTAAGCCTGAATACTTCCCAGGGATTAATTGCCATCCCCAATTCCACATTTTTGAACCGCATCGTTATTCGAAAGTCCGGCACCGAAAAAAATCTTTCTACCAGAAATCCGACCTTTTAAGTATATTGCAGCACAAATTCTTGTTCTCTCCTGAGGTGAAGGAGACCGTATTTTAAGTCGTTATCCAATTTCTCTTTAGGAATAACCCCTTTTCTCGCCTCATAAGGTGATGCGCCCTTCGGCAACGGCTCTAAAGAGATACCACCCTGATACCCGATATCTTGTAAGGCCCTAATCATTTCCCTCCAGTTCATAGTCCCTTTTCCGGGTGCCTCTCTAGTGTTATCCGCTGCGTGAAGGTGTCTGAACCATTCACCTCCCGCTCGCCTTATCGCATTTGGTATACCATCACCTTCCTCAATCTGCATATGAAACGTATCCCCCATAATCCTTACGAAGGGATTTTCAATCATTTTTGCCATCTTTAAAGAATCTTCAACACTGTTAACCAAGCCTACTTCATATCTATTAATCGGCTCAATAGTTAATATGATTTTATTATCTTCAGCATATTCCCCTGCCTTTTGTATGGAGTCAACGGCCCATTTTATATCCTCTTCCTTTGAGCGAAAGTATTCTGGTCTTCCTACGAGGCTGGGAACTACCAGAACACTGCGCGCTCCTACTCCTGAAGCAAGGTCTACACAAGCTTTTACATAATCGATAGCCTTTTGCCTTTCCTTCTTATCAAAATGAGAAAGAGCTCTTAAGTCACCCTCTTCTGGACCGGGATGCATTCCACAGATTGATATTACACTCATCCCTCGGTCTCCTACCAGACTTTTGACTTCCTCTATCCGATAGATCTTAGGCTCACCTACCAATTCTATCCCATCGTATTCGAGTGAAGCCACTCTCTCGACAATTTCTCGCAAGGTAACATTGCCGAATATCCAGCTATTGACAAAAAACTTTATTCTATTTTTCATAAATCACCTTCCCTTCAGAATTATTGTCTACTCTTATATATATTATCGACTCTTATATATTGCCACGGTAAAATTAACATTTTACGATAAAACTAACATTTTTGTAGTATACTACTGTCACTTTTTAAAGTAACTCAACCTTTTACCTGAATTTCTTTTATCGGATTTCGGTTATTTCTACCGGCCGGGAATTCTCCACGGAAAGCATCTCTGCCAAAGCCACTCTTACTGAATCCCTCGCCTGCTCGGGTGTTACCCGCTCAATTGGGGCTTTACTATAAAGAGCCTTAACAAAATAGTCAATCTCCCGGGTATAACCGTTCCCTGGTTCCAGCGGTGGTGTAAAAGCTTTACCTTCGTTAGGATTGATTCTAATAGTGGGAGACTGGCTAGCGTCAAAGGTAATATTTCCCTTTTCAAAACTGGCTAAATAGGTCATATTGAATCCAAACTCACCATTGAGTACCCAGTTACAGATAGCATTAACAATGGGGCCCTCAGGATAAAAGTAGTTAGTAGAGACAACGTCTATGCCGCTACCTTCCACTACATTTTTACCTATGCTAAATACACTTTTGGGCATACCTAATATGTAAGTGATAATATCAATATCGTGAATATGCATATCTAAAAGAGCTCCTCCACCTTTATCCTTCTGCAGAATCCAGTTAGCTTCCGACCAAATAGGTGTTCCGCCACCGCGAAAACAAGATAGAGCCAGTAACTTACCTAATTTGCGGTTCTCAACATATTCTTTAAGAACTTCGTATTCTGGCCAGAAACGTAAGCATTGGGCAATCATCAATTTCCTACCCGAACTTTTAGCAGCGGTAATCATCCGGTTACATTCCGCTAAGGAATTGGCCATCGGCTTTTCGCAAAGGACATCTTTGCCGGCTTCCAATGCCTTAATGGTGTACAGCGCATGGAGATGAGTGGGTAAACAAATATCTACAAAATCAACCTTCTTATCGTTAATTAAATCATCAGCATTTCTATAACAGCTAATCTTAGTGAAATCAAAAAAGTCAGCTTCAGTGGGAATGTTTCCACCACCGGAAAGATCCCCTTTTAGCTTTCTAGGAATTATATCGGAAACTGCTGTCAGTTCCACATCCGGTCTTTTCTGATATACTCCCAGATGCATCTTCCCCATAAATCCAAGACCAATAACTCCGACCCTTAACATTTCTTTCCTCCTTTACATTTTCAATATTTTATCCATCGCCCGGGAGGTCACCTCCAAGAGGTCTTCCCGGTAGGGCATCATTTCTGCCGTAACATAACCATCATAACCAATCTCCCGAAAAGCTTTCTTCACTGCCGGCCAGTTAACATCACCACGCAAAAGATCGCAGAATCCTTCTACCGTGCCCACACTTTTCTTAAAGTCTTTAAAATGCACTCTCTTAATACGTTTACCTAAAATCCGGATCCACTGCTCGGGATAACCAGTAAGCAGGGTATTACCTACATCAAAATAAGCAGCTACATAAGGACTGCCTATCTTATCAATAAAATCACGCATTTCTAAAGGACTTAAAAGGAATTTATTCCAAACATTTTCAATAGCAATATAAACTCCCAGTTCTTCTGCGCGGGGAGCTAAATCTTTAATGGCTGCTAAAGCTCTTTCGTAGACAATATCGTATGAAACAACTGGACTTTTAGGATTGAAAAAGACATCCACTGCTCCTGGTATTACCAATATGGCATCTAATTTTAACCAGGAAGCTAACTGCAGTAGCTTTAAGGTAATATTTTTAGCCTTATCCCTTAATTCTTTACGATCATCGGTCAAAGAATATTCCCAATAGAGTCCGGTGGCTAAACTGCTGATATCCATTCCTATTTCCCGGGCAAAGGTTAGTATTTTTTGACATTCTTTTTCATCGGTTTGGAGAGTGAGTTTACCTTTTTCTCCTACACACAATTCTACCGCCTCAAATCCCTTTGCCTTTGCTTCTTTTAAGCACTCTTTTATATCCTTACTACCTTCTAATCCTCCCTCAAATGACCAATAACTTATACTTTTTTTCATTTTTTACCTCCTGTTTATCTTCCCGCTTTTTAACATACTCTTTAGCAAGATGCCGATCTGCTCTGATGATACCAACTCCCCTTTCTACCGTTGCCGAATCTTTCTGGAATATATATAAATAGTTCATATCTATTTTAAACAAAACAGTTGTTATCGGTCAACAGAAGACTTCTTTCCTTGATGAAATGTTCCACAACACATCCCCCTTATTGATAATAAAGCAATGTTACTGCAAAACCATTTTTTTCTTGACAAAAATTAAAAAGTTTATTATATTTTAAACGATTCAATAAATCGATTCAACAATCTTCCCACTGCCTTATTTGCTGCTGCGGATTTAATGGCGATTGGTATTTTAAAAAAGGAGGTGATGTTGTAGCAGAAACGGTTGACAATTTTATGGAAAAATCTTAGAGTTTCCAAGAATCTAAGGAGGTGTGTTAAATGAAAAGATGGTTAGTTATTATGTCCATTATAATTATGATGTTACTAATTAATGTGTCTATCGTTCCCGGGGAAGCCGAGATCAAGCTGGATATTTGGACACAGGGAGAGCCGGGCGCGGTAACTGTTCACCACACTTTGGCGGAGCAATACATGAAGCTTCACCCAAATGTTTCGATTTCAATCACGTTTATGGGTAGTGAGCTCTTTCCTCCAGGTTTGATACCAGCTCTCAAGGCGGGAAAAGGTCCCGATATTTTTGGCGCGGGCACGGGTCCTGGCCAGCCAGAAGCCATTATTGAGGCAGGGTTAGTAGCCGATCTGACACCCTATTATTTCAAATTAGGTTGGGGTAAGATTATTCCTCCTACCATTGTTAACTATACATCATCCGATGGTAAATTATGGGCGGTTGGGGATTCAGTAGAGCACACTGGTATGATATACAACAAGGAAATTTTTGCTAAGTTAGGACTGAAAGTGCCCGAGACATACGACGAGTTCGTCAAGGTAGCAGAGGCGCTTAAAGCAGCCGGATATACGACCCCGATTGGTCTAGGTGGCGCAGATAAATGGCCCATATCGCACTGGCAGTCAATGCTGTTTGGGTATTTTGCTGGTCCTAAAGGAATAGATAATGTGATGTTTGGTGAAGGACGCTGGGACCAGCTCGAATTTATCGAAGCTTCCAGATTGTTCCAGAAAATGGCGCAAGAGGACTACTTTGGTCCTTATTCTTTGGCCGTTGGTTATGTGGAAGTAATGGACGATTTCTGGGCCGAGAAGATCCCTATGACTTTTACTGGCACTTTTGTTATAGGTGATGCCTTTGCTAAGTTGGGTGACGAGGGACTTAGGAAGTTCGGGGTATTTCATTTTCCTCCACTGAAGGGACAAAAAATCTTTCCTACAGAAGACATTGGTGCGGGCTGGTATATTAGTAAGTCTTGCAAATATCCTGACGTTGCAGCAGACGTTATCACTTTCTTCCTGTTTCATCGTGAATCACGCAAGCAGTTATTAGAGAGCGGGTTCGTACCAGTTGGTCCTCTTGAAGATCTATTGAAAGAAGTTAAGATTCCTTCATTGCTGGCGGAATTCTTTGAAATAGTAGACAAGTATCGCCGCAATGGGACAATCCATGCATTCTTAGATACAGTACAACCGGATAATGTAACTCAGGTTATTTATGATGGGCTCCAAGCTCTAATTGCTGGAAAAATGACACCAGAACAGTTCGTCAGTGAGATTCAAATGGAATGGGAAAAAGCCAAGGCCGAAGGTAGGATTCTAAAATCTGGTGGGCTTATAAAACCTATCGGAGTAAAGTAATCGTAGGGGACATCTAATCTAAGGGGGCATCTTATACACTAAGATGCCCCCTTAGAAAATAGGAGAGAAGAACGAAAGGAGAAATAAGAAGGATTAAATATTTTCGACTGCGTGGATGGGTAGATGCGTTAATTTTTTTAGCACCTGCCACACTTTTGTACATAATTTTTGTCGTTTATCCAACCTTGGAACTCTTCCAATTTTCATTTATGTCATGGGATGGTGTTTCTCCCACCAAGTTGTGGGTAGGACTTGCCAACTATAGAGAGCTTCTTTTTTCAGAGAAAATCTTCTGGCAATCGTTCAAAAATACTGTATTTTGGGCTGCAATTACATTATTTTTAAATGTCTTTATTGGGCTTGTGTTGGCTTCCCTTATAGCCGAACCCATACGAGGTAGGGTGTATTTCCAACTTGCTTATTTTCTGCCGGTAGTTCAAGCAGGCATCGTTACAGCGATTATATGGCGGTGGATGTACCAGCCCGACGGAGTAATAAACTCTTTCTTGAGAACTGTAGGTTTGGGGATGCTTACGCGGGGTTGGTTGGGAGATTTTAAGCTAGCTCTACCAGCATTAGCAATAGCTGGCTCTTGGATGAGTCTAGGTGTAAGCATAGTGATCTTCTCAGGAGGTATACAGAATATAGATCCCGCATTATACGAGTCAGCTAAAGTTGATGGAGCTAACAGGATTCAGTTATTTTGGTACATTACGATACCATCACTTCGTCATGTAATAGCAACAGTGCTAATACTTACAATCATAGGGTCATTTAAGACTTTTGACATCGTTTGGGCTACGACACAGGGTGGACCTATACGTGCTACGGAACTACTCGCAACGTACATGTACAAACGCGGTATGCTGGAAGTACGATACGGATATGGTTGTGCTGTGGCCGTGTTCCTAATGATTGTGGTAACCCTTTTCTCAACTCTTTATTTACTTCAGCAAAGAGAGAAGGTATAAATCCATTGCGCTGGAATTTAATCCCGGTATATGTCGTTTTAGTTATAACTTCAGCACTTATAGTAGCTCCACTTGTTTTGACAGTTTTTGCTGCGTTAAAATCCCCAGAACAATTTCTTTACAAACCTTGGATTCCACCACGACCACCAGTTTTCGAGAACTTTGTATCCGCTTGGTATAAGGCTCGTTTCAACATCTACTTCAAAAACAGTGTGATTATATCTACAATTGACGCCTTGGCAATGATATCTATCGCCACCATGGCAGCTTATGCCTTCGTATTTATCCGTTTTCCTGGTAGTAATTTGCTGTTACCACTATTTCTTGCCGGGTTAATGGTTCCTGTGACGGCACTTATTCTTCCTCTTTATGCAATAATGAATAGTTTTGATTTAATTAATACTCACTTTGGGGTGATTTTAGCTGATTTGTCATTAGCCCTTCCCTTCTTTATTTTTATCGGCCGAGCCTACTTCCTTAGCATACCCAGTGAACTAAGAGACGCAGCGAGAGTCGACGGAGCCGGTGAATTTCGTATTTTCTGGAACGTTATGTTCCCTTTGGCCAAGCCTGTCATTATAACAACTGCTCTTCTCGAATTCTTGTGGAGTTGGAACGACCTGCTTTTACGTTTAGTTTTCTTAACCAAGGATTCACTGCGGACACTCACCGTAGGCTTACTTTTTTTCCAAGGCCTTCACACCCGCGATGTCGGAGGCAACGCAGCAGCCGCACTAATTCTAGCTGGTCCAATTATTGTCCTGTTTCTTATTTTTCAGCGTCAATTTATTCAAGGCCTAACAAAAGGTGCGATCAAATAATATAAATCAATTCAATAATACTGAGGTATAAAATGACCACCATCAAAGACGTTTCCAAAAAAGCAGGAGTTTCGATAGGTACCGTCTCTCATGTTCTTGGTGGGAAAATCTTTGTAACTGAAACTACAAAAGCAAAAGTCATGGCGGCGATAAATGAATTAAATTATCATCCCAACGCTCTGGCTCGAAGCCTGAAAACTAAAAAAACCCATATGGTAGGAGTGGTTATTCCTGATATCTCAAATCCATTTTATTCCGAAATGGTTAAAGGAATACAAGAAGTAGCAAGCAATTATGATTATGGAGTAATCATTTGTGATACTGAATATGATATTACAGCAGAGCTAAAGCAGATTAAATTTATGTGGGGAAGAGTAGATGGTTTCATATTTACTACCGGCGAAGCAGATTATTTATACATACAGGAATTAAGGAAGAATGAGATTCCGGTAGTATTAGTCGACCGTTCTACTAAAAAGCCGAGAATCCCCTCGATAGAAGTTGATAATTACAAGGGAACAAAAGAAGCCATTTTATATCTCATAAGTTTAGGCCATAAACATATTGGATATATAACAGAACCTATTGAAATGCAAACATTGAGAGATCGATATCAAGGGTATAAGGACGCCTTACGCGAACATAATATACCTTTTCAAAAATCCTTGGTCTATGTCGATAAAACCTTGCAAACCCGTAAAATAGAGCGAGGATATGAGATTGCTATGAAAATTTTCTCTTCACCTCCTTATCTTTCCACTGCCTTATTTGCTACTGCGGATTTGATGGCCATTGGTATTTTAAAAGCTTTAAAAGAAAAACATATTAAGGTCCCTGAAGATATAGCAGTAGTGGGATTTGATGATATTACTATGGCCAGTCATACCGAGCCACCATTAACGACGGTAAAACAGCCAAAATACGAAATGGGTGCGCTTGCTATGGAAACAATGATTAAACTAATCCAAAATGAGAAAGTACCTAAGAAAAAAATTATCTTAAATACCGAACTTAAAATTCGTAGCAGTTGTAGTTACCGGATAAAGCAGGAAAATCATAAGGGTAAGATAAAAAGGAGGTGATAATGCTAATAAGTTTAGATGATGCTAATAACTTTATATTTAGGACTTAGAGACCTGTAAGCAAAGGAGGTGGTTTGTTTTTTGCTATTTTAGCTGAATATTAAATTGCAAAAGATGTTTTTAACAGATATTTTTAACAAATAAATTGAAGGAGGAAATTAAAGATGAGAAAATTTAAAATAATATTTTTAGCAATTAGTTTGATAACGGCACTATTGTTAGTTTCGGAAGGTATGGCGGTGGTGGAAATAAAAATCGACGCTCGAATGTACCAACCAAGCAGGTTAACTCCCGGTGCTACTGTTGAAACAAAAGGATTTGATCCCGTTGTGGAAGCTTATCAAAAAATTCAGCCCGATGTTAAGATAACCTTTGTAATAGGTCCTGCTTACAGTGCGTTAAGAGAATGGCAAGTAGCACAGTTAACCGCTGGCACTGCACCAGATATTATCTGGACCCAGCCTGATTGGGCTAACGAGGACTTTAAAAGGGGATGGTTAGTAGCTTTTGATCCTTATTTAGAAAAACCCAATCCTTACGTGCCGGGTAACAAGAAATGGATTGATATCTTTTATCCCGCAATCAACGTTTGGAGAGCCGCCGATAAGAAGCTTTATATGTTACTCGGTGACCAGGTGCAGGTGGGAGTCTATTATAACAAAGATATATTACGGAAAACGGGTATTGGTCCAGAAGCTATGCCTCCCAGAAACTGGAAACAATTAGTCGATTTTGCCAAAAAAATACGTGGGGGAGGAGTCGTTCCTTTCGCCACCGCAGGAAACAATCTGGATCAGATGACCTGGATTTCTGGTTGGCTTACCAATTTCTATTATTATCCTTTACTTAAAGATTATGACTCAAACGGGGATGGGTGGATCAGTAAGATAGAAATTGCCGAAGCCACCAAAAAAGGAACCTTTAGCTTCTTGCAGGAGCGAAATAAAGAACGCTTAAAAACATTAAGGGAGTATTTTGAATTATCGCAGAGAGGAGCAGAAGGAGTGGACTGGGATGTTGTTAACTCTTTTTGGGTAAAAGGTCAAGCAGCTTTTCTCATTACGGGAACGTGGATGATGCAGACTTTCAAAAAAGATCCGGCAAGAACCTTCGACTTCGGGACTTTCTATTTCCCAGTGTTAGATAGCCAGACCTCTCCCTTAATTCCGGACGGGGTACCACCTACTAATAAAGCAGCAGGATATGGTTCTTTTCAATATTCGGTCACCTCGAGTGCCGTAAAAGCGGGTAAGGTCGACCTTGCTATAGATTTCCTCATGTTTGCCTCCGCTCCACAAAACATTTCACCAATGGTAGCTGAAGCTGGATTTGCATTGGCAGGAGTGAAAGGATCCCGGCATCATCCTGACCTTGAACCACTCGCCGAATCCGTTTCTTATACGGATGCTCCATTCCAGGAAGACGATTCTCTCTATGATTACCAATTTGGACAGGAATTTCTTGCCGTGATGACCCTTTACTTGCCGGGGAGAATTAATCTGGAAGAGGCGGCAAAAAGACTACAATATCATGCACTCGAGGCATCAGACCGAGTGTTAACCGAGTATCGGTAGATTCATAGAGGGGGAACAGTTTTTTCTGTTCCCCCTCTTTCTTATCTTTTCTATTATTGTTAAATCCCGAAATAATACTTCAAATCCAGCTAAATAAAAATGAAGAATAATTTTTTACAAGATTTTATCAAACAAAAACAAATCTATTTATTTATAGCTCCAGGACTAATTCTTTTATTAGTTTTTAACTATTATCCAATTTTTACCGCCCTTTATAGATGTATGTACACCTGGGATGGAGTAACTGCAAAATTTATTGGCTTCGGTAATTTTACTCGAATGATAAATGACCATGCCCTTCGAAGTTCTGTACCTAATGTTCTTTTCCTAACATTTTTTGCAGTTGGGGTAGCCCTTACAATCCCTTTAATAGCGGCAGAGGTTGTTTTTAACTTGAAGAACGAGCGCTCGAGATATTTTTATCGGGTTCTTTTCACCATACCCATGGTAGTTCCTTGGATGGTAACTCTTATGGTGTGGCGATTTATTTATGACCCACAGGCAGGTATTCTTAACCAAATACTCACCGGTATGGGATTAAAAAAATTTACGGGTGTTTGGTTAGGAGACCCAAAAATAGTATTGTGGTGCCTGGCTTTTATAGCATTCCCCTGGGTAGCGGGATTTAATTTCCTCATTTATATGGCCGGATTAGAGAATATTTCAACAGAGATATATGACTCGGCATTAATAGATGGAGCCACCGGTTTTATACGCTTTTTGAAAATTGACATTCCCCTTATTATGGGGCAAATTAAATTAATTTTCATAATGACGATAATAACACAAATCCAAGCTTTTCAAAATGTCCTGGTTTTAACAAAAGGTGGACCAGGGTATAGTTCGATGGTGCCGGGATATGTTATGTATCGGAGTGCATTTATGTATACTCGTATGGGATATGCTTCTGCAATCGGTGTCGCCATCGCTATTTTCCTTCTTGGTTTAACAATAATAAACATGAAATTTATAAAAACTACTATTGAATATGAATCTTAAAAGCTACCGTCAAGCTGATTTGGGTAAGCATCTTCTTTTAATAATACTTGCATTTTTAACCTATGTTCCATTCTGGATAATGCTGGTAACATCTTTTAAAACCCTCGACCAATTTTATCATTCTTTCTGGTTACCTATGTTTCCTTTCCACTTCGAAAATTACTTAAATGCGGGGAAACGAGTAATTAATTATATCTTAAATAGCTTTATTGTTACTGGTAGTTCTGTCACCGGGATTATAATAATTTCTTCCCTTTCAGCGTTTGCTTTCGCGAGATATAATTTCGCAGTTAAAAGTGTACTTTTTTATACCTTCGTCTGTTTAATGATGATACCCGGAGTTCTAACCTTAGTTCCCGCATTCGTTTGGATGAAATATCTTAATCTTATAAATACTCGTTGGGTACTTATTTTGCCATATATTTCTGGAGGTCAGGTCTTCAGTATGTTTATTTTACGAGGATTTTTTGCATCATTACCGGAAGAGTTATTTGAAGCAGCAAGAGTAGATGGAGCAAGCACGTTACAATCTTATCGCCATATCGCTATACCTCTTTCCAAGCCAATTCTTTCAGTGATTGCTATCATGAATGTGCTCTGGACCTGGAACGATTATGTATGGCCTTTAATAACAATAGCTGATGATACTAAAAGAACAGTAACCGTAGGTCTTTCATATTTTACTACCCAATTTTTTACTGAGTATGGCCCTATGATGGCAGGATACACAATCGCTTCCTTACCACTTATCATATTATTCTTTGCCGCCTTAAAACATTTTATCCGGGGCCTGACAGCAGGAGCATTAAAAATGTAAATTTAACAGAATTAACTTAGAACTCAAGTTTTGCCCTCTTTATACGCCAGATATTGGCTTAAAGTGTATGTATAACTTAAAGTATATGTATAATATAAAGCAGCAATAAATTTAACTAAATGGTCTTTAAACTAATGAAAACCGATGTTGAAAGGAGGTTAAAAAATTGCTAAAAAATCCCAGATTTTCTGCCATTTTGAGTATTTTAGGCTCTTGCTCTGACCGATTCGTCCCCTCTGGCTACTCTCCCCCCAAAAATCTAACCGAACTATTTGACGCTGCATTGAAAGTGCCAGACTTGCAAGCAGTCGAATTAATAGGGGATTGGCATATTTCAAGGGAAAATGTGAAGTTGATTCAATCTGAATTGACACGAACCGGCTTGAAAGTTGCGGCAATTATCCCCAATATCTTTGGCCATCAAAAGTGGGGGAAAGGGAGTTTTACTGCCAAGGATATTGAAACTCGGAAAGCGGCTATTTCTGAAACAAAGACAATGATGGATATCGCAGCAGAATTGAAGTGTGATTTGATTAATCTCTGGTTGGGTCAAGATGGTTATGATTACTCTTTTCAAGCAGATTATATACAGGAATGGGACTGGTTAATAACGGGACTCCGGGAATGCGCAGATCATAGAAAAGACGTAAAACTTTCCTTAGAATACAAAATTAAGGAACCCAGGGTCCATCTTTACGTTGCCACGATGTCCAAGGCATTATTAATTGAACAGGAAATAGACCGAGAAAATATAGGAATTACTGTGGATGTTGGTCATTCATTAAACTGTTATGAAAATGTCGCTGAGTCAATAGCGATACTTAAAAAGCGCGGGAATAAGTTATTTCATCTCCATCTTAATGATAATTATCGACTGTGGGATGATGATTTAATGGTGGGCTCCATTCATATTATTGAGTATTTAGAACTGCTCTACTGGTTAGAAAAGATTGATTATCAGGGATGGTATTCCTTTGACCAATATCCTTATCGTGAAGATGGTATAAAGGCTCTACAAGAAAGCATACTCTGGATAAAAGGTTTACAAAATTTAATCAGCAAAATAAATACTAATAATCTTGAAAGATTAATCAGGGAAGGGGATCCTACTGAAGCATCCTCTTTTTTGCGAAGAGCTCTTTTAGAGCTGTAAGTTAACTTTGAGTAAGCATTTTATTAAAGGAGGATAAAGCTATAACAGAGAAGGTTTGAAAATTTCAAGATTTTAATTTACTGATAAATACAGGAGGAAATTATGGATAATGCAATTAAAGAACAAGAGTTCGTAGTTACTGGTTTATTTTGCGAATATGCCTCCAATCCAATCGGTATCGATGTAACTTCACCTCGATTTTCCTGGCAGATTAGCCACCCTCAACGAGGACAATTTCAATCTGCCTATCAAGTACTTGTGGCCAGTAGTTTTCAAAATTTAGAAGCGGAAAATGCTGATATGTGGGACAGCGGTAAGGTAATCTCGGATAGATCGGTGAACGTAATCTATAATGGAAAACCTTTGCAGAGTGGTAAGACTTACTACTGGAAAGTTCGAGTTTGGGATAAAAATGGAAAGGCAAGTCCCTATAGTGAGGTAGCTATCTTCAAAATGGGGTTACTCGCAAAGAATGACTGGCAGGGCGAATGGATTGGATGTCCTGGTGGAAGACCTGGAGAAGCTCTTCTTTTTCGTAAAGAATTCTTTCTAAAAAAACCTGTGCACCGTGCTCGAGCATATATAAGTGGCCTGGGTTATTACGAGTTGAGAATAAACGGAAAAAAAGTTGGTGACCACGTCCTTGACCCCGGCTGGACGGAGTATACTAAACGAGTGCTCTACGTAACATATAATGTTACCGAGTATTTAAGGGAGGGTGTAAATGCCATAGGAGTTATGGTAGGAAATGGCTGGTACGAATCACCCCAGATGATTTTCCAGATGAATTTAGAATTTGGGGATGGAACTAATACCAGTATTGTCAGTGATGCTACCTGGATGGTGGCCAGTGGTCCCATTATAAAGAATAGTATCTACGATGGGGAAGTTTACGACGCCAGATTAGAAAAAAACGGTTGGGATACGCACGGATACCGGGTGGTAAGTCTTCAGAAGGAAGGATTGAAAGTAGAGCGGGATTGGTCGGGAGCTAAGAGATTGGAAGGACCTGGCGGTTTAATGCAAGCCCAGATGATTGAGCCTATTAAAGTAGTAGATACCGTTCGTCCTATAAAAATTACTAATCCTAAACCGGGCATTTATGTCTATGATATGGGGCAGAATATAGCTGGCTGGGCTCGACTTAATGTAGAGGGTCCAGAAGGGACTGAGGTAACCTTAAAATTTGCAGAAGTATTATATGAAGATGGAACAGTCAACCAGGAAAATCTTGGAATAGCTCGAGCTACCGACGTTTATATCTTAAAAGGGAAGGGAAAAGAAGTTTACGAGCCACGGTTTACCTATCATGGTTTTCGGGATGTTCAGGTAACCGGATTCCAGGGCACCCCTACATTAGAGAGCTTAGAAGGAAGAGTGGTTCGCTCGGCAGTAGAACCTACCGGAAAATTTATTTGTTCCAATAAATTGCTCAATCAAATCCACAAGAATATTGTATGGACGGAAGCAAATAATTTGCATAGCATTCCTACTGACTGTCCCCAGCGAGCCGAGCGATTAGGATGGCTGAACGATATGACAGTCCGAGCAGAGGAGGCAATTTACAGCTTCAATATGATTCGATTGTACTCCAAATGGCTTAGAGACATCCGGGATGCCCAAGACAAAGATACAGGTGCTATCACCGATACCGCACCTTACCGATGGGGATTTAAACCCGCTGACCCTGTGGCTTGCTACCTATTTGTTGTCTGGTATCTTTATCAGTATTATGGAGACCGTCGTGTCTTAGAGGAGTATTATGAAGGGACCAAACAGTGGGTTGATTTCCTGGGTACCCAGACAGATAATTATATTGTCTCCTACACTCGATATGGTGATTGGTGCACTCCCATAAAGGATTGCATCCCGGCAGATAGTTCAGAAGTTCCACCAGATAGTCAAGGAGCTGTCATTAGTATTGGGTCTTATCCGGCAAATACTCCGGGAAATTTAATTTCGACGGGGTACTATTATTATAATACTTTGATCCTATCCTTTATTGCACGGATTCTGGGAAAATCCGATGATGCTAACCAGTATGCACTTCTTGCGGAAAGGATCAAGGAAGCATTTAACAAGCGGTTCTTCAATTGGGAAAGAGCCGAATATGCAACCGGCAGTCAAGGTTGTAATGCTTTCCCTCTCTTTTTAAATCTCGTTCCCCGAAACAAAAGGAAGGCAGTTTTAGAGAACTTAGTTAAGGATATCATAGAAACTCACAAAGGCCATCTTAATACCGGTAACCAATGCACCAAGTATATGATGGAGGTGCTCACCGAACTAGGAAAAGGAGATGTTGCTTACACTATTGCTACGCAAACTACTTATCCGAGTTGGGGTTACATGATCTCCAAAGGAGCGACTACCATTTGGGAGCGCTGGGAGTACATGACCGGGCCGGGTATGAACTCCCATGACCATCCTATGTTGGGAAGTATTGGTGCTTGGTTCTACAAATTTTTAGCGGGTATCAAGGCTGAACCGGAAAGACCCGGCTGGCAGTCTCTCAGTATTAAACCCTATGTTTTAGGTGACCTCACTTCGGTGGAAGCTTCATTGAACACGGTGAGGGGTCTGGTATCTTCAAAATGGGAAAGAAAGGAAAACTCATTTACATTAGAGGTCACGATACCGGTAAATAGTCAAGCAAAAGTGAGTGTTCCCACTTTAGGATGGAAAAAAGTGAGAATTGAGGAGAGTAACCGTCCGGTTTGGGAAAATAATTCCTTTGTGCCGGGTGTGGAGGGTATCAGCGGAGCGGATAAGGATGAAGAATACGTAGCCTTCAAGGTAGGGTCTGGGTCATACTCTTTTATGGTGAGAGGAGAAAAAAGCAGACGTTAGGATTTAGGAAATGGAGAAAGGAGAAGTTTGATGAATAAAGCAGAAAGAATAAAGACAGTCCTTCACCGTAAAGTTCCGGATAGAATACCATGGGCGCTTTACCCCAGTTATCTAATACTTGGTTCAACTGAGCTCCAGCTTAGAAACCAAAGTCTTGGTATTTATTGCCCTATGCCTGTGCATCGATTAAAAATGCTAAACATTGAAATTATAGATGTATTCAAAGCCGATGAGGAAAAAAGAATAAAAACTGTCACCAGAACTTATGTTACCCCTAAAGGCGAACTCTCGGCTACCTTGGGATTCAAATATGAGCGGGCATATCATAGTATTTTTGCCGACACAACTGTATCCCAACCAGGACTCATTCCCAGCGAAGGTATCTGGCCGATAGAATATTTCTTTAAGAAACCATCGGATTATGAAATCTTAGCTTTCATAATAGAAAATTCTATCTTCCAGCCAAGTTACGATGGATATATTCAAACAAGTCGTTTTTTAGGAACAGAAGGTATTGCCATGGCCGCCGTTTGGAAAACGCCTTTTCAGGAAATCCTCTATGATTGGATGGGACCGGAGAAATGCTATTTTGAATACCATGATCATCCCGACAAATTCCGGAAATTATATGAGATTATGTGTGAAAAACAAATGGAATTGTTTAAAATCATCGCTCAGTCTCCCGTAGAAGAAGTGTGGGTGGGCGAAAATCTAACCACTGACATGACCAGTCCTAAATTCTTTAAAGAATTTTGTGTGCCCTTTTATAATCAAATAGCGGACCTGCTACACGAAAATAATAAAATTTTTGGATGCCACCTTGATGGAAAGTTAAAAGGTGTGGAGAAATTAGTAGCGGAAACGAAAATAGATTTTATCGATGCTTATACTCCTCCTCCCCTGGGTGATCTGTCCATTGAGGAAATTAGAGCCTGCTGGCCGGATAAAGTTATTTTGTGCAATTTTCCGGCCAACATATTTTTCAGAAGCAAAGAAGAAATTGAAAGATACACCATCGATTTATTAAGAAAAATATCTCCGGGAAATAACTTTATGTTAGTAACCACCGAAAATTTTCCCTTAGATAGATGGATAGAAGGGTTTGAAGTCCTAGCCGGTGTGCTTGATAAATATGGAGAATACCCTATCCGTCTATAAAAACAAATTTAACACCCCCTAATCCCCTGACAAACTTCTCTTAATTTCCTGGCATACTTCTTGAACTTTCAACCATTACTTATTATTCCTAAAATGGGATTAGAAAATATTACTATTAAAGAAAGCGGTAAAGTTGTTTGGGAAAATAATTCTTATGTGGGAGGCGTAGCGGGAATCATCAGCGGTAATGAGGATAATAAATACATCATATTGGAAATAGGATCTGGTTCATATTCTTTTGTAATGAGTGGAATAACTCCAACTGGAGTGAAGTAAATACTAGGAATAACAAAGAACTTTTGATCTATACCTTAATTTGATAAACCCCCCTCTTAAAACAAGGGTTCTTTGAGGCTGAAAAAGCTTTAACAGTTATTTCCATCGAAATGAAAGCCGATCGTTATAGATTGTTATAGATAGTGTGAAGCCCTCAGTATATGTTATCTTCGCTTAACAATCTTCTCGATAAAATATATAGCTTAGCGTATTATTGAAGAAGTAGTTTAATTTAAATATTATAGGAGGAGAGGGACAAATGGAGCGTAATATTAAGTTTTCGGCTATTAGTATACAAAAACCAGGAAAGATTATCTTTCACAAAACAAATTCTGGGAGGTTAAAGCCAGACGAGGCCCTGATTCGTACCAAGGCTTGTGGTATATGTAAGTTGGATATTAACTCTTTTATCGGTAAGTTTAAAGATAGTTACTCACATCACCCGGGTCACGAAGGAGTGGGTATTATAGAGGAAGTAGGAAAGGATGTTCAAGAGTTTAAAACCGGTGACAAGGTCGCGGCGGTGGGAAGCGGAGCCTTCGGGACTTACTTTAAAGCCCACCAGGATATGGTAGCGAAAATTCCTCAGGAAATAAAAGATTTTGAATACTGGATTTCCGAGCCGTGTGCCTGTGTCGTTAATGGATTGCGGGCAGTCAATATTCAACCGGGAGATATTGTGGTTATTATTGGATGTGGATATATGGGACTTCTCCTTATCCAGGGAATTCCCAAAAATTTTGTTTCTCATCTTTTCTGTATAGATGTTGATGATAAAAAACTCCAACTTGCCAAGAAGTTTGGAGCAGACACCATTCTCAACCCCAATCACGTAGACGTAGTGGACTATATTAGGAATCAAGTGGGAGAAGTAGACATAGTTATCGAAGCAGCAGGAGTCAAGGGAACCCTGGAGGTAGCAACTAAGCTTCTACGGCAAGGGGGGAAACTTAGTATCTTCGGATACCATATAGACCCGGAGATCATAGATACCGGCACGTGGCACGCGAAAGGACTCTGGGTCCTTAATCCCAGTCCCATGCTTTCTCTCAATTTTTCAAAAGATTTTCAAGATGCAGTAAAACTAATGAGAAAAGGAGTTTTTACTCAACAACAACTCATTACTCACAAATTTCCCTTTCCAAAAATCCAGGAGGCTTTTTCTTTTATAGCAAGTAATCCATCGGATTACATAAAGGGTGTCATTCTGTTTGATAAATTTTTGTAAGATAATGTTATCCCCTTTAATTTCTCTATCAATTCCCTCTTATATTATCCGAAATATGCATTCATGCGCAACGAAAAGGAGAGGCGAGAAGTTTGTCATTTGACAATTATTTTATTAAAATATATATGTATATAAAATAAAGAAGGAGGGGTGAAGATGGCCGAGAAATTAGCTATAGATGGCGGAAAACCAGTTATTAAGGAAAAATTACCCCGCTGGCCATGGTTTGATAAAGAAACAATAAAATTTGCCATGCAACCTTTGGAAACGGGCAAGATAAATTACTGGACGGGTCCTTTAGGTATGCAGTTTGAAAAGAAATTCGCCGAATGGAACGGCGTGAAATTTTGCATAAGCACCAGCAGCGGAACCTCTGCCCTTCACACTGCTCTGGGAGCATTAAATATTGGTCCCGGCAACGAAGTAATAACCACTCCCTATACTTTTATAGCTTCTTCCTTCTGTATAATTCAGGCGGGAGCTATACCGATCTTTGCAGATGTGAAAAGAGAAGACCACTGTATTGATCCAGAAGACATTAAAAGAAAGATCACCAAGAGGACAAAAGCTATCATTCCGGTGCATCTTTACGGAAACGTATGTGACATGGAAGATATAATGGCCATCGCCAAAAAATATGGTTTACTGGTTATCGAAGATGCCGCCGAAGCCCACGGGGCTCTCTACCGAGGGAAAAAAGTAGGGACCATCGGTGAGGTAGGATGTTTTTCTTTCTGCCAGAACAAGACATTCACCACCGGAGGAGAAGGAGGAGCAGTAATCACTGATAGCGAAGAAATAGCCTGGGAAGCCCGTTCATTTAGAGACCACGGTTATGATGTAAGTAAGAGAATGAGCCTTCTGGAAATGGAAGGAGCTCTTCCCTATATTCATCGAAGGGTAGGATTTAACTACCGCATGACCGAAATGCAATCCGCTATCGGGATAAAGGAACTGGAGAAGATAGATAGCTGGAATCTCCCCCGCAGAAGGAGAAACGGTGAAATTTTGATAGAAGAACTTCAAGACGTTCCCCAGATACAGTATCTTCCGGTGCATACCAGGGAAAAGGTAAACGGATTCTATGTCTTCCCCATTGTTTTAAATTTGGATAGACTCACCTGTGATAAGAAAACATTCTTAAAGGCCATTGTTGCCGAAGGAGTACCAGCCTGGAGAGAGTTCTGGCCCCAATCCTATAAGGAAGAAGCATACCAGAAGCATCGCGGATTTGGTAAATTTAATTTTCCTTTTGAATCAAAGGAATATACCAATCCCGAATCAGTAAGATACGATAAGGTTTTTTGTCCGAACGCCGCCTGGTTGGAGGAAAGAACATTCATCGTCCACTGCTATCCCACTTTAGAGGAAGAACATATGAAATTAATTGCCCGGGCAATTAAAAAAGTTGCTTATGCCTATGCAAGATAAAAAACAGAAAAGGGTAACACCATGTCCGTAAAATGGGGTGTAATCGGTTGTGGTGGAATAGCTGATAGAAGGACTATTCCAGAAGGTGTAATTCCGGCTAAGAATGCTAAACTAATAGCAGTAATGGATGTAGATAGAAATAAATTGAAAGAAGTAAGCCAAAAATACCAGGTGCGAGCTTACTCCACGGAAGAAAAGTTGCTCAATGATAAAGAAATAGAGGCTATCTATATAGCTACTCCCGTTTATCTCCATGCTCAACAGACAATTTTAGCTGCCCGGGCAGGAAAACATATCCTCTGCGAAAAGGCTATGGCCTTGACAATAAAAGATTGTCAGAATATGATAAATGTTTGCCGGGAAAATAAGGTGAAATTAGGAATTGGACTTATGATGAGATATCATGCCTATCACCGTAAAGCTCAAGAGATGGTGAACCAAGGATTATTAGGTAAAATCGTCTTTTGTAGAGCCCAGCTTTCTTGCTGGTACCCGGACATAAAAGGTGCCTGGCGACAGATTCCAGAATTGGGTGGAGGTGGGTCTCTGATAGATATGGGTAGCCACGGTATAGATGTCCTGGAAACAATTATCGGCAGTAAGGTAAAAGAAGTATCCTGTTTCATTGATACCTTAGCTCATCATTATCCAGTCGAAGATACCGCTGTGGTTATTGTAAGGTTTGATAACGATGCTCTGGGCGTAGCGGATAATTGTTTCAGCATACCCGATGCTTCCTCGCAAAACCGACTGGAGATATACGGCACCAAAGGGAGTATTTTAGCGGAAGGAACCGTAGGTCAATCCCCTGGCGGCCAAATGTGGGCCTATCTGGGGAAAAAGACTAAAGGTTATGATGCCCAGCAGAGAAGGGAAACAAGTTCTACCCGGGAGGAGATAACAGTATTGTCGGTTAATATGTATCAGGCAGAAATCGAAGATTTTTCAAGATGTATAGAAGAAGATTTACCTCCTTCCGTTAGCGGGGAAGACGGACTCTGGAACCAGAAGATAGTATTGGCCTGCTATAAATCGGCCACGAGAGGTAAGGCGGTAACGGTGGATTAACTTAGTGGTCGGAAATGGTGTCCTCTCCCTGGCAGGATAAGGAGGTGGCCCTTTTGAACGAAAATAAAGTTATTCTGGCGGTGGGTGCTCATCCCGATGACATTGAATTCCTCATGGCAGGAACCCTGGCTTTATTGAAAAAGAAAGGTTTTCGCATATATCTTTCCTCAATAGGGTCCGGCAATATGGGTTCCATGGAGCTGCGGGCAGATGAAATTGGCCGTAAAAGATATAATGAGGCCAAGGCTTCCGCCAAGCTTCTGGAGGCTGATTATTACTCCTTGGGTGAATCCTGCTTACACATAGTTTTTGATAATCCTACCCGATTTAAGGTAACGGAATTGCTGAGGAAGATTAATCCCTTCGTAGTCCTTACCCAATCTCCCCAGGACTATACGAAAGATCACGAATTGACTGCCGACCTGGTCTGGGATGCCTGTTTCAATGCTTCCATACCCAATTATATTACCCACCAGGCCAATCCTGCTCCTCCTACAAAAAAGATTCCTTATCTCTATTATGCCGATGCTATAGAGGGAGTGGATAGATTTGGCAATCCCATTTCTCCAGACTTTTACGTAGATATTACCGCAGTTATCAAAATTAAAGAAAAAATGTTGGCCTGCCATGAAAGTCAGCGTTCCTGGCTTAAAGCCCAGCACGGTATGGATCAATACCTGGAAAGTATGCGTCAGTGGAGCCGTAAACGTGGCTCCGAGGTAGGAGTAAAATATGCAGAACCTTTTCGTCAACATAAAGGGCATCCTTTCCCTCAGGACAATATTCTTCAGAAACTGATAGGGGTTATCATGAGAGATATTTGACAACTTTCAGAACCTCCAGTAGAATAATGTTAAAGGAGGTGGTGATATAAAAAGGTAAATAATTTAGCAGGCAATAGTCCTAATCCGGCTCTTAAATTTTTAACACCGAACAATTAATAAAAAGGAGGAAATTGGAAGATGAAAAAGTGGACATCTTTTATTATCATTGTTCTTGCGTTGGTCCTGATTCTTCCGGGGGTAACCTTGGCCGCCAAAAAGAAGGTTACTTTCTATTGGGCCCTTTATGATGGTCTCACGGAAGAGTTCCGAGCCACGTTAGAAAGGGATTTTAACGCTTCTCAGCCGGACATTGAGGTAGAAATTGTCCCCATCGACTGGAACCTGATGTATGACAAGGTAACCACGGCTATTGCTGGTGGGAATCCACCGGAACTTTCAGTAGTGGGAACCAGGTGGCTTCTTGAGTTCATGGATATGAACGCTATTGAAGAAGTCACCAAATACGTAAGTAAGGCCACCCTGGACAACATCTCCCCCGGGGCTATGGAGGCTAAGATCAAGGGGAAACTGATGGGGCTTCCGGTAGCAGCCGGGGCGAGAATTATGGCTTACAACGCGGATGTCGTGACTAGAGTTCCCATGACCATGGAAGAACTCCGAATAGCAGCGAAAAAATATCACAACCCACCAAAGATGTACGGTCTAATTATGCCTGGACAAAAGTTCACTGAGTTAACCGACTTCTGTTACTACCTCTACGCTGCCGGTGGAGATTACTTCGAAATGAGGCCTGACGGCAGTTATGGTAAATGTATCGTAAACAGCCCTGCAGGGGTAAAAGCTCTGACCTTCATGGTAGATGTTGCTACTAAAGACAAAGTTGTCCAGGAAGGATTCTTGGGCCTGGATAGAATGCGCTCTCATCCTATTTTCTATGCGGGAAAGGCGGCCTTCACCTTCATCGGGGCCTGGGTCGAGTCAGCGGCCAAAGGAGCAGGGGCCACCTTCAAAATAGGTTACGGCCAGATTCCGCCTTTTACCGGGCAGAAGCAGCAATCCCTTATCATCACGGACTCTGTTGCCATGTTCAAGGGAGCCAAGAATCTGGAAGCGGCAGGCAAGTTCCTGGACTTTTTCTACCAGGACAAATACAAAGCGAAGTTCGATGAATTGATTGGTTTCCCGCCAGTTACTATCTCGGCTGGGAAATTACCTCAGTTCCAGACCCCACTCTACCGGGCTCTCGGGGAAGCAGCGGCAAATGCTAAGGGATGGCCTCTGGTTGCAGGATGGGAGCAGGTAAATGATATCGTCTGGGACGCTTGTGTAGAGGCTTTCCTGGGAAGAAAAACCCCGAAACAAGCTTTAGATGACGCAGCTAAAAAGGTCGATGAAGCAAGGGGGATGTAGCCCCAAGGTATGCCGGGGGATCATATCCCCCGGCGTTTTTTTAGAAATGTGT
>Ga0315312_1000612_pt1 | contig 37908 bp, 41 predicted proteins | sample TDP7_MG_FD_203629 | JGI IMG/M metagenome (GOLD analysis project Ga0315312, IMG submission 203629) | Freshwater sediment microbial communities from Lake Towuti, South Sulawesi, Indonesia - TDP7 | ecosystem: Environmental > Aquatic > Freshwater > Lake > Sediment | place: Indonesia: South Sulawesi... | reverse complement strand
CGACAAAATAGGAGATATCATTACGCTTGGGCCAGACGCCAGCATGTGCCGCCGCCGGGTCCAGCCCCATCACCATGGCGCCGCTCTTTACCTTGGGAACCACTTCCCCAGCAATCTTGCCCTGTAGCGCATCGGGCACTGCCAAAATTACCACATCGGCTTGCTTCAGCGCCTCGTCCTGAGGAGTTACCTTGAGCCCCTCCTGCGCCAGCTTGGCTATTGCCGCGGGAGCAATTTCAACGTAGAGAGTCTTATAGTCGGGGTTGTCCTTCAAATGTCGGGCGGCGCGGAAACCCATCTTACCCCCAGCACCCATTAAAGCTATGGTTATCATTATTCCCTCCTTAATCCGTTTTTTAGCCTCTGGAATTTTCCAGCCGTATGTCAACTGCAATAGTAAATCCACGGCTATGCCCTTGTCAATATTGAAAGAGTAGCCTTTTTATCCGTTTTTTAGGTAATATTTATGAAATATACAGAAAAACATAATATAATGGCACTTAGAAGGGTATAAAAGGATTATCATTGTGAAGGTATTGAAACACCGTCGGGTAATCAGTATCGTGGTGGTGCTGGTGGTGCTGACTTTTCTTGTGCCACATTACGCGTGGGCGGCGATGAATGTCAGCGTTACCCGCCAGTACTCGCCATCGGCTAACGCCGCCATAACCTCCGGCGCCGGGGATAATGACGGTTTTCAGACAACGCCGGCCAATGCCTATGCTGATGACACCAGTGTTGCCACGGACACAAACAGCGGTTTTGGTGATAACTCAGTCCCTACTGGCACCGGCACAGATAAACACAACTACTATAACTTTGGTATATCCCTACCTTCCGGGTCCACGATTAACGGCATTCAAGTCCGAGCAGATATTTCGGTTGACTCGCTAACCAATGGCCCCTATACCGCCATTCGCCTCTCTTGGAACGGTGGTACAAGTTGGACGACCGAGAAATCCATTACGCTCACCGGAACCGCCGAGACTACCTATAACTACGGAAATAGCAGTGACACCTGGGGACGCACCTGGTCAGCCACAGAGTTTACCAATGGGAACTTCCGCGTTCAGGTAATCAATGGTGATACGGGGAACCCAAACAATCGTGATTTCTCTCTGGACTGGATACCCGTCAGCATCACTTTTACTGCTCCCTGGGACTCTTATGAGGACTCGGGGCGCACTACCATACGGGATACCTTTCAAGATACTTTTAATATTGTCTATATGAAGGGCACCGGCTACCCCACCGGAAACTATACTGTATCCTATTATGATGCCGGAGCCAACGGCGGGCAGAAAATCTACACGGAAAGCAATATCAGTGTTAATGGAAGTGGCATACTCAATAGCATGTACAACCTGACCAGCAACCCCGGCGCTACCCCCGGCACCTGGCATGCGCTGGTCCAGCCGTACTCGGGATACACACCCTTTCCGACCGACTACGATGCCGCCGCTGGTGCACCGGATACTTACGGGATTCTGGGTAATGATTCTTTCATTGTGGAGCCAAGTGCCATCCCGGAGTTCCCGACGATAATCACCGGTATTGCCGTGGCGGCAGCTTGCTTTGGCATTTACTACTGGATGAGAAGGAGGAGACTGAAGCATGTCAAAACTTAGGATAGTCTTCATCATCTCAGTAGTTATTCTGGCAGTACTCATTGGCTCAGTAATGCTGAGCCCGATAACCACGGGTACGAAATACAGCGAAGTCCAGCAGGAACAGCTCCTCAAGACCGATAAAGAGTGGATAATTGAGTTCAAAATCCTGAACCACGAAGGCAAAAGCCGGAAGTATACCATTACCGGACTGATTGATGGTCAGACCCGCCAGGAGGAAGTCAGCATTCCCAACGGCAGCCGGTTTACCTATATCCATCATATCTACCCCACTCAGATTACTGAGAAAACCGTTACCTTTGCCATTTACAAGGAGGGGGAAGATATCCCCTTTGAGCAGATAACCTATCATATTGATTGAGTGGCTGAAATAACCTCACCCCCTCTGCCCCTATAAGATGTCCTTCTTAGACTCTCGCCGAGTACCCATCGTTCATGAAATTTTGGAAAACCCATCCCCCTAACCTCTTTACCTTAATAGGGGGTAAGGGTGTGAGGTTCACTTAACCAGAGTCATTTGACGAGCTAAGGCAAATTAAGTTAGACTTACTCAGGAAAATGAAGCAACAATCCGTCGTCCAAATCGCACCGAATGGCATCTTACTGCTCACACTTTCTCCCCCCTTCCCTCCCTCGCCTGAAGGATAAAGGGAAGGGGGGTCTGGGGGTGGGGGTTGGCTCCCATCCATTTTCACCAAGCTTTTTCACCGGAAGGAAAAGATATATGGTTGCTAAATATAGTCCTCAGGAAATAGAGAAGAAATGGCAAAAGAAATGGGCGGATGACCGGCTTTATGAGGTCAGAGACGACGACCCGCAACCGAAATGGTACGCTCTGACGATGTTCCCCTACACCTCGGGGGACCTGCATATCGGGCACTGGTATGCCATGGCACCATCCGATGTCCACGCCCGTTACAAGCGAATGCAGGGCTTCAATGTCCTCCACCCGATGGGCTTTGACGCCTTCGGCATGCCGGCAGACAACGCCGCCATCAAGGCTGGCATTCACCCCGCTATCTGGACGATGCAAAATATTGAGAATATGCGCCGTCAGCTCAAAACCATCGGCGCTATCTACGATTGGAGTCGGGAGGTCATCAGCTGCCTCCCTGATTATTACAAATGGACGGAATGGTTCTTCCTGAAGTTCTATGAAGCCGGGCTGGCTTATCGCACCAAAGCTCCCGCCGTCTGGTGTCCGCAGTGCCAAGTCGTCCTCGCTAATGAACAGGTAGTCAATGGCGGCTGCTGGCGCTGTGGCACTCTGGTGACCCGCCGCGACCTAGAACAATGGTTCTTCCGCATCACCAAGTATGCCGACGAACTCCTTGAGTTTGACGGTATTGACTGGCCCGAGCGCATCAAAATTATGCAGCGGAACTGGATCGGCAAGAGCTATGGCACGGAAATCTCCTTCGCCCTTGACCATACCGGCGCTGCCGAAAAGGAAATCAGGGTCTTCACCACCCGACCTGACACCACCTTCGGCGTGACGTTTATGGTTCTTGCCCCAGAACATCCGCTGGTCGCCAAATTGACCGCACCCGCTAAGAAGGCTGAGGTTGAAGAGTATATTGCCCGCTCCCGACGTCTGAGTGAAATTGAACGCCTCTCCACCGAAAAGGAAAAAGATGGCGTCTTCATCGGCGCCTACTGCACCAACCGGCTCAACGACGAGAAAGTCCCCATCTGGATTGCCGACTATGTGCTCCTGAGCTACGGCACGGGCGCAGTGATGGGTGTTCCGGCCCACGATGAGCGCGATTTTGCCTTCGCCAAAAAATACAATCTACCAATAAGAGTTGTCATTGCGCCACCGGGGTGGCAGGGTGAGGAGCTGGAAGCCGCCTATATTGAGCCGGGGGTCATGGTCAATTCGGGACAGTTCAATGGAATATCCAATGAGCAGGGTATTGAGGAGGTCTCCAAGTTCCTGGAGGCGAAGGGGTGGGGCAGGCGAACGGTCAGCTACCGTCTGCGCGACTGGTTGATTTCCCGCCAGCGCTACTGGGGCGCACCCATTCCCATTATCTACTGCCAGAAGTGCGGCATTGTCCCCGTCCCGGAGAAAGGCCTGCCGGTGCTACTCCCCAAAGAAGCTGAGTTCAAGCCCACCGGCGAATCGCCGCTGAAATACAACGAGAAGTGGGTGAATACCACTTGCCCCAAGTGTGGTGGTCCGGGCAAGCGTGAGACAGACACGATGGACACCTTTATGTGCTCTAACTGGTATTTCCTGCGCTACCTCAGCCCTCACCTTGATACTGCCCCCTTTGATACCGACAAAGTGAAGAAATGGATGCCGGTTGACCTTTATACCGGTGGTGCGGAGCATGCCGTAATGCACCTGCTTTACTCTCGCTTTTTCCTCAAGGCAATCCGGGATTTGGGGCTGGTTGACTTTGACGAGCCCTTTACCAAACTCTTCAACCAGGGTGTGATTATTGCCCAGAAACAGAAAATGAGCAAGTCCAGGGGCAATGTCATTACTCCCGATGATTATGTCAATGAGGTGGGTGCTGATGCGATCCGGGTCTACCTGATGTTCCTCGGACCGTGGGAGGAGGGCGGCGAGTGGGATGATAGCAATATCAGTGGCGTCACCAGATGGTTCAATCGCGTCTGGAGCCTGGCACTGCAACCATACCAGAAGAAAGAAGCTACCGCTCTGGAGAAGCGAAAAGACGGCAAAGCGCTCCGCGACCTACAACGCATAACCCATCAGACCATTAAGAAGGTAACCGAGGATATTGATGGCTTCCATTACAACACCATGATTGCTGCCCTGATGGAATTTACCAACTACCTCGGTAAAGTCAAAGAAGCGGGCGTAGTGGCTAAAACCGACTGGGAGGAAGCCATAAATATTCTGCTCCGGCTCATGGCACCCAGCACCCCTCACCTCGCCGAAGAGCTGTGGCAGCAGAAGGGCTACCAGTACAGCATCCATAACCAGAGCTGGCCCAAATGGGATGCGGCACTGGCGCAAGAGGAAGAAATTACCCTCGTCATCCAGATTAACGGCAAGGTGCGTGACCGCCTCTCTGTACCCGCTTCCATCACCGAGGAAAAAGCCAGGAAACTCGCTCTGGAAAGAGAGCGGGTCAAGGCTTACCTCAACAATAGAGAGGTCGTCAATATCATCTACGTCCCGGGGCGATTGATAAACATCGTGGTGCGCTGAAGAGATGAAGGTAAGCTTTATTGGGGGCGGGGCGATGGGGGAAGCCATGCTCTCGGCTATCCTGAGTAAAGGTCTGAGCACTCCTAAGGATATCTGTGTCAGCGATATTAAACCGGAGCGTCGCCAGTACTTAGCAGATAAGTATAAGGTCTTGGTGACTGATAGCAATAGGGAAGCAGTTGAGAAAGGTGAAATCATCGTTCTGGCGATTAAGCCGCAGAACCTGGCTGAGGTAATGACTGAGCTAAAGGGTCAGTTCCAGCCAAAGCAACTGGTCATCTCAATCATCGCCGGCGCCAAGCTGGATACTTTATGTCAGGGGCTGGCTCATCGGGCGGTGGTGCGGGTAATGCCTAATACCCCCGCCCAAGTCGGCGAAGGAATGAGTGTCTGGATTGCCACCCCCGAGGTGACTGACGAGCAGAAGAAGCAGGCTGGTGCCATTTTGGGTAGCATGGGCAAAGAAATATATGTTGCTGATGAGAAATACCTTGACATGGTAACCGCCATAAGCGGGAGTGGTCCAGCTTATTTCTTCCTCTTTGTTGAGGCTCTGGTTGATTCCGCGGTGCAGATTGGTTTGCCCCACAATATTGCTGAGCAACTGGTGCTACAGACCCTGATTGGCGCTACTGAACTGCTCAAGAAGTCCGGTAAGTCCTCTGCCGAACTGAGGAAGCAGGTTACTTCCCCTGGCGGCACCACAGCGGCGGCTCTGGCACAATTTGAAAGGGGCGCCTTCAATAATCTGGTTCGGCAGGCAGTGGCCGCCGCCTATAATCGGGCGAAAGAACTGGGCAAGTAACCCCGCCTCCAAGCTCTATTTGCATTTGGGCGCTTCGGACTATCATTGCGCCCTTCCGAGAAAGGGGGAAGCAATCCCCATAGATTATTTCTTGAGATTGCCACGTCGTCCCCGATTGTATCGGGGCTCTTCGCAATAACAATGAAGAAGAAGGTGTTCAATATTTTCTAAATATTCAATATTTGTGGTATTGACAAAACGCACAAAATAGTTTATACTAGTGTTAAACCGCTTAATGGAGACGTTAATGAAAACAAAAACCGGTGCCAGGGAGATGCAGTTCGTGCAAGAAGTTGGTATGGCTTTTGAGCAGACCGGCTTACCGCGGATGGCAGGTAGAATCTTTGGCTGGCTGCTTATCGCTGACCCACCCCACCAGTCCCCCGATGAATTGGCTAAAGCCCTTCTTGCCAGCAAAGGCTCTATCAGCAGTATGACCCGACTTCTCATCCAGACGGGACTCATTGAGCGGTTCACTATGCCTGGTGTCAGGCATGACTATTTCCGCGTCCAGGAAGATGCCTGCCGTCGGATGATTGGACATGGTGTGGAAGATGAAATCAAGATGATGCGCCGCCTTGCTCACCATGGTCTCGAATTGCTGGGCGACAAGAAGCGGACCCTAAAGTGGCTCAAGGAAATGGAGGAATGGTATGCCTTCCTTGAGCGCGAGTTTCCGGCACTGCTAGACCGCTGGGCGCGTGAAAAGAAAAGCAAATAATCCCTTGCGGAGGGTTTTAGTCATGAAAAAACTGGGAATAATTACTGGTCTCCTGATGACAATTCTCATATTGGTCGCGCTTACCGCCTGCCAGAGCGGGGAGGCAACAACCCAACAGCAACTCGTCAAGGTGGCGCGCGGCGACTTGACCGTGACTATCAATGGTAATGGTAGCATCCAAGCCGCACGCGAAGCCAAGCTGAGCTTCGGTACCAGTGGCAAAATCGCCAAAATCAGCATAGACGAGGGTGACGAAATTAAGAAGGGACAGGTCATCGCCACGCTGGATACCAGCGCCTTGGAACTGGCACTGACTCAAGCCCAGGTTGCTCTGACTCAGGCACAGCTAACCCAGCAGTCCACTGAGTACGAACTGAAATTGACCAAAGATAAGAAAGATACCTTAGACCTAGCCCTGCTTAATGCCCAGATAAACCTGAGAACAGCAAAGTATAACCTAGACAAAGCGAAAGACGTCTACCGCTGGCCCGAAGTTGAAGAGGCTCAGGCAGAAGTAGATAGGGCGCGGAGCTTTCTACAGTATGCTCTGGATGGTCTAGCTGAGGCATCTACTCCTAACGAGGTAACGATGTGGACTAATACTGTTGCCCGGGCTCAGGCTAATCTGGACGCGGTGGAAGCTAAGCTGAAAGCCCAGCTTGCCGGCTACGACACCGAGGAAGTCGCCATCAAGAAAATGCAGGTGGATGCCGCCGAGATGGCGTTATCCCAAGCCCAGAAAAACCTTGACACGATAAACGAAGAAATAGCTCTCAAAGAGATACAGACAAAGTATGCCCGAGAATCGGTAACACTTGCCCAGAAATCCATAAATGAAGCGCAAAGGCAATTAAGCGAAGCGGCGGTTGCGGCACCCTTTGACGGAGTTGTTGCTGAAGTCCGCGCTGAAGAGGGCGATACCATATCCCCAACCAATACCATCGTCCATATAATTGACCAGAGTAATATGGAATTAACTGTTGAGCTGGACGAGATAGACATACCAGGTGTAAGACCGGGACAGGAAGCTGTTATCACTCTGGATGCCCTGCCCGGTAAGAAGTTCAATGGCAAAGTCACCACCATCTTCCCTTTGCCCAATGTGGTGGGTGGGGTGGTGCTTTATAATGTCAAGATAAACTTTGATGTCCCCGGCGATACTGGTATCAAGGTCGGTATGAGCGCCTCCGCAGACATCATTACCAACCAGCGCAGCAACGTGCTTCTGGTGCCAAGTCGCGCCATCACTCTGGACAGCCAGGGTAAGCCAGTGGTCAAGGTCACGGTCGGTCAACAAATAACGGAAAGACCGGTGGTAGCTGGCATTACCGATGAAATCAACACCGAAATTGTCAGTGGGCTAGCCGAAGGCGAGACAGTGGTCGTGGAAAGCCGTGTTAAACCCAAACCGTCCGGAGGATTACTGCAGTGATTGAGCTGGAAAACATCACCAAGGTTTACCGCATGGGTAAAGTTGAAGTACCTGCCCTCCGTGGCATAGACCTCACCATTGACAAGGGGGAGATGGTCGCCGTTGTTGGCGCCTCTGGCTCAGGAAAGTCCACATTGATGAACATCATCGGCTTTCTGGACAAACCGACTTTGGGGAAGTACGTGCTGGAAGGAATTGATGTCAGCCGGCTCAGCGATGATAAGCTAGCTGAGATGAGGAACCGGAAAATCGGCTTCGTCTTCCAGACTTATAATCTCCTCCCCCGCGCCACGGCTTTGATTAATGTGGAACTGCCACTGATTTACAGCCGCGGTGGGCAGCGGCGCAAACGGAGTCGGGAAGCTCTGGAGCGGGTGGGGCTAGGTCCGCGAGCCAATCATAAGCCGGCTGAGCTTTCCGGCGGCGAACAGCAGCGGGTCGCTATTGCCCGCGCCCTAGTCAACAACCCAGCTATCATCCTGGCTGATGAGCCTACTGGCAATCTGGACAGCATCTCAGCAGGCGAAATCATCACCATCTTTTGCCGTCTGAACCTAGAGGGCATCACCATAGTCCTGGTCACCCACGAGACGGAAATTGCCCACCAAGCTAAACGTATCATCCGGCTTCATGATGGCAGGGTCATCAGCGATGAGAAGGTAAAAAGAGACGCCAACGCTATCTGCGAAAGGGAGTCTAAACAAAAGTGAAGTTTGTTGACTCAATTACCATTGCCATAAGGTCGTTATTTGCCAATAAACTGCGCTCTTCCCTGACGATGCTGGGCATAATCATCGGGGTGGGCGCCGTCATTACCCTGATGTCAGTGGGTAGAGGTGCTCAGGAAACTATCACCGCTACTTTCCAGGAACTGGGCACTAACGTTGTCTATGTCCAGCCACGCAACCCCGATGCCCCGGGACTGGTAGGATTGTCCCCCGCCTTCAATACCCCCACTCTGACCATAGCTGACGCTGAGGCGATTGCTGATGTCCGCTCGGTTCTGGGCACTGCCCCCACCAACGAAAACTTTGCTGAAGTTACCTATGGTGAAGACAGCTCCGTGGCGGTAATACACGGCAGCACTCCGGGGTACCTGAGAATACTCAGCCATACTATTGCCTCTGGTGAGTTTATTTCCGACCGCAATGTGGCGACCCGAGATGAAGTTATTGTCCTCGGCGCTAAGGTAGCCAAAGACCTCTTCAGCGATAAGGAGGCGGTGGGACAGAAGGTCAGAATCAAAGGAAAGCAGTTTACTGTCATCGGCGTACTAAATCCCAAGGGCGGGGCTTTCTTTGGCTTCAGCATGGACGACATCGTAATAGTGCCGATAACCACTTACCAGACCAGACTGTTTGCCCAAAAGACAGCTACTGGTGAGGATGCCGTCCAGTCCATCTCGGTTCAGGTGGCTAGCTCTGATGCCATTGAGGATGTGAAAGAAGAAATTGAAAGAATCCTGCGCCGGCGCCATCGCCTTGCTGAAGGCGAGGAAAACAACTTTGCTATTTTTACTCAAGAGCAAGCCCTGGGGGTATTTCAGCAGATAACTGGCATTTTTACCCTCTTCCTCGGGGCGCTGGCTAGCATTTCCCTAGTGGTGGGCGGCATTGGTATCATGAACATCATGCTGGTCTCGGTAACCGAGCGCACCAGAGAGATAGGTATCCGTAAAGCCGTTGGTGCCAAAAGAAGGGATATTTTGTTGCAGTTCCTGCTTGAGGCAGCCACATTAAGCTTTGTCGGGGGCGGCATCGGGATAATCGGGGGATGGCTGCTGGCAAAGCTGATTTCACAAATAGAAGCCAGCGGTATTACCCTTAATGCCGTCGTCTCACCGGATATTGTGATTCTAGCGGTCTCGGTCTCAATTGGCATCGGGCTCATCTCAGGAATCTACCCGGCGATGAGAGCCGCCCGACTGAACCCCATTGACGCCCTGCGCTATGAGTAGATAAGATGTGGTAGAATAGGAACGGCGATGAACTGGCTGGATATTGTTATTCTTGTTATCCTCGTTATCTCGGTTTTATCCGGTCTTAAAGTCGGGATTATCCGGGGCGTCCTGTCGCTCACCGGACTAATTGTTGGTGTTATCCTGGCGGGGAGATTTTACGCTGACCTTGCTACAGAACTGACCTTTATCCAGCAGGAAAATATCGCCCGAATCGCCGCTTTTGCCATTATCCTGATTGGCATTATGATAGTTGCCGGCATAGTGGCGTCAGTGCTGAAGTGGGTGACCTCAGCCATCATGCTAGGCTGGGTGGACCATCTGGGCGGCGCCGTTTTCGGGCTGGTGATGGGCGCCCTCTTCTGCGGGGCGATACTAGCTATCTGGGCAGGTTTACTCGGCGTCAGCGGACCAATCGCAGAGTCAGCTCTGGCGAGATTTTTGCTGGACAAGTTCCCGATAGTGCTGGCACTTCTCCCCGACGAGTTTGACAAAATACGACCGTTCTTGCAGACACCTAAGGTCTAGTTCACGGATTAAGTGACTTTCGGGGTCTCACCTGGATGCAGCTTCTTCCACTTTGCCAGTAGCTCTTCCCGGGTTTCTTTATGTGCCGGGTCGGGTACGCAGGAATCAACCGGACAGACAGCGGCACAGCGTGACGATTCGTAAGAACCAACACATTCCGTGCACCGTTCCGGGTTAATCACGTAAATTGTCTCACCTTCACTGATAGCTTGATTGGGACATTCTGGTTCACAGGCACCGCAACTGATGCAGTCTTCGGTAATCTTGTAAGCCATAAATTTAACCTCCTGATTTTAAATTAGGGGCTAACGCCCCCTCTTAAACACCCCAACACTCTTGCGGGCTTCATTGCCCGAGGATTTTTTCCCTTTCTAAGGAAGGTGCGACGTTAATTGACGCTATACCCTCCCTTTACACTTTTCCCTCAGCGCTTCGGCGACGTGTTTGGGAACAAGGTCATTAATATTGCCATCAAGGCAGGCGACCTCTTTCAGCAGGCTGGAACTCAAGAACTGGTACTCCTGGCTTGCCATCAAACAGACCATATCCAGGTCCTTGGACAGCTTGCGGTTCATCATTGCCATTTCAAACTCTTTTTCAAAGTCAGCGTTCATTCTCAGCCCACGTATCATTACCTTGGCGCCCACCTGCTTAGCTAGGTCAACTGTAAGCCCCTGAAAAGACCTCACTTCAACATTGGGTAAGTGAGCCACTGCCTTCTTCGCCAGCGCCACCCGCTCCTCAGTGGTGAAGAAGAGGTTCTTGTCTGATTTCTCAAAGACTGCCAGGATTATCCGGTCAAAAATTTTGGAAGCACGCGTCACAATATCCAGATGTCCATTGGTTATCGGGTCAAAAGTGCCGGGGTAAATGGCAATAGTCAAAGGCTGACCTCCTTCTGGTATACCGCAATAACACTATCGCCGTGTCGATGTTCTTTTACCATCTTTAGGAGTCCATAAGCTGATTCCAGAGGGAAGTGTGGCGAATGTGTCACTACCACTACGGTATTCCTCCCGACAAGCTGAGAAGCTGACACTTTGTCTATCACGTCGCCAATTGTCCTATCAGCATAAGGCGGGTCCATCAAAATGATACTGTACATTTTATCCAGAAAGGTAAGCGCTTTTGACACGCTAACACAATAAACGTGGGCTTGCTCTGACAGACCCGTCTTTGTTAAATTTTCTTTAATTATAGCACAATGGCGCGGCTCACGTTCAACAAAGTCCACCCATCCTGCCCCCCGGCTCAAGGCTTCAATACCCAGTGCTCCGCTCCCCGAATACAAATCAAGTACCAGCGACCAGTCACTCGTCATGTTCTCTAAAATAGCGAAAATAGCGCCGCGGACTAAATCGGTCGCCGGGCGGATACCGGTACCTTTGGGGACTTTGAGGTGATGTCCTTTCGCTTTACCGGCAATAACTCGCATAATAAAACCCGATATAGGATAGCTACCGGCGACTTAATTGTCAATTATTGCAGAAAGACACGTGAATCAACCTCAACCCTACCTCCTCCTAACAACAGAGGGGGTGTCCAGGAAAGCGAGGACTTCCCTCTTCCTAAAAACTCCTCTTTCTCCGGCGAGGGGAAAGGGCTAAGGGATGAGGGTCAGGTGCCTATGAAGCCGAGTAGTTAAAGAGGCTAATTGGAAAAGATAAACACCGCTACTGGCTGCGCAGGCAAATTTTACCTTTCAAAGGCAAAACACCAAGCTCAACCATAATTGCCCCGCAGCCAACGGTGCTAATTAGCGTATCCCCCGAACCAGTCAATTTCCGAGGGCTATTGCTTTGCTGCCGCCGGAGTGGTCGGTGCCTGTTGCGATGCTGCTGCCTTGGTTACCGGAGGCGTTACCGTCTGCCGACGATGACTGAAGAGCGGACGGCGCAGGAATGACGGGACATCCAGCTCGTCCTCACTCTTTAAGCCTCTGAGCAATTTCTCAACCTCATCATCACTGACGCCCTCGGTCATACCAAGCTTAGCCGTGAAGCCGGTGGCAATGAGGGTAATCCGGACATCACTGCCGGTCGTCGGGTCAAAGGCAACACCGAAAATGATATTGGCATCCCGGTCAACTGATTCCTTGATTACCTCAGCCGCTTCATTGACCTCAAACAGGGTTAAGCTGTTATCGCCGACAACGTTGAAGAGTACTGCCTTTGAGCCGGTGATGGAAACATCCAGCAACGGACTGGCTAGGGCTCGCTTTGCCGCATCCACGGCTCGGTTCTGACCAGATCCAACGCCAATTGACATCCAGGCTGGACCAGCATCCTTCATTACCGCTTTGACATCAGCAAAGTCAAGGTTTATTAACCCGGGTACGGTGATGACCTCAGCAATCGCCTGAACGCCATGGCGCAGGACATCATCTGCCATCTTGAAGGCACTGTCCACCGTCGTCTTCTGGTCGCACAGGTCCAGCAGACGGTCGTTGGGGATAATAATCAGGGTATCAACCTTAGTTATCAGGTTATTGATACCTTCCATTGCCACCTTGGCGCGGTGAGTCCCTTCAAAGCTGAAAGGCTTGGTCACTACCGCAATGGTCAGCGAACCGCCCTGCTTGGCAATTTCCGCGACTATCGGCGCTGCGCCAGTCCCGGTACCGCCACCCATGCCGCCGGTAACAAAGACCATATCCGCCCCGGCGACGACTTCCCTGATTTCATCGCGACTCTCTTCGGCGGCTTTCTGCCCCATATGATGGTCACCGCCAACGCCCAACCCTTTGGTCAGTTTTTCCCCAAGCTGAATGCGAATGGGTGACTCAGTAATTGACAGCGCCTGGGCATCGGTATTCATAGCGATGAATTCAACGCCCTGGATTTCTTCCCGGACCATGCGGGTAATTGCGTTACAGCCGCCACCGCCACAGCCGATAACTTTGATTTTGGCTGGACTAGTGACAAAACTTGTTTTAGCCATCTTCCCTCCTCCTTTGCTTTTGGAGTTTTCTATTCTTCAATTGCCTAACGGAACCACCGGAAGAACCTGGTAACCAGACTTCGGAGCACTGAGCCAAATCCACCCGTCTCCCAGTTCTGGCGGTGACCACCCGCCTCGTACTTGGCACCCCAGAGTACCAGCCCGACACCAGTGGCATAAGCCGGGTCGCAGAGAACATCGCTGATGCCGTAGATATTGGTGGGAGCACCAACCCTTACCGGCATTTGCAGAATATCACGCCCAAGGGCATCAATGCCCGGCAGGTTGGAGCTACCGCCAGTAAGCACCAGACCGGCGGCGACTGTCTTCTTGTATTCAGCGCTGGGCAGTTCCAGCACAATGAGCTTCAGCAGTTCCTCAACACGAGCGCGAATAATATCACAGAGGTCCTGATAAGAGACGCCGTGCCCATCCTGGGATATCGCGGTAGGGGCTTGTTCCTTAGACTCGTAGACTGGCATAACACTGCCATACCTCTTCTTCATTTCCTCGGCAACATCAAAAGGCAGACCCAGACCAATCGCAATATCCCTGGTGAATTGATAGCCAGCGACCGGAATTACCGAGGTATGGTAGATACTGCCATCTTTGAAAACAGCGATGTCAGTCGTGCCGCCACCTATGTCTGCCAAAATGACCCCGGTGTCTTTTTCATCTTCACTTAGGACGGCTTCACTGCTGGCTAGTGGCTCAAGAACAAGCTCATCAATATCAATGCCAACACCGCGCACACATTTCACGAGGTTCTGGACTGAAGTCACTGCCGCCGTAATGAGGTGGGTCTCAACATCAAGGCGGAAACCATGCATGCCTACCGGGTTCTTGACGCCCACCTGCCCGTCTACGGCATAGGCGCGCGGGATAATATGGAGGATTTTCCGGTCATTGGGAACTCTGATGCTTTGTGCGGCTGCCATGACTCGCTTGAGGTCATCACTTCGCACGAGACGGTCGTTACGGGTAATGGCTACCACGCCACGGTTATTTAAAGAGGCGATATGTCTTCCAGTGATACCAATATAGGCGGATTCAATCTTGTAGTTACTGGCTTGTTCCGCTCTGCTTACTGATTCGCGGATTGTTTCTTTGGCTTCATTGATGTTGACCACCATCCCCTTGTGCAAACCACTTGACGGCACGACGCCGACGCCAACAACACGCAGTGGACCATTATCACTGACATCGGCAACTATGGTGGCAACTTTGGTGGTGCCGACATCAATAGCCGTAATTATCTTGCTTTTCATCTAACCCTCCTCTTTTGATTCTGTTTAGTTGACTATCTTCTGTCCTTTACATCGGCAGACCTCACCTCCTTCAAGTCCATTACCCCCTCTACTGAGTTTAGGCTGAAGCAAACACCATCCTGAGTTTCTGTATCAAAGCTGGCTTCTTCCAGGTTACTGCCTTTACCTCAGCAAGAATGCTCTCAATTACCGCACTCGGGTCGTAACAGTCATCAGCGATAGTGCGTTCCGCTGACCGCAGTTTGGCACTCCGACTACGCGGGTTATTGGCAATTTCTTCTGGAGACGGCGTGATGACCTTCTTATTGACCAGCCTTATCCGAGCCTTATGACCACAGATGCAGACCGGAGTCCCTGGCGGACAGACGCAGCCACGTGCCTCCTCCTGCAGGAACTGCTTGACAATGCGATCTTCCAGGGAGTGATAGCTGATGACCACCAGTCTCCCCTCAAATCCAAGTAAGTCCACCGCCTGTTTCAGCGCACTCTCCAAGTTCTCTAGCTCTCTGTTCACCGCAATGCGCAGTGCCTGAAAAGTGCGGGTGGCGGGATGAATTTTCCCCCGCCTACCACCCACCGCCCGCTCCACAATCCTGGCGAGGTAAAGGGTGGACTTTACCGGGCGCTCCCGGACAATGGCATGGGCGATGCGCCGACTGAGGAGCTCTTCACCATACTTACGGATGATTTGAGAAAGCTCAACTTCAGAATAGCCATTGACTATGTCCGCCGCGGTCAATTCTTGGGAAGGGTTCAAGCGCATGTCCAGCGGGGCATCAATTTGAAAGCTAAACCCGCGGCTGGCATCTTCCAGTTGAAGTGAAGAAAGCCCCAAGTCAAATAAGATGCCATGGACCGGAAAAAAATCATACTTAATGGCGACTGCCTGCAGATTGGCGAAATTATCATTGACTAAGAGGGTGGAATCTTTCCAAGCCTCCAGTCTCTGGCGGGCAACTTCTAACGCTTTTGGGTCAGCATCAATCCCGAGTAATTGTCCGCCCGGTGAACTGAGCTCTAAAATCGCCAGAGCGTGTCCACCACCCCCTACCGTACCATCTATGTAGCGGCCCCCGGGCTGGACTGCCAGCGCCTTAATAGTCTCTTGGAGCATGACCGCGATATGGGTCGTGCGAGAGGGCTCAGCGCTCATTACCGCTTCTCCAAGCTCTCTATTATCTGCCAGGCGCGTTCCTGACTAACAGTTTTCTCTTCTTCCCAATGCTCCTTGTTCCAAATCTCCAGATAAGTATTAGCGCCAGCGATGACAACTTCATCCACAATCCCAGCGTATTCTCTCAGCGGTGCAGGGAGTGCCACCCTGCCCTGCCCATCCACATAAAGGTGAAAGGCGGTGGCGAAAATAGCCCGGTTCAGCCGCCGTATCTTAGCTGTTGGCGTCACTGAACCACCAGTAAGTGATTCCGCCAGCTTCTTCCACCCGGATAGTGTATAAGCATTGATACACTTCTCTGCTCCCGGGGCTAAGACGACACCATCCTTCAGTTCCCGGCGGAACCGGGGTGGGATGGGTACCCTTCCCTTCTCATCTATCTTGTAAGTAAACTCACCAAAAAACATTTGGCGACAATTCCCCCTATTTCCCCACAATCTACCACGATTTACCCATTTTTATAACACGACTAACCCCCGTTTGTCAATACCCTTTGGGCAAAATTTCCAAAAATTTTTTGCACCTGTTTGGCTATTGCTCCAATATGTGGTAAAATAAAATTTGTCCTTTCAGGCTTTACCTATGTTTCCCCCTTACTTTGGAAAGGGGTAATTTGGTAATAAGATGAAGATTAAAGCCGGTATACTCACCATAAGTGATAAGGGTTTCCGCAGCGAGCGGCAGGACCTGAGCAGCCAAGCAATCCGTGAGTACCTCGGGCGACTGGATAGTCAGATAGTCAAGTACGAGATTGTCCCGGACGAGATGGACATTATTAGCCATAAGCTTGCCGAATGGGCGGATGAAGGTAAAATTGATGTCATTATCACCACTGGCGGCACTGGCTTAAGCCAGCGTGATGTCACTCCCGAAGCCACTTTATCAATTGTGGAGAAGGTTGTGCCCGGCTTCAGTGAAGCGATGAGAATAAAAACACTGGACAAGACCCCGATGGCAATGCTGAGTCGCGCTACAGCAGGAGTCCGCGGCAAGTGCCTGATTATCAACCTGCCGGGTAACCCTAAAGCGGTCAGCGAGTGCCTGGAGGTAATACTGCCAGCAATTACCCACGCCATTGAGATTATTACCGGAGTGGTCACCGAACACGTAGCCAAAGGGGAAGGGAAGCCCTGATGCGCATTGATGTGCTCACCTTATTCCCACCGATGTTTGAAACATTATTCAGCCAGAGCATTTTGAAGCGGGCGATTGAGCAGAAGATAGTGCGGATAAATCTGGTCAACTTCCGCGACTATGCTCATGATAAGCACCACACCGTTGACGATTATCCTTATGGCGGCGGTCCGGGAATGGTGCTTAAGCCGGAGCCAATCTTTGAAGCCGTTGATGCTATAAAACTGACCATTAGTCCTGAGGACACCTGCCCGGTTCCGATTATCCTTCTTTCACCGCAGGGGCGTCTCTTCAGCCAGAAAGTGGCTCACGAGCTTGCCAGATACAACCACCTGATTCTCATTTGCGGTCATTATGAGGGAGTGGACGAGCGGGTGCGAGAACATCTGGCGACCGATGAAATCAGCATCGGCGATTACGTGCTTACCGGCGGGGAGCTGCCAGCGATGGTAGTGATAGACGCCGTGGTTCGGCTATTACCCGGCGTTTTGGGCTCAGAGGTATCAGCAACAGAAGAGTCCCATGCTGAGGGATTGCTGGAGTATCCTCAATACACCCGACCACCGGTTTACCAAGGCTGGGCGGTGCCCGAAATTTTGCTTTCCGGAAATCATGCCCAGATTGCTAAATGGCGCCGTGAGCAGGCAATTAAGCGCACCCTGGAACGCCGACCCGAGCTACTGGAAAAAGCCACTTTTACCCCGGAAGAAAAACGACTTGTTGCAAAATTGCTCACTTCTGAGGCAAAATAGATACTGTCAGACAAGGAGCCTTAACGTGAATATTGAAGCATTAGTACCGGTGAAAGAAAATCACAAAATTCTTGACATCGCCCCCGGCGACACGGTCAGAGTGAGCGCCAAGGTGGTAGAAAGTGGTAAAGAACGCATTCAGCCCTTCCAGGGAGTCGTTATCCGGATAAAGCGGGGCGGGGCGGGCGCCAGTTTTACCGTCCGGCGTGTTGCTTATGGCGTTGGCGTGGAACGCACTTTTCCCTTCCACTCTCCACTCGTGGAGAAGGTGGAGATTATACGACACGGTAAGGTGCGTCGTGCCAAGCTTTACTATCTGCGCGCTCGTAGCGGCAAGGCGGCACGTCTCAAGGAGAAGCGATTAATCCGGGTTGAGGGTGAGATGGAGGAACCAGTCCAGGAAACGGCTCAGTCTGAAGCCGCCGTGGAGGCACCGGCTCCAGCTCAACCCGAGGCGCCACCTCCTGCCGCAGCTCAGGCGCCACCAACTCCAAGCGCTGAGAAACCGCCAGCGCAGAAATAGTCTCACCGAACTTTCCCTAGCCCCCTCTCTTTTCAGAGGGAGGGGGAGTTGTTTTAAGACTCACCCCTTTTCATGGTGGGCGGAAAATTTTATAATTAGACCGCCGTGATGTATGCCGAGGTCAGTGTCAATTCGCCAGCCGCTCAGCGCCAGACATTCAGCTATGCCCTACCTCCTCACCTGAACGTCCAAATCGGGCAGGCGGTTTTTGTCCCCTTCGGCGAGAAGATTCTGCAGGGCATTGTTCTGGAAATAACCCCTACCCCAGCCTTTCCCAATGTCGCCGAAATTAAAGAGATAGACGATGTCATTGACCCCTCCCCCCTTTTGTCCCCCGCTCACGTAGCACTTGCCCGCGGGATAAGTGAATATTATCTTTCCCCGCTTTTTGATGCCGTTGCGCTGATGCTGCCGCCCGGATTTGAGCGCAAAGCACTCACTTTTGTTTCACTAACACCGGAATATGAAAAACATGACCTTTCCTCTTTATCACCAGAGGCAAACAAGCTTATTGAACTACTCCAGGGCAAGGAAAGAATCAATCAAAAAGCACTGGAAAAGCGTTTTGGTGAAAGAAAAACACAGGACATGGTGTCAGGGCTGGTGAGAAGGGGAATCCTAACCCGGAGCTACCAACTGGAGCCGGTCAAGGTCAAGCCGAAAAAAGTGCTTTACCTGCGCCTCGTCGTCACTCCCAGCCAGGCTAAGCAAATCGCCAACCAGCTCGGCACCAAAGCAAGGAAACAAGCCGTCCTCCTCAACTTCCTAGCCGAGCATCCCGAACCTGTGCCGTGGTCAGAGGTCAGAACCAAGCTGAACACCAGCAAAAGCACGGCTGACGTCTTGGCTGAAAAAGGCTTTGCCTCTTTTGAGGAGATTGAGGTGAAGCGTGAGCCAGTTTCCCTCCAAGATATCACCCCCACTTCCCCCCTCAAACTCACCCCTACTCAGGCATCAGCCTTCCAAATAATAAAAGAAGCTCTACATAAGAACCAGCCCAGAGTCTTCCTCCTTCATGGCGTTACCGGCAGCGGCAAGACGGAGATTTATCTACAGGCGCTGGCGGAGGCAGTCAAGCTGGGCAAAAAAGGAATCGTCCTCGTCCCGGAAATTGCCCTCACTCCTCAGACCATTGAGCGCTTCGCCGCGCGCTTTCCGCATAAGGTTGCTATCCTGCACAGCCGACTCACTCCCGGCGAGCAATTTGATGAATGGCGACGGATAAAATCGGGGGAATTTGATGTAGTGATTGGTCCCCGCAGTGCCCTCTTTGCTCCCCAGACCAACCTCGGACTGATTGTCATTGACGAGGAGCATGAGTGGAATTATAAACAGGATGACAAATCGCCACGCTACCATGCCCGCGATGTCGCCATTAGGCTGTCGGAACTGACCAAGTCAGTGGTGATACTGGGTAGTGCTACACCCGACGTCTCCAGTTACTACCGAGCACAAAGAGGCGATTACCATTTGCTGCTGCTCCCTGAAAGAGTTGTCCCCACCGAAGGCGCTAGCTTACCACAGGTGGAGATAGTCAACCTCCGCGAAGAACTCAGGGCAGGCAATCGCAGCATTTTCAGTCGTCCGCTGACACAGGCTACCGCCAGAGCCCTGGCTGGTGGTGAGCAGGTGATTTTGTTCTTAAACCGGCGGGGCGGGGCAACCTTCATTCAATGCCGACACTGCGGTCTTGTCATTCGTTGCCGGCGCTGTGAAATCCCCATGACCTACCATATTGATGAAGATTTACTGGTCTGCCATCAGTGTAATTATAAAATGCCCGTCCCCACCGCCTGCCCCCGTTGCACCAGCCGCCAGATAAAATACCTCGGCATCGGCACGCAAAAGGTGGCACAGGAAGCCAGTGTCGCCTTCCCCAAAGCCCGACTCCTGCGCTGGGACAGCGATATTACCCGAAGTCGCCAATCGCACGAGAGAATACTGAGCAAATTCCGCGCCCACGAGGCGGATATACTCATCGGGACACAGATGGTTGCCAAGGGGCTTGACTTACCCCAGGTCACTCTGGTGGGAGTTATCAGTGCCGATACGGGTCTAAATCTGCCTGACTTCCGTGCCGGGGAGAGGACTTTTCAGCTCTTAAGTCAGGTGGCGGGAAGGGCGGGGCGAGGTCCCCTTGGCGGACAGGTAATCATTCAGACTTATTCCCCGGAACACTATGCTATTCAAACCGCGGCAAAACATGACTACGCCACTTTCTATGAGAAAGAAATCGCCTTCCGGCGCCAGCTCCACAATCCTCCCTTCTCCCAGCTCGCCCTCCTTACCTACGCCCACACCAACGACCCTCGTTGCCAGAGAGAGGCAGAAAGGATGAAGAACCAGCTTATCTCAGAAAGGGATGCCAGGGGGATTGATAATATCAGCCTAATTGGTCCGGCACCCGCCTTCATTCACCGGCTACGGGGCAGGTTCCGCTGGCAGATTATTCTGCGCGGTGGGGAGCTTTCCACCTTCCTCTCCCCTGTCTCCTTCCCTAAGGGCTGGGCAATAGATATTGACCCCATAAGCTTACTTTAGTAAACTTTACCGAGAAATTGATAATAATCCAGGAGGTCAGATGGCAGTTCTGCCCATCCACGTCTTTCCCGACCGCGTCCTCAAGCAGAAGGCAAAGCGGGTCAAACGTATTGACGGCTCAATCAAGAAGCTAATTAAGGATATGATTGAGACCACACATGCTGTGCCGGGTCGGGTGGGACTTGCCGCTCCACAGGTGGGCGTCCCACTGCGGGTAATTGTTATCGGCATGCCGGAAGAAGAGGATATTGTTCTAATTAATCCCGAAATAGTCCGGCGGAAGGGAGAGCGCCTGATAGACGAAGGTTGCCTTAGCCTCCCGGGATTTTTCGCTCAGGTCAAGCGTTCCGAATCGGTCACCGTAAAAGGGCAAAACCAGAAGGGGAAAGAAGTAAGAATCAAGGCACAAGGACTGCTGGCACAGGCTCTGGAGCATGAAATAGACCATCTGAGCGGGACGCTTTACATTGACCGTCTGGAGAGCATTGAAAAGCTACGCAAGGTTGAGCCACAGGAAGCCAAGCTCAGCGGTTAGCCTAGTCCCCTTCCCACCCTAGACTTCTCACCGGATGAGAGTTATTGTACTGTGTCGCAATGTAGCGATAGCGATTCGTGACGACAGGAGGCTCCTTTTTATGACTCTCTGACCCTTCCGAATCAAAGTAAAAAAGGTCGTCCAGATTATAACTGGGGAAAGCCTTCTTGGCGCCGACAATAAACTTCTGATTGATGCTCCGCTTCCCCTCCCGCACCCGATAGACCTGACTCAACGAGAGTCCCATGGCTTGAGCCAGCTCCGATAGGTTCCGGTATTTGCCACTGGACAGCTCAAATACCCTCGTCTTGATTACCATGTTACTCCCTAGATATGCCATCTGAGTTATCTCGGTGCCAAAAACTGCCAACTGTCAAGACAGCGGCATAACAAAAGCGACGAAATTTTCACCTCAAATATAAAGGGACATTCGCCATTTGTCAAGCAAAATAGGTAGTCCAGTAGTCATAGGAAAGAAGTCCCACCTAATCTCGTTCAGATAGGTTGCTACACATCTAGGTGCCATTTTTGTTTTATCTAAATGGACAATTGACCCTATCCCCTTCCCCTCTCCTGACAGGAGAGGGGGCAAGGGGGTGAGGTCTCTTCGTTTTTGGTAGCACCTGATGCCTAATGTCATTACTAAGAAAAGGCAGTGCCCGAAGTAATCTCAAACCAAGAATGCCATCAAAGATTGCTTCCCCTTCCCCGAAGGAGCAATGACAATCTAAAGCAAAGACAAACGCAAACAGCAACCAAGCGAGGTTGTGTCATATCTCTGTCGGGGGAATCAAGTTACTCAGGTATTGAACGAGCATACGTAGTTGACAGCTAACCAAAACAAGCTTAGAATACATCATCACAACTAAATCCCAGAAGTAAACAATCCCACAATGCAGAACTCCTGGCATCCCAAACTTGGTAATAGAGTCTTCCGCCCCCACCGGCTCAAACGTTTCCGCCTGAGACGGGTCCTGGGTATCCCTGCCCTCTTCAGTGCCGGTTTTGGGGATGTTGGCAGTTCAATATACTACGCGCTGGGTGTGGTCGCCCTGGTGGCGCTGGGGGCTACTCCCGTTGCCCTTGTCCTTGCTGGTATTATCTTCATTTTCAACTCCCTGACTTACGCCGAAGGAGGCGCTATGGTGCCTGAAGCCGGTGGCTCAGCGACCTTTGCCCGCTACGGCTCTAACGACCTGGGTGGCTTCATGTCTGGATGGGCGCTTATCCTGAGCTACATCGCCACCATCGCTATCTCCGCCTATACTATTCCACCCTACCTCGGCTATTTCTGGCCCGCTCTGAAAGACCCGGTAGTCGGCACCGCCTTTTCCATGGGCGTTATCATCGTCCTAATGCTTATTAACATCATAGGCATAAAACAGTCAACCCGTTTGAACCTCCTTTTCATTATTTTCGTCATTATCACCCAACTGGTACTCGTCATACTTGGGGCAATGCTCATCCTGGTGCCTAATCCACAAAACCTTGTCCAGCACATATTTGGTGCCGGTAACTGGCCCTCCACCGCCAGTCTTATTTATGGCATCTCCATAGCTTCCCTCTGTTTCACTGGAGTTGAGACCATTGCTCAGCTTGCTGAGGAGACCCGTCAACCTGAAAAGAGAATACCCCGGGCATATATCCTGCTAACAATCGCCGTTTTTTCGCTTTTCATCGGCATATCAGTGGTAGCCCTCGCGGCGATGACACCGCAAGCACTTGGCGACCCGGTCAATGGCTGGGCGCGCGACCCCGTGGCGGGGGTGGCGGCACACCTTCCCTCCCCAGTCCTGCGTGCCATCTTCGCCCCGCTTGTCGCCGTTGCGGCGGCAGGTATCCTTTTCGGAGCAACAAATGCTGGCGTTCTGGGAAGTTCACGCCTCGTTTTCAACCTTGCCACCCAGCGCCAGTTCCCCGAAGTGCTCAGTGGCATTCACCGCCGATTCCGAACACCGTATATTGCTATTGTTGCCTTTTCTCTTCTGGCGATTGTCATCCTGATACCCGGCTTTTTCGTCACCCGGTTCTTTGCTGACCTTGGTGCCTTGTACGTCTTTGGGTCTCTTCTTTCCTTTGCCCTCGCTCATGCGTCAATCCTGAGCCTGCGGGTGAAACGGCCGGATGCGCCCAGACCTTTCAAGCTGGGGTGGAACATTACCTATAAGCGCCACCAGTTACCACTCACTGCCATACTTGGCTTCCTGACTACAACCATCGTGTGGTTTACCGTCATTGTGACCAAGCCCTTCAGCAGCGGCTTGGCTGGGTTCGCCTGGATGATTGGTGGCTTCATTATCTACTATTTCTATCGCCACCGAGCACACCTGCCCCTGACCCAAGCCCCGTCGGAAAAGGAATCGTTTAAACTGTAATTCACAATAGCGACAAAGTATTGTAGATTTTAAAGAAGGGGATTATAATAGCCACTAACAAAAAGAGTGAGATGGAATACCGCAATATTCTGGTGCCGGTGGCTGGTACGGAAGCCGATGACGAAGCGATGAAGCTCGCCTGCTGGCTGGCAAAAAAAGACAGGGGCAAAATCTGGACAGTCTATGTCATCACTATTAAGCGCGCCTTGCCTCTGGAAGCAGAGATTGATTCGGAAATGCACAAAGCTGAGGAAATCCTTGACCACATTGAGCGGGTTGCCGAGGAAGAGGAATATGAAGTAGACACGGATGTCCTGCAAGCCCGTGAGGCAGGACCCGCCATCATTGACGAAGCGGTAGAAAGAAAGGTGGACCTTATTCTAATTGGCATCAAGCAGAAGAAACGCTTCGGGCAGTTCAGCCTGGGTAACGTGGCACCCTACGTCTTGAAGAATGCACCTTGTCCGGTACTGCTGTTACAGGTGAAGTAGCGGAGTGGCTTATGAAAGTGGTGATTATGGGTTGTGGACGGGTGGGTGCCCAATTGGCGGAATTACTTGACACTGACGACCACGAGGTAACCATTCTGGATATTGACGCCTTCAGCTTTAAACGGCTATCGTCAACCTTTGGCGGCACCGCCCTTATCGGTAACGGAATTGACCAGGAAGTACTAAAGAGAGCCGGAATAGAGGAGGCGGACGTCTTTGTTGCCGTGACTCAAGGTGATAACCGCAATATTATGGCGGCGCAAATCGCCAAGCACATTTTCAATGTGCCGCGAGTCATCTGCCGGATATACGACCCGCTGAGGAAGGAAATTTATGAAATGCTGGGTATTGAAGCGCTAAGTCCGACTGTAGTCTTCGCCCAGCTGTTAAGGGAAAAGATAGAGACTAAGGTGAAATAATGTATATCATTATTGTTGGTGGCGGGAGGGTAGGCTATTATCTCGCCAAAGCCCTGCTCAGTGAAGGGCATGAGATACTGATTATTGAGAAGAACGCCCGTTTCTGCGACCTGATAAACGAGGAAATGGGGAGCGTCTGCTATAATGGTGATGGCTGTGAAGCCTCCGTCCTGGCAGAAGTTGGCACCAATCGTGCTGATTTATTCATTGCAGTAACCGGTGACGATGAAGACAACCTGGTCGCCTGCCAGGTCGCCAAGTTCAAATTTAAAGTACCCCGCACCATCGCCCGCATTCGTAACCCGCAGAATGAAGCCCTTTTTAAGAAACTGGGAATAGACGTGCCGGTCAGCGCCACCACGATGATTCTGGAAGCTATTGCTAAAGAAGTGCCAACCCATCCGCTGACTCACCTGCTGACCCTCAGCGATAAAGGCTTGGAGATTGTTGAGGTCAGAATCCTGCCTAATGCCAAGACGATAGGTAGGTCAATAAAATCACTCCACCTGCCAGAAGAAACCAAGCTGGCTTTGCTCATCCCTAGAGATGGCAAGCCAATAATTCCAGCCAGCGATACTGTCCTTCAGTCTGGGGACCAGGTAATCGCTCTTATCCCTCCGGAACTGGAAGAAGATTTAAGAACTACCCTGACTGGAATTTAGGGCTACGTCCTCACTCTTTGATTATAGGAGGCTTACGTTGACCAAGAAGTTCTGGAACGGGGTCATTTTCCTTCTGATTGCGGTAATTCTGACCAGCGGAATAATCGTCTGGTCAAAATACACACCCGCCCAGCCGATAGAAATTTCTATTTCCCCCACCCAAAAATTTCAGGGCGAAGTCTACGTTGGTGGGGCAGTCACTAACCCGGGCATCTATCCAGTAAGAGAAGGTGATAGTTTGGATGACATCATCAGTGCGGCGGGGGGTATCTCAGATAACGCCCACCCCAATCGGCTGGAGATTTACATCCCAGAAGCCGGTGAGCTAGAATCACCTCAGAAAATTGACATTAATCGTGCCGAAGCATGGCTATTGCAGGCACTACCGGGCATCGGTGAGACCAGGGCTCAAGCTATCGTGGAGTACCGCAAAAAGAATGGCCGTTTTGCCAGCATTGATGACTTGACCAAAGTGGACGGTATTGGTCAAGCTACCTACGACAAGATTAAGCACCTGATTACCGTCGCCGACTAGAGATGTCACCACTGATTTATCTTAGTTGCGCCTGGATTGCGGGCATTTTTATTGGGACGATTTTTGATTTGCCTTATGTCCTAGTGCTCACTGGATTGATTCCTCTCCCCTTCCTCTTCTTCCTCCGCTACCGCAACATAATCCTCCTTGCCAGTCTTACTCTGGCCACCTTCTTTGTCGCCAGCGCCTACTCGTTTTCCAGCCAGCACACCGTTAATGAAAATAGCCTGCATTTCTACAACAATAGCGGAGTTAGAGAAATTAAGGGCATGGTCTCCCGAGACCCGGAGGTCAGCGACAAAAGTACCCACCTCTATTTTTCGGCTTCAGAAATTAAACTGGACGAAAGCTGGCAAGTGGTTGAAGGCAAAGCTCTACTCTTTGTACCACGATATGCCGATTACCAATATGGCGATGTGCTCAGTGTCTCCGGTAAGCTGGAAACGCCGACCCAGCTCGGTGATTTTGATTACGCAGGTTACCTGAAACACCAGAGAATCCATACCACCATGCTTTACCCCAAAATAGAAATTGTGGACCGCGGGAGAGGATTTAAGCCCCTGGAGTGGCTCTATTCACTGAGAAAGTCGCTGGCTGAGACAATGGCAAAAGTCCTGCCCGAGCCGCAGGCTTCACTGGCGCAGGGGCTGGTTCTCGGTATACGGACAAATATCCCGCAAAACGTTAAAGACGATTTTATCTATAGCGGCACCGCCCACCTCCTGGCGATATCCGGACTTAATCTGAGCATCATTGCTGGCATCATGCTGGGCATCGGCATCTGGCTCTTCGGTCGCCGACACTACATTTACGTCTGGCTAGCCCTGGCGACAATCTGGCTCTATGCTCTGCTAACCGGCTGGCACCCACCCGCCGTCCGTGGCGCCATTATGGCAAGCCTTTTCCTTGGCGCTGAACTTTTTGGTCGCCAGAAGAGCGCTATTGTGCCGCTGACTTTCGCCGCGGCGATAATGACCGGCATCAGCCCCTATGTCCTTGGCGACGCTGCTTTTCAACTGAGCTTTCTGGCGATGGCAGGACTGGTTTTCCTCTACCCCACCCTCTACACCACCGGGAGAAAGCTGGTCAACCGGACTTTAGGTGAAGAAGGAGCACTGGTCTCAGTCGCCAACCTCACCACCGACAGCTTCAGTGCCACACTAGCGGCAACTATCTTTGTTTTGCCTCTGATTGCCTATTACTTCGGGATTGTCTCTCTGCTTGGACCACTGGCTACCCTGCTTGCCCTGCCCGCCTTGCCCGCCACGATAATCCTGGGGACCTTAGCCGGGGTGGTCGGGTTTTTCTTTCTGCCGGCAGCACAGGTTATCGGCTGGCTGAGCTGGCTCTTCCTTACCTATATATTATTAATAGCACGTGCCTTCTCCCTCCCGCCTTTTGCCTTCCTTGAGGTTGGTAAGATTGACCCCACTCTGATATGGTTTTATTATGCTATTCTGACTCTGGCGCTCTGGTCGGGCAATCAGCGAAAAATGCTCGCAACGAAATTTAGGGCGGTTGCCGAGCCACTGGCACAACTGCCCAGAAAATGGATTACCCCACCGCTATTCGTGTTCGCCGTTCTGGTCGCCATCACCGCCACCACTATACCCGATGATAAAGTCCGTGTCAGCTTCCTTAACGTCGGGCAGGGTGATGCCCTCCTGATTGAAAAAGGAAGCCAGCAAATCGTGATTGATGGTGGACCAAGTCCCCAAACCATAAATCTGGAACTGGGTAAGAAAATGCCTTTCTGGGATAGAGCAATTGACCTGGTCATTTTGACCCACCCCCACCACGACCACCTCTCCGGTCTGCTTGAAGTCCTGCAACGCTATCAGGTCAGTCAGGTAATCTACCCGGATTTGGCTTATGATTCGTTGGTGTATGAGGAGTGGCCTAAACTGATTGCCGCCAAGGGAATCATTCCACTTACTGCCCAGGCAGGGCAGCAAATTAGGCTGGGAGATGACCTGATAATCAAGGTACTGCGCCCACAAACCGTCCTTGCCACTGGAGATGAATCGGACCTGGACAATAATAGCCTGGTGCTCCACCTGACTGCCGGCAAAATTACTTTCCTATTTACCGCTGACATCAGACAGGAGGCGGAAGAGTTACTTATTCAGCAAAGGGCTGACCTATCCAGCGACATATGCAAGATTGCCCACCACGGTTCAAAGACATCAAACAGCGCCCGATTTCTGGCGGTGGTCAATCCTGAAGTTGCCATAATTTCCGTCGGCGAGAATAGATTCGGCCATCCGAGTGAGGAAGTTCTGGAGAGACTGGAACTGAAACTGGGCAAGGAAAACGTCTACCGCACTGATGAGAATGGCACAATTGAATTTATTACTGATGGCGAGAGGTTGTGGGCAAAGACCGAGAGGTAGAAAATCGTCCACAAAGGGGAGTAACAATAGGAGAAGGGTGAGGTTAATCCTCCTTAAATTGCCCCGCCAAACCCAAATAGGCTATAATGAGTTTCGGAATATGAAAGCCTTTTTCCGTGAAGTTCTGATAACGGCGGTACTCGCCGTAGTCATCTTTTTCGTCATTCAAGCCACCATCCAGAGTTTTGTTGTTGTTGGTATCAGTATGGAGCCCAGCCTGCGTGAGGGACAGCGACTCCTGGTCAGCAAGGTCTCCTATTACCTCGGCGAGCCCCGCCGTGGCGATGTCATCGTCTTCCAGCCGCTGGGCAACACACACGAGGACTATATCAAACGTGTTATCGGTCTTCCCGGCGATACGGTAGAAATACAAAAGGGCGAAGTCTACGTGAATGGTTCCCCACTAACCGAGCCGTACATCAGACAGGCACCCAGTTATACCGTAGAAAAACAGACCGTCCCACCGAATGCCTACTTTGTCCTCGGTGATAATCGCAATAACAGCAACGATTCGCACAACGGTTGGGTGGTCCCCAAAGAGAACATCGTTGGTAAAGCCTGGATTTCCATCTGGCCCCCCCGAAGATGGGGTGTTGTCCCTGACTACCACCAGTTGAATCAGGTCGCCCGCTTAATCGGTCTGGGGTTAGCCTGCACCAGGGAGTGAGATGGCAGTAAACGTAGAGGCAATCTTCCAGAAGTCGGGCGCCCTGCTCAAGGGGCACTTCCTGCTCACCTCCGGTCGGCACTCTCCCGTCTACTGGGAGAAATTCCGCGTCCTGCAGTTCCCGGAGTATACCGAACAGCTCTGCCAAATGATTGCCCGCCATTTCCAGAAGCAAAACGTCCGGGTGGTCGCTGGTCCCACCACCGGCGGCATCATCATCGCCTATGAGGTTGCCCGTCAGCTCGGTGTGCGCAGTGTCTTCGCCGAAAAGGAAGGCAACCTAAGGGTCTTCCGACGCGGCTTTAACATTGACCCTGGCGAGCGAGTGCTCATCGTGGATGATATTCTGACCACCGGCGGCTCCATTGGCGAAGTTATGGCTGCCGTCAACAAACTGGGCGGCAGAATAATCGGTATTGGCGTCCTGGTCAATCGTTCTGAGCAGGAAATTGACTTCGGTGTTCCTCTCTTCGCCTGCCACCGTGCCGTAACCCAGACCTACCAACCCCAGAGCTGCCCCCTCTGTGCCGCCGGCGTCCCCCTGGTCAGACCGGGGACCAACCAGCCACCGACCTCCTGAAATCCCCACTTAGCATCAAAGCTGAGGCAGCCCGAAGGGGCACTAGCCCCTCCGGCAAAATATTCTCGCCCTTCCCTTTTCAAGGGAGAGGGACAGGGGGATAGGTTCAGCCTTGCAAAGGAGGCACTTATGGAAGCCGCTTTAATCACTCTCGCTATCCTTCTCACCATCATTCTGACTTATCTTGTCACCAGGCTTATGCTAGAACAAAAGTTCCGCGAGTGGCGCGATGCCGAGATTGAAGGACGGAAAAAGGCGATTCAGGACGCCATTAATCAGAGTCGAGCTGTCCTCGGCGGCAAGTTCACCAAGCAGCTAGCGCCTTATCTCCCCGACTTCAAATACGACCCCACCGAAGCCCGCTTCATTGGCAGTCCGATTGATTTAATTGTCTTTCCCGGCTTAGCCCAGGGCGAACCGAAGGAAATTGTGATTATGGAAATCAAGACCGGCGGTAGCCAGCTCACCCCACAGGAAAACAAAATCCGCCAGCTGATTGAGGACGGCATGGTGAGATGGGAGCTAATCCAGAAGCAAGACTAGCTCCGCCCAAACTCCTTGCTCAACTGCCCTGAGCTGAGATGAATTAGGGTGGGACGACCGTGGGGGCAGGTGTGAGGACTTGACGTTTTTTCCAGCTCCCGCACCAGCTCCCGCATCTCGTCGTCGCTTAGAACCTCCCCTGCCCTGACTGCCCCATGACAGGCAAGGGAAATCGCCACCTTCTCCCGCCAGTCGCTCTTCTCCCCGGTGGTATCCAATATCTCCCGCAACACACTGGACCAGTCGCCCCTCCCCAGTACCGCCGGCACCGCCCGCACCAGATAGGTCCGGTTGCCAAAGGGCTCCAGCGAGAAACCAAACTCCCCCAGTTCAGTGTAGTGCGACTTCAAGACTGCCTCTTCCCTCGGATTAACTTCAAAGGTCACCGGCTCAAGCAAGCCCTGCACCTCAATTGCCGGTCGCCCCCGCTGCTCCGCCACTCTCTCAAATAGAATCCTCTCGTGGGCGGCATGCTGGTCAATAAGGTACAGCCCGTCGGGTCCTTCGGTAACAATGTAGCTCGCCATGAACTGTCCGATAACTCTCAGCGCCGGCAGGGAAACGCCCAAAGTGGGGGCAACTTTGGGCAGAGTAACCAGATGAGGAAACATTTCGCCCACTGACTGCGGATGACCGGTCGCCGCTAGTTTATAGGCGGTCGCCACCTCGGCAATCTCCGGCACCGGCATTTGCTCAACGAGGCTCTGTCGCACTGCCTTCTGGACGGCAACGAAGACCCGCGGCTCGTTCTGAAACTTCACCTCACTCTTGGTCGGATGAATATTAACGTCAATCTCGTTCAGTGGTAGGGAAATGTTGATAATCGCCACTGGGTGCTTCCCCGTCGGCAACAGTCCGTGATAAGCTTCCTCCACCGCCCAGGTTAGGAGTCGGTTGTTCACCCAGCGACGGTTGATAAAAAAGCTGATGTAGTCGCGACTCGCCCGGGCAATTGTCGGCGTGCCGACCATCCCCGTCACCTTGACCGGAGACCAGTCGGTATCTTTTATCGCCAGCATATTCCGTGCCATTTCCAGCCCGTAGACCTGAATAACGCTGTCCATCAAATTGCCCCGCCCCGCCGTGCCCAGCACCTGTCGACCGTCAATCAGGAAGCTAAAGGCAACCTCCGGATAGGCAAGGGCATACTGGCTGACCACATTGGCGATATGACTGTTCTCGGTGGCATTTGACTTGAGGAATTTGAGTCGTGCCGGCACTTTGCAGAAGAGATTTCTCACCGTAACGGTGGTGCCGGGGGCTCGCGCCTGACTTTTCTTGCTGACCACCGCCCCGTCTTCCAGGCTGAGGTAAGTGCCGGTCGCTTCCCCGACGGCACCGGTCAGCATCTCCACCTGAGCCACCGCGGCGATACTGGGCAGGGCTTCGCCGCGAAAGCCGAGACTGCCGATGGACTGCAAATCGTCCAGATTACTTATCTTGCTCGTGGCATAGCGCTCAAAGGCAAGACCGACCTCATCCGACGGAATACCCGAGCCATTATCGGTAACCCGAATCAGACTGATGCCGCCTCCCCTCACCTCCACCACAATCTGACTGGCACTAGCATCAAGGGAATTTTCCACCAGCTCCTTGACCACCGAGGCAGGTCGCTCCACCACCTCCCCAGCGGCAATCTGAGCAATGACTTTCTTGTCTAAGATGTGGATGGGCATATTAGTTTACCTTAATCTTACACGTTTTCGTGTAATTTGTCAATACCTTATTTCCATAAATTTTACGTCACTTTTTCCAGTCCGGCAAAGCTCTGAAGCAGTCTCTTAACCCCTGCCCCCTCAAACGCTACGGTAACCTCAGCATCATCCTTCACCGGCTTAGCGCTCACCACCACCCCCTCACCGAACTGGGCATGTTTGACGTGGTCGCCCGCCTTCAGCTCTGGAAGGTCAGTTTTCCCCACCACACCCCGGTTCCAGGCAGACAATGCCGCGGCCAGCCGACTCTCCGCCGCCACCTCACGCAGACTCCCTCCGGTAATCAGGTGGGTCGGGATATCCCACAAAAAGCGCGACGGCGGGTTGGGGCGACTGCTCCCCATCAGACTGCGACGAAAAGCCCGCACCAGGTACACCCGCTTCTTGGCTCGAGTAATCCCCACGTAGCACAGTCGGCGCTCCTCCTCCATCTGCTCGGGGTCGTCAAACGACTTAATGTGGGGCAGGATGCCATCCTCCATACCCACAATAAAAACAATCGGGAACTCCAGCCCCTTTGCCTGATGCAGGGTAATCAGGATGACTGCGGCAACGCTCTCGTCAAGGCTGTCAACATCGGATACCAGGGTTACGCCCTCCAGAAAAGCGGCCAGCCCCTCTGGCGCCGGCATATCGCGATACTCCTGAGCCACCGTCCGCAGTTCCAGCACGTTCTCCCATCGCTCCTCTCCATCCATTTCCCGCATCAGGTACTCCTTGTAGCCCGATTTCGCCACCACCAGATCAAATAAGTCCACCAGATTCAGCTCCCGACTCTCGGTAAAGTCCGCCATCATTTCATAGAAACTGAGCATTGCCTTGACAACGCGCGGGCTGAGGGGTGGCTTCGGCTCACTCTCTTTTGACTCAGCTAACATTTTCAAAGCCGGATAAGCGGCGACGCCCTTCATTCTTGCCCACTGGGAGAGCTCAACGATACTACGCTCGCCGATGCCCCGCTGGGGAATATTGATAATCCTCAGCAGACTGACATTATCGCTCGGGTTCTGGAGGAGTCGCAGATAGGCAATGACATCCTTGACCTCGCGCCGCTCATAGAAACGAGTGCCCGCCACCAGCTTATAGGGCACTCCATAGCGCAGGAAGGCTTCTTCCAGCACCCGGGACTGAGCATTCGTCCGGTACATCACAGCGAAGTCATTCAGCTTAGCCTCACCGCCACTCACCATCTGCTCAATCTCGTTAACGACAAATTGGGCTTCTTCCTGCTCGGTATAGGTCTCAATCACAGCGGTCGGCACGCCCGCCTCATTCTCCGTCCACAAACCTTTAGGCTTACGCTGTTTATTGGCGGAGATAACATGGCTGGCAGCCTCCAGAATCAGCTTGGTGGAGCGATAGTTCTGCTCCAGCAACACGACCTTCGCCTCGGGGAAGTCCTTCTCAAAATTGAGGATGTTGCGCAAATCGGCATAGCGCCAAGAGTAAATTGACTGGTCGGGGTCGCCCACCACACACAGATTGCGGTGCTTCCCGGCGATTTGTTTCATCAACTCGTACTGAACGAGGTTGGTGTCCTGAAACTCATCAACGTGGACATAGCTGTACCGGTTTTGATAGCGAGACCGGACTGGCGGGTTATCCCGGAATAAATGCACCGTCTTCATCAGCAGGTCGTCAAAGTCCAGAGCATTGCTCTCCTCAAGCAATTTCTGGTAGCGCTCATAGACCCGCTGAGCAATCTCATCAAAGTAGCTCCGACCCCACTTGAGGTACTCGGCAGGAGTTAACAATCTCGCCTTCGCCGCATCTATGGCGGTTTGAATGGCTTTTGGGGAGTATTGTTTTGGGTCAAGCCCAAGTTCCTGAAGACTGCGCTTAATCAGGTTGGTCTGGTCTTCATCATCATAGATGACAAAGCCGGGCGCGACACCGATGGCTTTCCCCTCGCGGCGCAGAATGCGGGCGCAAATGGCGTGAAAAGTACCAATGGTCAAGTCCGCCACCACGCCACTGAGCAGTCGGTGCAGTCTTTCTGCCATTTCTCTGGCGGCTTTGTTGGTGAAGGTAACCGCCATCATGTGATAGGGATTGACGCCAACGACCTTAATCAGGTAAGCGATACGGTGGGTGATGACCTTGGTTTTGCCGCTGCCCGGACCAGCGAGGATAAGGAGGGGACCGTTTATTGTCTCCACGGCTTCCCGCTGTGCCGGATTAAGCTCGGTAAGGATATCCATCACCTAGATTATAACATTCTGACTGCGGGCAGTTGAAATTGACTTTCTAACGGGCTTCTCAAATAATGCCTAGCTCGCTGAACTGGGGCAAGCCACCCCAGTAGATGCCCCACCCGGCAAACAAAACTACCGCCAACAGGTAGCTGACAAAGAAGAATAGGAGAACCGGTTGGCTCCCGAGCTTTTGCCGACCCCACACCAGACCAAAGACCGCCGCTATCACGGCGAAAGACACGCCTAAAGGAGCTGTTCCCGCTTCAATAACTATTACGAAAAAGGTGAACCCGTGAACAATAGCCGCCAATAAAATAATCCACATCAATGGTGCTTTCTCGCCGGACCCACCTCGCCACTGCTGGAAAATGAGCAGTGCCGAAAGCCCAACTATGCCAAAGTGCCAGAGGTAATGGCTCAAGACCTCATCATAAAAATAGGTGAGGCTATAGACTTCACTGCCCTTCATAGCTTTCAGCAGATGACCGATTGAGTTAGCAGATAGATGCATCCCCTGACCTTCCACCCAGAATGCGGCAAGGACCAGAAAGACTAATATTCCCTTCCAGCTCAGCCCTTTGTTTTCATTAGCCCGGTAAAGGAGCCAGTACAACGGGATAAGAATCAGAGGGGTTAAGACGTCAACAACGTCGCCGGTTTTCATCAGGGGATAGAGCCCACATTGCTGACTCAGGAGAGGGGGACCAATGAAGAACAAAGCAAAGGCGATAGAGAAGAGCAAAATGTAGAAAGATACCCGCTTCATCAGACACCTCCTGAGGCTATTTTGCGTTGGGCTTTAAGTGTAGCCCTTGTAATAGCTCCTGTCAATACTTGACCCCAACCTCCAAAAATGCTAAGTTATATGCGGATATGCGCATATAACTGCATTCCGGAGTGAAGTATGCAAGAACTAATTAAAGCAATGAAAGCCCTTTCCGACGAGACCCGACTCAGAATTCTTTCCGTTTTGCTGGAGCGGGAGTGCTGTGTCTGCGAGATTATGCAAGCCCTCAATATCTCTCAGACGCGAGCTTCCCGCAACCTCGGCATTCTGGAAGAAGCTAGTTTCCTAAAGTCGCGAAGAGATGGGCTCTGGATGATTTATTCCATAGATTGGGAGGGGGCAAACCACTACGCGATTTCACTCTCCCGGATAATTAAAGACTTTCCAGTTCGCCACAGCACCCTTACCCAGGACAAAAGACGACTAAAGCAAGCCCGACGCGTTGGCATCAAATGTAACTAGAAACGGATAATCAGATAAGTGAGCATTGAGACCATAGTCACCCCCTTGATGGCAGGGCTGATTGCGCTTAAGGACTATATTGCTTTACATGTCATAACCTGCCTCATCCCCGCCTTCTTACTCGCCGGAGCTATCGTAACCTTCGTTTCAAAAGAGTCAATCATTGGCTACCTTGGTTCAGCGAGCAATAAAATCGCCTCCTTTGCCGTTGCTGCTGGCGGTAGCTTTTTGGTATCAGTCTGCTCGTGCACGGTAATTCCAGTGGCAAGCGGAATCTATTACGGTGGCGCGGGCGTCGGCGCCGCCTTCATTTTGCTCTGGGTAGCTCCAGCGGCTAACATCCTGGCACTGGTCTACACCGGTTCTATCATTGGCGCCCAAATGGCAATCACGAGAGTAATTGCCGCATTATCTGTCTCCTTTGCCATTGGTGCGATTATGGTCTTGATTTTCCGTGAAGAAGAACAAAAGCGTTCGCTGGCAACTCAATACCGCAAAGGCACCGTAATGGACAATAAAGATATTGTACTTATCCTGCTACTGGTGGTAAGTCTACTGGCACCCAATTACGCCATCAGAAGCGGCCTTTATCTTTACAAAGTGCTGGTCTGGGCAGTCGCCATGGCAGTGGTAGCGCTGTATGTCTGGAGAGTCAAAAGCAGACCGGAAATCAAACGCTGGCTTCAGGAGTCCTGGTGGTTTGTCCGTACTATCTTTCCCCTGCTCCTCGTTGGGGTGTTTATTATCGGTATTATCGGGGCACTTTTACCCCAGCAGTGGATTGAACGATGGGTCGGTGGGGAGGGACTGAAGCAATCTTTCCTCGCCTCGCTCACTGGCGCCATCGTTTACTTCGCCACCCTGACTGAAGCCCCCTTCGTGGCTACGATGATGAATCTGGGCATGGGGAAAGGACCGGCTTTGGCTTTGCTCTTGACCGGTCCCGGAATCAGCTTACCAAGCTGGCTTGCCATCGCCAAGGTCTTTGGCATGAAAAAAGCTCTCGTTTATATCCCCGCTATCATCATTTTAGGCACACTCGTCGGCTGGATAGCCGGCTTTATTTTGAGCTGAAAAATTTAAGGAGGTGACACAATGATTATTGAGGTTTGCGGACCGGGTTGTTACCGATGCCAGACCACTGAGAAAAATGTACTGGAAGCGCTGAAAGAGCTGGGCAGGCAAATCGGTGATGACGCCATCGTCACTAAAGTCAAAGATGTGACCATGTTCCGAGCCCGAGGTGTGCTAATGACGCCAGCCGTGCTGATTGACGGCGTCAAGATGTGTGAAGGGAGAATTCCTGAGGTTCAGGAGATAAAGAAGTGGCTTCAGCCGCAGAAGTGATACCTTCTAACTGCTCGAAAGCAATGCTAAAGCGAAAACTATCAAATATCAAGAATGGAGGTTATATCAATGCTGATAACTGACTGTAAGGTCAAAATCGTGTGGGAGGGAGGGTGTTGCTCAGCATGGAACAGCGCGGTGGCTGAATTTCCTAAAGATATCGGCACTATCTTGCCTAAGCTAGGAGCAAAGATTAAGGACGCTATATACGAGCCGTGGCAGAGTGCGCTCAAGTTAAAGCACGATGGAAGGCAAATATACATTTTTTCAAACAGGATTTATATCCCTTACGTCAGTAAATTGGAAGAAGGACAGGCGCTTGTTGATTGGGTGAGGGAAACGGTTAACAAGGCGTATTCCGGGGCTTAAGGTAACGACTAGCTAATAAATAAGGAGTATGAAATGGGTGTAAAAATACATATCCCTCCGGAACTCCGCAGTTACACCAAAAATATGGACACGGTTGAGGTAAACGGGCGCACGATTGGCGAATGCCTGCAAGAATTGTTCCGGCAGTATCTTGACCTGCAACAGACGGTGCCCCCTACCGGTTTCCAAATCTACAAAACTAACGTTGCTGACGAGCCGATTTTCTCCTGGGATTCAGACAGGCTGGTCAGAGATGGAGAGGAACTGATTCTCTCTTTCATTTCTGGATGCTGCTAAAGGAGGCAAGGTCACATAAATGAAAACGGTGCTTTTTGTTTGCGTGCATAATTCGGGTCGCAGTCAGATGGCTGAAGCCTTCTTTAACCGGCTAGCGAAAGGGAGGGCAAAGGCAAAGTCAGCCGGAACCCAACCTGCTAGGCGTCTGGATGATAATGTGATTGAGATAATGTGGGAAGCTGGAATTGAGATTAGTCGTCAGCGACCTAAGCTGTTGACCCCGAAACTTCTTGGTTGGGCTGATAAGGTGATAACCATGGGCTGTGGGGTTGAGGGAGTATGCCCGGCAACCTTCGTTGAGACTGAGGACTGGAGGCTGGAAGACCCAGAGGGTAAAACACTTGAGCAGATCAGAAGGATAAGAGACACGATAAAGAGAAAGGTGGCGGAGCTCTGGAGAGAACTCCGGCAAGGAGACAACAATGCTGGAGATTAGAAAAACAGCGATTGCTCTTGATGAAAAGGACTTGATGGAGCTGGAGAGAATCGTCACTGATAGAGATGAAACAGAAGCTTTCCAGTTTCTGAAGAAGTGTGTTTATGACCGCATTGCTAACGCCCAGCAAGGCAGGCTAAAATCACACCTTGATTCAAGTTCAAGTCTCGAAGAATTTATTAAACGTAATAAGTGACTCAAATGCAAAGGTATGCTGGTTTAGAAAGGAGCTAGACAGTGACTGCACAGCCAAAATCAATCGTCCGCCGACTTTCCATGCTTGACCGCTTCCTCACCCTCTGGATTTTCCTGGCAATGGGGTTCGGGGTGGGGCTGGGGTATTTTATCCCCGGAGTGGCTGATTTTATCACCTTCTTTCAGGTTAACACCACTTCAATTCCCATCGCCATCGGCTTAATTCTGATGATGTATCCCCCGCTGACCAAAGTAAAATATGAGGAGATAGGAAAGGTTTTCAAAAATGTTAAGCTACTGGTCTTTTCCCTAATC
>Ga0315312_1000611_pt1 | contig 38002 bp, 40 predicted proteins | sample TDP7_MG_FD_203629 | JGI IMG/M metagenome (GOLD analysis project Ga0315312, IMG submission 203629) | Freshwater sediment microbial communities from Lake Towuti, South Sulawesi, Indonesia - TDP7 | ecosystem: Environmental > Aquatic > Freshwater > Lake > Sediment | place: Indonesia: South Sulawesi... | reverse complement strand
AGCTTAGCGGGAACAGATGAAGTAATTAGGACTTCGTTTAACGCATCAGGCAATCTCATCTTGCCAAGGAATGAGGCAAGTTTCACATAGTGTTCTAAAGTGAACCTGCCTTCAAGACACTTGTCAACAGCCGCTAAACCTTCTTTAGGTGTCACTTCAGCCAAAAAACCACGCACACCCATGTTAATAGCAAGAATAGGTGGTTCTGGTTTAGGGATTGAAAGGCATGTTCTTAATATTGTACCATCGCCGCCTACCGTTATAATCAAGTCTGATTTCATCTTTTCTAACGGTAATGCAATCTTGGTCCTGCTCAATTGTTTTGCAAGTTTTGGCTCCAAAAAGACATCTATTTTCTTCGTTTCTAGATAAGCGACTAACTTTTCTACAAATCTTAACGCTTCTCTCTTGTCTATCCGTGAGACGACGCTTACGGTGTTGAACAGTCCTAGTATCCTCCCCTACAGTGGCAATATGATTTACGTTATAACCAAATATAAGCGGAATGCTCAAAAACGGAGATTTTCAATGGTAAACGTCGAGTATTATAGCGATAAATTATTTAAGAAGAGTATGGTGTAGAAGTTGCAATAGTTTGAAGGTAAGGGATAAAGTATGAGTAAACCTGCCGAAGTTGGATCCTTAAAAGTAGGTAGTTATGTCATTGTTGACAATGAGCCATGTCGCATCGTCGATTACAGCAAATCAAAGCCTGGAAAACATGGCTCTGCAAAGGCTAGGGTTGTCGCCATCGGCGTATTTGACAACGTGAAAAGGAGTTTTGTAAAGCCAGTTGACAGCCAAGCTGAAGTGCCCATAATCGAGAAAAGAGTTGGTCAAGTCATAGCGTTATTGCCTGCAACAGTACAGGTCATGGATCTGGAAAATTATGAAATGCTCGAAGCCCCAATACCTGAAGAAGATTTAAAATCAAAACTTGTTTCAGGCATTGAAGTTGAATATTGGCGCATTTTGGGAAAGACAAAAATAATGCGGGTTAAAGGCTAAGCCTTTCGTTTCCTACAGCGTTTGTTGACTGTTTTCATTTCAGCTTCATTGTTAGGAAAACTTATGATGTGATAAGAGTTGAGGCATGTCAAACAAGTTCATTTACGCCCAAAAATGAGTGTTGACGAATTAGTCACTGAAATGGGGAAGACAGGTGTTCTAGGTGCAGGCAAGATAGGCGAAGCAGCAGAATTAGTGGCAGAAATGTTTGCAGACCCAGACTATACAGTGTTCTTGACAATCGCAGGCGCCCTTGTTCCAGCTGGCATGAGAAAAATCATTCGTGACCTAGTTGACAAAGAATATGTGAACATTATCGTCTCAACAGGAGCGAATATGGTGCATGATATGGTTGAAGCACTTGGATATAGGCATGATGTAGGCACTTTCTTGGCTGAAGACAAGAAACTCAAAGACGAAGACGTTGGCAGAATCGGCGACATTTACATTGAACAAAAAGCCTTTAGGCATTTAGAAAAATGGATGTACAAAATTTTGGAGAACATACCGGAAGAAAAGAGAAGCAACATGTCAGTTGCGGAACTGTTATCCATAATCGGCAAGCAAATTGAAGACTCTGAATCAATACTCGCTGTGGCATCTAAGAAAAACGTTCCTATAATTTGCCCCGCGTTCGTAGACTCTATTGCAGGCTTTCATCTATGGGTTTATGGGCAAGATAAAAAACTTGGAATAGACCCGCTTCTTGACACATCTATAATAATGGATAAGGTGTATGAAGCGAAGAAAGTAGGCATAATCATTCTAGGCGGCGGAGTGCCCAAACATTTCGCGTTATTTGCCAACACTTTCAGAGAAGGCGTAGATTTGGCAGTTCAGATAACAATGGATAGGCCGGAGCCCGGAGGCTTAAGCGGAGCATCACTTGAAGAAGCAATAAGCTGGGGAAAGATAAAACCAGAAGGAAAAGGGGTTACAGTAACTTGCGACGCAACGATAGCTTTCCCACTCATAATAGCTGCAGCATTAGAAAAAATCGGAAAGTAACTTAATTCTCTTTAATGCCTCTCATTTCACCTTGATTCTGTAACCTTTCCTTCTAGGAATTCGTACTTCCAATATGCCACGTTTAAACTTCTTCTCCATCTTTTTCATATCAACCGGCACTGGAACATTAACATGGCAACGGAACGAAGTGAACTCGCCTTTGCGATGTGTAATGCCAAACTCATGGAACCGTATCTTTCGCTTCATACCAGCCTTTATCTCAATCATGTTCGCGTTTACAGCCTCAACTTTTATAGTTTTTGGGTTAATGTTTGGAAGATCCGCAGTGACAACTACTTCGTCAACTGAGACAAAGACGTTGCATAGCGGCTCTAGGCAACATGATTTAATGTCCCAGCTTGGGCGTTCCATCATTGCGGACTTGAGCAACTCATCTGCAAACGTTTCCCAGTCTTCAAAATAGTTGTGCATTAACTCGAAGAAATCTCTTCTTCGTTTAGTAGACATGTAGTTTGCCTCCTTCTTTCTACGTAACATATGGAACATCGTATTCCTGCGACTTCTTCATCTGAGTTAACTCACGCTGCGTACGTTTCATAATATCCCTAGCCCTCAACCGAATTTCTTCTCCCTTCTGAAGCAACTGAGTAACATCAATTTTCAAGTCTGCAATTTTTGCAACTTCTTGAATCGCCGCGGCAGCTGCTTCTGGATCAGGGTAATTGTAATAAGATTGTGCTAAAAACGCTATAGCAGGAATTTCCTTCTCCGCACAGTAACGCATTGTCAAGGCCTGAGGACCCACCATGTAGCCTTCTCTCAAAATTTCCAATCCTTTCTCTTGTAACAAACGGATTAGTTCTCTATTCGATGCCGCGCCGAAAACCTTAGGCTCCTTCAAATCTTGCCTGTTTTCTATAGGTAACCCTCCGATGGATAGAACCATTTTTACATTTTTTGATTGCCCCCAGTCGATGAGGGCTCGCATAATCGCATGTACGGAGTTTGCCGGAATCGCAATTTCTGAAATGACAGCAAGTAAACGGTTGTTTCCAAAAATTCGCAAAGGTGCATGTGGAAGCCCTTCATGCAATACGATTACCGGCGGCATAAGGTCGGTGTCAACGTAAGCTATTTCTGCCAAGTCAAGTTCAGAAATTATGTAGGATGTTGCAATCAAGCCTACAAGCCCTACGTCTGGAAGCCCGTGAAGCACAATAGCATTAGACGGTATAGATTCCTTCTCAACTATCTTGATTGTTTCTGACAAGGAAACTTTCACCATCTGCTTCATATTCTCTTTAGAAGGATAAAAAAGGTTATGGCAAAGCCCACATTTATTTAAGGCGGAAAAGGTTTAAACTTGGAGAAATGGCTTTGGAGAAGTTAGGTTCATCACTTTACGACGCCTTAAAGAAGATTTTCAGAGCACCTGTTGTCGACGAGGCTACGGTAAAAGAACTAGCTCGTGACCTTCAAAGGGCTTTACTGCAAGCCGACGTTAACGTAAAATTAGTTCTTGAAATTTCAAAAAGAATAGAAGATAGAGCTTTACAGGAGAAGGTTCCACCAGGAGTTTCAAGACGCGAACACGTGACAAAAGTTGTTTATGAAGAGTTAACACGATTTTTAGGCGAGAAACCAGTGCCCCTGAAAATTGAGCCTGGGAAAAGGAAGGTTCTCATGCTCGTTGGGATACAGGGTTCAGGCAAAACCACTGTTGCTGCCAAATTTGCACGATACTTTCAGAAAAGGGGATTGAAAACCGGACTAGTTTGTGCCGACACTTATAGACCAGGAGCATACCCACAGCTGCAGCAATTAGCCACTCGAATTAACATTCCAGCATACGGAGATGCAAACGCAAAAGATTCAGTCGATGTTGCTCAAAAAGGATTAAAACAATACGAAAGCTATGACGTTGTAATTATTGACACTTCTGGAAGACACAAGGAAGAGACTGGTTTAATAAAAGAGATGCAAATGCTGGAAAAGTCGATCAGACCAGATGAAGTTATCTTGGTAATCGATGGAACAATTGGTCAGCAAGCGGCAATTCAAGCCCAAGCGTTTCATGAGGCTACGCCAATAGGATCAATCTATGTAGCTAAACTTGACGGCTCAGCAAGAGGTGGAGGCGCACTTTCAGCAGTCGCAGCCATAGGAGCACCAATAAAATTCATCGGCACAGGCGAAAAAATCGACGACATAGAACCATTTGTGCCTTCACGCTTTGTTGGCAGACTACTAGGCATGGGTGACCTTGAAAGCCTCATAGAGAAAGTGCGCGAAGCAGAGGTAAAAGTGCCAGAAAAGAAAATGCGGGCAATGTTGAGTGGAAAATTCACGCTAACAGACATGTATGAACAGTTTAAATCTATGAAAAGCACGGGACCATTCAGGGGGCTTCTCAAACTGATTCCAGGCTTCTCCTATGACATACCTGAGGAAATGATGGAAATGGCGGAAGACAAAATGAAAAAATGGAAGGTAATAATTGAATCCATGACACCTCAGGAAAGAGAAGACCCAAAAATATTTTCATCATCAAGAGTGCGACGAGTAGCCCATGGATCTGGCACAAGCGAAAAAGAGGTTAAAGAACTTCTTAAACAATATTCAATGATGAGGAAAATGATGAAATCGTTGAGAAGGAAGAAACTTCCATTTTTCGGAAAAGGAAAGTTACCCATGCCTAAAGGATAGAAAATTAAGCCTTCCAAAGCCTAAAAAGAGTTGCATTCCATGGATATCATTGAAAAGACGCAGAAAATGCTTGAGAAATATCCTTTATGCAATCATTGCTTAGGAAGACAATACGCCCTATTAGGTCACGGACTAGACAATAAAAAACGCGGCGAAAATCTCAAGCTTCTGCTAACAATGAAGGGCCACCAGTTGACATTGTTAAAGCAAAAAGCCGGAATCGCGCTTCTTAAGACGATGGCAACAAACGGCTCATTTAACATGGCTACTGAAATACTGAAAAAAATGCACAAGAGATTCGAAGAAAAACGCCGATGTCACCTCTGTAAAGGACAATTTGACCATTTAGACAAGCTAGCTAGTCATGTCATAGAAGGATTGAAGGATTATGAATATGACACGTTTCTTATCGGCATAGAATTGCCAACAGAAGTAGAGGAAAGTGAAGATGAGTTTAAAGCAGAATTTGAGGTGACGCATGGAGAAAGCATGAAAAACGAGTTTAGCCGAGAAATTGGGAAAAGGGTCTCTGATATTGTAGGCAAAATGGCAGAACACAAGAATCCAGACATCGTCATCTTTGTTAACCCATTTTCTGAACAAATCACATCACAACCAAATCCCCTATTCATTTCTGGGCGATACAGAAAACTCGTCCGCGGAATTTCTCAGTCAAAATGGATATGCACACAATGTAGAGGAAAAGGTTGCCAAAGCTGCAATTGGACCGGAAAAATGTTGCCAGAATCTATTGAAGAAATTATTACTAAGCCAGTGTTAGAAAAAACTCTAGGCGAAAACGCATCTTTTCATGCTGCAGGAAGAGAAGATGTAGACGCGCTTATGCTTGGACATGGTAGGCCATTCATTGTGGAGGTCAAGAAACCGAAAAAGCGATTTATTGATTTAAAGAATGTTGCAGAGGCAATAAATAGAGAGGCTAAAAGCAAAGTAAAGGTTTTAGGTCTTCATTTTACTAACAGGAGTGCAGTTAGACGGTTAAAGAAGACTGAGACTTCTGAAAAAATCTACAGAATAGTTGTTGAATTGGACAAGACTGTTTCTGATAAAGACTTAAAGACGTTAGAGAAAACATTAACAGGCGCCATCATCTATCAGCAGACGCCATCAAGAGTTTTACACAGAAGAACTAATCGCATTCGAGAAAAATACATATATGAGGCAAAAATAAACAAGTTGTCACCAAACCGCATAGAAATAAAGATACGCTGCCAAGGAGGACTATATATCAAAGAGTTAGTAACTGGAGATAACGGCAGAACGAAGCCTAGCATAGCCGAAATTCTCGGTATCAAAGCTGAGCCCCTAGAATTAGATGTTATGAACATAATCATGAAAAGGTGATAAAAATGAGAAAGTCAAAGGGACTACGTTCAAAAACTCGTGCTATATTAAAGAAAGAGCCTCGAGAGAAGGGAAAAACCGGGCTTAGCAAATTACTTCATGAGTACAAGTCAGGAGACAGAGTGGTGATCAAAGTGGACTCTGGGGTTCATAAAGGCATGCCCCACCGCAGGTATTTGGGCAAAATTGGCACTGTAATTGATAAAAGAGGAGGAAGCTACTTAATAGGCGTTAGACAAGGTGAGGCAATAAAAGAAATAATTGTACGCCCTGAACATATAACACCTCATAGAGAGGAGTAAAAGTGTCCAGAAGAGCGTTGAAAGAACGTCCGATAACAATTCCGCAAACAAAAAAAATATTGGAAACGGTAGGTGAAGAAAAGTTAGATCAATTTCAACGAAGAACGCTCGATTATGCTTCTAAATTTTCTAAAATTGATCCGCATGCATCTGAGGAGTTAGTGAATAATCTTGTTACTCGGTTTGGGTTAGAAGAAGAGGATGCAGTTCAAATAGTTAATTGTATGCCAGGAAGCGTTGAAGAAATTCGCGCTTTCTTGGCAGGTGGACGCAAAATTGTTGAAACCTCCAAAATCGAAGCGATCCTTTCTTTTTTGAATGAGCACAGAAAGAAGGAATAACCACTTTTTCTATATTCTAGAGTTAGTTTGTGGGCAAGGACAATGGAGAAGGAAAAAGAAACAGAAAAGAGATATGAGGAATACGCATACGTGCTTGACTTTCTCCCACATGGAAGACCAGGAGCCAGACCAGGATACAGAGCAGGGGCCCTTGTTCAAGTTATCGGTGAAGAATTTTTCACTCTTTTGGAAACAATAGCTAAAGAAGGCGTAATCCTAAAGCCTTCTGAGAGAGTTTATGTTGGAAAAGATGCTCGTGACAAGATAACATATATTATAGGTAGAATTGGCTATGATGAGCTGACTACCACTGCAAGAATGGAGTTAGCGGCCGCAATTGAGAAAATTGTGATTGCCCGTGAGCCTTGGTTTGTGAATTTCTTCAACACTGCCCAGGCAATAACGCCTAGAATGCATGCACTTGAATTAGTACCTGGTATTGGCAAGAAATATATGTGGCAAATTCTTGATGAACGAGAGAGGAATCCTTTCAAAAGTTTTGAAGATCTGCAGAAACGTGCTAACATACCTAGTCCTGCCAAACTAATCGCGAAGAGGGTTCTTGAAGAATTGTCTGGTGAAAGTAAGTATCGAGTGTTTACACGAGCGCCCTAGTGAAGTTTAATGATTCTTCTTCAAGAGACTAGGCTTCTTCTTCGCCGTTACAAGTTTTTTCCAAAAAAACGCTTTGGGCAAAGTTTTCTCATAGACGGCAATTTGCTGCAAAAGTTACTTTTCTATGCCTCTGTGAGTGATGTTGATGTTGTCTTGGAAGTGGGGGCGGGGTTAGGTTTTCTTACGCGTTTGCTTGCCCAAAAATGCCGTAAAGTTATAGCTGTCGAGATTGACAAGATGCTGATAAAAATATTGACAGAGCGCCTTCGTGATTTGCGGAATGTTGAATTGATTGAAGGTGATGTGCTTAAGGTTTCTATTCCATCTTTCAATAAGGTAGTTTCTACTCCTCCTTATTCCATTTCGTCACCTTTGCTGTTTTGGCTTCTTGAGAGAAACTTTGATTGCGCCGTCCTGGCTTTTCAGAAAGAGTTTGCTGAGAGGCTTGATGCGCCAGTAGATAGCAAGGAGTATAGTAGGTTGACGGTTTCAACGTATTATCGTGCTGACGTAGAACTTTTGGATTATGTACCCAAAGAACTGTTTTATCCGCCACCAGACGTTGACTCGATTATTGTGCGTTTAAAGCCTCGTAAGCCACCTTTTTCGGTAGCAGATAAAGAGTTGTTTTTAGAATTAGTGCAAACGCTGTTCACCCAACGCAACAGGAAGGCCAGAAAGTCTGTCGTTCCTTTTTTGCAGAGACAAGGATTTGGAAAAGAAGAAGCGTTAGAGATTGCAGACTCTCTTCTTTTTCACGATAAAAGGGTTCGCGAACTAGCACCCGAAGACTTTGGAGAAATTTCTAATGAAATTGCAAGAAGAAGACGCGAAAAAAATCTTCTTTAACGACTGCATATTTTACGTTTCTGAGAAAGTTTACGAGCCTGCAGAAGATACTTTTCTTCTTGCAGAAAACTTAGTTGTGAACGAGAACGATGTTGTATTAGATGTGGGCACTGGCTGCGGAATGTTTGGGATTCTTGCTGCAAAGAAGGCTAAGAGAGTGGTAGCTACTGACATCAATCCCTATGCGGTTAGCTGTGCGAAGGCAAATGCTAGGCAAAATGGTGTGCTAGCGAAGATAGACATGCGGCAAGGTAATCTTTTTGAATCTGTTAAAAGGAATGAAAGGTTTGACGTGATTATTTTTAATGCTCCTTACTTGCCGACAAGGGAAAGTAAGAAGAGGAGTTGGATAGGAAAGGCTTGGGCAGGTGGAAAAAGTGGAAGAGCCATCATTGAGCCATTCTTATCTGAGGCACCGAAATACTTGAAGGAGAAGGGCAGAATTTTTTTGGTGCAGTCTTCTCTTTCCGACATAGACAAGACTATTCAGCGGTTCAAGGAAAACGGGCTAAAAGCAGCCATCATAGCGGAGAAGAAGTTTCCTTTTGAAACTATAGTTTTGATTAGAGCTATTTTTCATTAATTTTTGCAAAAGAATTTTTATAACCAGAAGGCGAGTATTGCTAAGTTAAGGTGAAAAAAGAAGTGTGCATCTTAGGCAAAGACAAGTTGAAGGAACTTATAGAGAATTATAGGTGCATTTACCCGTTCGACTATCATTCTTTAGACGGTGACAGCTATGTCCTCACAGTGAAGGAAGAGACTACACTGAATTATTTGGAGCATCAGAACCTAATTTCTTATGAGATTGTGTTTACTCCGCCGAATTATGTGGCGCATTTAACTGCGAAAAGCAAGTATGGAAGAATGGGACTATCATTCTTAAATGCTGCTAAGGTGCATAGCGGCTTCATCGGACGTCTAGCGCTTGAATTAGTCAATTTGAGCAATGACCGTAAGCCTATAATGATTAAGCGGGGCGACCCGTTCATGCACATAGAATTCCTAACGAGAGAAGGTGAGCCAGCACCTTACATGGGACCTTATCAGTTTCAGTATGTGAGTGAAGAAGAGAAGAAAATGTACATACCTATTTTGAAGAAGGTTTTTCCAAACTTTGACGAACTAGCCAGAATATGGCTCAAAAAACCATAACAGACACCGCTAAAATTTCTGTTAAGTTTCACCACTACGATAAAAAATGAAAAATCAAAGAAAAAATGCGGCTTTGGGCATAACAAACATTGATGAAAAATTGGCTTTCAAATGCTATCAAACTATTGAAAACCAACAGAGCTTTCAGTGACGTCTGTGTCAAAATCTAAAAGCCAAAACCAAAGATCTGCTCACCAGTTGATGAAAAAACAGAAAATTTCTCATGTTTTCAAAACAGAGTAGGTAACAAAACCAAGATCAACATTAATTAAAGAGAAGTAGGAAAAAGATGCTGGCGATGTTGGACTGGGCGATAGTGCTCTTGCAAATCCATATTCCTAATTGGGATTTAATCTAAACAAATGCTTTAAATATCCGCTTTCTGATTGCTGAGAAGGGAACACTATCATGAAAGCCAAAAATTACAGGGAAGTAAAGGGTCCTGCTTACACTAGAAAAGAGTATATTAGGGGACCCCCTCAATCAAAAATAACCAAGTTCACCATGGGCGACCCAAACATCAAATACGAATACAAGGCGGTATTAGTCGCCCAAGAAGAAGTTCAAATCCGCCACAATGCGTTAGAAGCTGCACGTATTTCTGTAAACCGCATTCTCGAAGCAAAATTGGGCACAAGCTACTATCTACGCGTTATACCATATCCGCATACTATTCTTAGGGAAAATAAGATGATTTTTGGAGCCCACGCAGACCGACTGCAAGACGGAATGAAGAGAGCTTTTGGCAAACCAGTCGGAACAGCCGCTAGAATCAAACCAAATCAACCCCTCATAGAGATTAACGTAAACGCAAACGGTATCGAAACAGCAAAAGAAGCCCTAAAACGAGGCCAAGCAAAGCTGCCAACCACAAGCCGAATAATAATAGAGAAAACTTCAGACTAAACTGAGAGGCAAATAAAATGCAAAACTCATCAAAAGAAAGGAAACCATCAACTGAAAAAAAGCTAATTATCCCATTTGAAGAATTGAGAAAGGAAGACATTCCACTTGTTGGAGGCAAAAACGCCAACCTAGGTGAAATGCTACAAGCCAGAATCCCTGTTCCTCCAGGATTTGCAGTTACAGCCTACGCTTACAAAAAATTCATCACACAAACAGGCATTGCCGAAAAAATATACAAAACCATCAAAGAAACCGTCACAGACGTCAATGACCCAAAAAAGTATGAAGAAGCATCCAAGAAAGTTAGAAAAATCATCGAATCAACACCAATGCCACAAGACATTCAAAAGGCAATAGAAGACGAATACAACGAACTCAGCAAAAGAACAAATTCAAGTCAAGCCTTTGTGGCTGTACGTTCAAGCGCAACCGCAGAAGACTTACCCGACGCCTCCTTTGCAGGTCAACAAGAGACATACCTAAATGTAAAAGGCAACTCAGACCTAATCAACAAGACAGTCAAATGTTGGTCAAGCCTATTTACACCAAGAGCCATCTTTTACAGAACTCAGAAAGGCTTCAAACATGAAGATGTTCTCATAAGCGTCGGCATCCAAAAAATGGTAAACTCAAAGGCGGCAGGCGTCACATTTACCATAAACCCAGTTACAGGCGACCCTAACCAAATGGTTATAGAAGGCAACTGGGGACTATGCGAATCCGTCGTTTCAGGAGCTGTAACTCCCGACAACTTCATAGTGGACAGAAAGACATTGAAAATTATTGAAAGAAGAGTTGCCAAGAAAACGGTAGAGTATGTTCGTGACCCGAAGACTGGCAAAACAGTTCATCTTGATGTTCCAGCTGAGAGGCAAGAAAAGCCATGCCTAACAGACAATGAAATAGTCAAACTCGCAGAACTGGCTAAACGTATTGAAGAACACTACCGAAAACCGCAAGACATTGAATGGGCTATAGACCGAGACATAAGTTTCCCAGAAAACGTTTTCATAGTTCAGACCAGACCAGAAACGGTTTGGAGTGTAGAAAAGCTACCGCTGAAAGTTGAGGCACCAAAACCGCCAACCCCACTCTTAAAAAAAATGGAGCACAAAGTTGTTGTGAAGGGGATAGCGGCTGGAAAAAGAGCAGTCGGAGCAGGTTTCGCAAAAGTTGTTCTCACACCAGACGACGCTTCGAGGCTTATGAGAAAAGGCGACATACTAGTCACAACTATGACTAATCCCGACTATGTTCCTTTCATGAAACTCTCTGGCGCAATAGTTACAGACAAAGGTGGAGTTACATGTCATGCAGCCATCGTAAGCCGAGAACTCGGTATTCCATGCATTGTCGCAACAGAAACTGGCACCAAAGTCATGGAAACTGACGAAAGTTACACTGTGGACGCCAGAAGCGGTGTCGTCTATGCAGGCATCATGAATGAGCATGAAGGAACAGTTGTAACACGACCATCCGAAACCACTAAGACCGCCACACCTTCAGTCGCAACCATGCTTGAGCAGGCGCCAATCACTGCAACCAAGATTTACATGAACCTTGGCGTGCCAGAAATGGTTGAAGAATACAAAACCCTGCCCTTCGACGGAATCGGGCTCATGCGCATCGAGTTCATCTTAGCCAGCTACATAGGTGAACATCCAATGCATATGTTGGAAACTGGGCGAGGAGAAGAATTCATAAACAAATTGGCTGAAGGCATCGCTACCGTTGCTGGAGCTATACAACCGCGCCCAGTAGTTGTACGATTTAGCGACTTTAAAACAAATGAGTACAGAGAATTGAAAGGCGGAGAAAAATACGAAATAGTTGAAGCCAACCCAATGCTTGGCTGGCGAGGAGCAAGCAGATACATAAGCCAATGGTATGAAAAAGCATTCAGATTGGAATGTAAGGCAATTAAAAAATGCAGAGAAGAATGGAAACTCAAAAACGTCTGGATAATGCTTCCCGTAATAAGAACGGTTTGGGAAGCAAAACAATGCCTAGCCATAATGAAAGAAGAAGGACTCGAAAGCTCAAGAGATTTTCAAATATGGTTCATGGCAGAAACACCATCAATCGCCATAATGGCTGATGAGTTTGCCAAACTATGCGACGGCTTCTCAATAGGCTCAAACGACATGACACAAGGCATCTTACTCATAGACCGTGACTCAGAAAGACTCGGCTTAATGGGATACTTCGACGAAAGAGACCCGTCAATTAAACGCATTCTAGCGCATTTGATTAAAGTGGCACATCGATATGGACGCACAGTTTCAATTTGTGGAGAAGGACCATCTAACCTACCAGACTTTACAGAGTATCTTGTCCGCTGCGGCATAGACAGCATATCCGTAAATGCAGATGCAGTTGTGCGCACAAGGCAGCTTGTAGCAAGCATAGAACAGAAAATCTTGTTAGAACAGTTGGCAGAGATGCGCAAGGGCAGTCCACCTACTCAGAAGTCGAAAGATTTGGAGTGGGCTCTTGAATTCGGCTAGTTCATCAAGACAGCACCATCGAAGATTTTCAACTCTTCCTTTTTCCTGAAAACGGTAAGCCCACATGAAAACAGCAACCTTTGACCTAGAAGAAAAACGGCTGAAAGAAGAGATAAGAAAGAGAAAAGCGAAGCGCGTTCTTATACAGCTTCCCGAAGGACTGAAACCTTATGGGCCTTATTTAGCCAGCATAGTTGAGACAGCTGGAGCACTTGCAATAATCTCTGCAGACCCATGCTATGGCGCTTGCGACTTGGCAGTATCTGAGGCGGAAAGCCTAGATGCTGACTTAATTGTCCATTATGGTCATAGCAAAATGGTTGATGGGGAGAAGAAGATTAATACGCTTTACATTGAAGCAAAAGCAAAGAGCAGTGTGAAAGACGCAGTGAAAAAGGCGTTGTCACTTCTTAGAGATTGGAAGAGAATAGGGTTAGTCACGACAGTTCAGCATGTTCATGCGCTTAACGAAGCTCGGGAAGAGTTGCTCAAGGCTGGAAAAACCGTCGCAATCGGAGATGCTGGACACGTAAAATATGCTGGTCAAGTAACTGGCTGCGATCTTAGTAACGCTAAGGCAATTGCAAAAGAAGTTGATGCGTTTCTATTTGTGGGAGGTGGAAGATTTCACTCTATAGGTGTTGCCTTAGCCACAGAAAAGCCGACTATTGTTGCAGACCCATATGAGAAGACCGCATCTATGGTTGAAGATGAGACAAACAAGATCCTCAAGCAAAGATGGGCGCAAATCTGCCTAGCAAAAAAGGCGGAAAAGTTTGGAGTGCTAGTTGGCCTAAAGAGTGGACAAAGAAAACTTGAAACGGCGATCAAAGTTAAGCAGAAACTGGAAGAAACAGGAAAACAAGCAGTATTGTTGGCGATGAGAGAGATTACTCCAGAAAAGCTCTTGCAGTTTCCTGACATAGAAGCATTTGTAAATACCGCTTGCCCAAGAGTATCGTTAGACGATGCGTCACAATTCAGTAGGCCAGTAATAACATTTAACGAAGTTCTCGTTGCCTTAGGAGAAATGGATTGGGAAGAGTTATGCAGAAAAGGCTGGTTCGAAAACTTGAGTTAGAAAAGGCAATCGCAGGGATTCAGCCTCATCCATCGCCTAAAGCATATTTTGAACAATACACGATACCGCCAGACGTTGCTGCAGAAATCCTCTACATCGCCACGTACATCTATGACGACATCGCTGAAAAAACCGTAGTTGATTTAGGTTGCGGCACAGGCAGACTTGCAATAGGCGCCGCTTTGCTTGAAGCAGAAGAGACATTTGGCGTCGACATAGACCAATTGGCAGTAAAGACAGCGAAAAAGAATGCTGAAAAACTCAAAGTTAATAAGAAGACCAATTGGATTATAGCCGACATTGAAGTTCTGAGAGGTCATTTCGATACTGTTTTGCAGAATCCACCATTTGGCGTCCAAAGAAAGGGGGCAGATAGAAAATTCATTGAAAAAGCCTTGGAGATCGGTCACAAGGTATATTCGCTTCACAAAAGTGGCGAAAGCAATCGAAAATTTATCAAAAGGTTTATTGAGCTGCATGGTGGAAAGGTTACAGGCATCTTTCCTATGGAGATGACTATTCCAAAAATGTTTGAATTCCACACTAAGAGAAAACATAGTTTGAAAGTTGATCTATACTTAATTGAAGGATAAACACATGGTCAAGTCTAAGAGAAAAAGTGGGCAGTTTGCAGCGCCTGGCGATCTTCTTGGTGTTATTGAAGAATTCATGCCTGGTTCCGGCACGTATGTGGAAGAGGGAACCATACATTCAAAAACTGTTGGATATACACTTCTTGACATGTTGAACAGAAAAGTTTCGGTCTATCCTCTTAGTCAGGCAGTTAATGTTCCGAAAGTTGGAAGCATCGTTATCGGTCAGGTGTCCGACACGCAGAGCAAAACAGCCATGATACGCATATTTCAGATAGGAAAAAAGATGCTTTCAGGTGTTTTTTCAGGCATTTTATACATTTCAGATGCTAGCGCTAGTTACGTTGACTCAATGTTTGATGTGTGCAAAACAGGCGATATAATGAAGGCAAAGGTGGTCAGTAAAGCAAATAGGACCTTTCACCTGTCTACTGCCGAAAGCGATTTTGGAGTAATCTATGCTTTCTGCTCACAATGTGGACACATGCTATCCTTGAAGGCGCAGAAAATGCAGTGCACCCGATGTGGAAAAATCGAAAAGAGAAAAGTATCGTCAGATTACGGTAAGGAAGGTATGTAGAAGAGGCTGGAGAAAGATGCAAGTAAAAGTCTTAGAAAGAAAGCCTAGCGAGTTAAGGATAGAGATTGAAGGAGAGGATCACAGTTTCTGCAATATACTTCAGAAAGCTTTGCTGGAAGATGACACTATTGAAATGGCAGGATATGATATTCCGCATCCTCTGGTTTCGAACCCAATTGTTTATGTTCGCACTAAAGGGCTAAGAAGACCTGAAACTGCATTGCGAAACGCGGCGGAAAAAATAAGGAAGGGAAATAGAGAATTTAGGGAAACTTTTGAGAAAGCGTTGAAGACTTGGCAGAAGGGCAAAACTTAACGAAGCTAATTGCTGAACCTTTATAGACCAAGTTTCTTTTTTGCCAAAATGAGTAGATCGCAGAACCCTTCAACTGCATCTTCATATCGTTCTAAAATTTTAACTCCTTCTTCTAATGGTATTAAACCTTTCAACCAAGCATACACTATTAGTGCTTCTGCTGCGTCTGCTTGCTTGTGGCGGTCAGTTCTTGAGGGCAAATATTCCCTCAACCCTGCTTTCCTTAAGGCTTCTGCTAATAGACGGCTGTCCACTTTAGCGCCTACGGGTTCTCCGCTTTTCTTGGATATGGCTAGAGAATAGAGAAAATTGACGTAGGCATCACCTAAGGCAGCAAGCTTATGACTTGTCAAGATTTCCCGCAAGTTTGCAAAGGGTTGGATGAAAGTATACATGGGTTCTCGCCTATGCCATCTTGTACTAATGTCTTAGCATAAAGAGAAAGCGACGAAAATTTAAAATGACCGCTTCAAAAGTAATATTTAACTATAGTAACATTTAACATTTTTAGCATGAATCAATCAACAAACAGAATAGTTGCCCATGCGTGTGACGAAGTTGACTCACAAAAAATTTCGCCAAGTAAAATCGGAGATTAGAATATTAGGCATCGATGACTCGGTCTTCACACCTAGAGCGAAAGGCAAAACAGACATTATTGGCGTAGTTTATAGAGGCGGACAATGGCTAGACGGTGTAATGCGAACACAAGTAGAAATCGACGGCTTAGACGCAACAGAAAAAATAGCCAAAATGATAAGAAACTCTCCACATTACGAGCAAATTAGAGTAATTATGCTGGACGGAGTGACCTTTGCAGGCTTTAACATAGTCGACATCAAAGAGCTCTTCCAGAAAACAGGGTTGCCAGTTATAACGGTCACACGGGAAAAACCCAACTTTGAAGACATAAAGAAAGCACTAAGAAACTTGCCAGATAATGAAAAAAGGTGGCAAGCAATGAAAAATGCCGGAGAAATATTCAAAGTGCAGACGAGAGAAGGGGAGGAACCAGTACATGTGGGGGTTGCAGGGATTTCAGAAAGCGATGCTGAAAAGATTCTGAAAAAAACCTCCACTAGAAGCAACATTCCTGAAGCGTTAAGAGTAGCACACATCATAGCATCTGGGCTAGCCCAGCCAAAAGAAAAAAAGTCGGGATCGAGTTTATCCGACTAACGTTGCGCCTCCAAAAGCTATAGTTGGCAAAACAAAAGAGTCAACAACCTTCACGTCGTTCCCAACGTAAGCAACATTTTTCAACAGATCATACATATTCCCAGTTAATAGGGCATGTTTAACATGTTTTGTCAGTTTCCCTTTCTCGATAAGTGTGGCATTTCTGACTTCGCAGCTAAATCCGCCTGTTACTGGATTAACTTCTGGTGCCGCAAACGTCTCCACAAGGACCCCTCTATCAATTTGGGGAATTATCTCTTCTTGAGTTTTTCTTCCATGCTTAATTATCATGTTCGAAAAGGCACATACTGCAGGTCTAGTAAAAGCGCCTTCGACGCTGCTTGTTCCTCTTCTGAAGCCGTTACCAGTTGCCCTGACGCCTGCTATACCTGCATTGTAAGAGTCATAAATATATGATTTAAGAACTCCTTTATCGATTATTGTCTTTCTAGATGTTTTCACGCCTTCATCATCTGCTAACGCGCTTCTCATGCCGCCTGGATATCTGCCATCGTCTTCAACTGTGAACTCTTTATTTGCAACTTCGGTTTCGAGCTTGTCTATCCATGGGCTTCGTCCTTTGTTCACTTGTTCGGAGCTTGTTGCGAATTCTATTATAAAAAGTAGACCTGATGCCTCAACTGGGGCGATTAATGATATTCCTCTCAATTCGCCTTTGAAGGTTTCAGCTTTCAGTGTTGCGAGGGCTTTCTCTGCAGCTGATTTTCCAATTCTTTCAAAGTCTATAGTCTTAATTCTTGTTGACCATTCTTTTTCTATACCTTCTCCTGCTTTGTTGCCGCTTGTAGCTTTTGCTTTGAAATATGTATAGACCATAGTTCCCTTATGGTCAAAATGGACGCCAAGAGAGTTAGTAACAGACAAAGAATAATTGGCTAACCGAAGCATACCCAAGGGAATCTTTACATTTTTTGCTTCCTCCGCCACACTGACAGCCTCCATAGTTTTGGCAACAACCCCTTCAGCCGTAATTTCTCCTGTTTCTTTGCAAAAGACATCTTTGATTTCTCCACTGATTTTTTCAGGATTTGGGAGTGATTTGAAATAGGGGTCTTTTTTGGAAGTTTTTGCGATGCTGAATGCTTCGTTTACAATTTCTTCGATATTCTTCTCTCTATTAAGAGTACCAGAGGCGAAACCTACACGCTTTCCTAAACAAAGTTTTAGTCCCAAACCATTCTCGGATTTGTCATCCACGAGGTGTGGACTACTGCCTTCGACGTAAACGCTACGGATGTGACTGTTAAAGACGAAAGCTTCAACCTGTCCCGCCCCTTTCTTTTCTGCCTTCTTCACGGCTAAGGATGCCAAAGAATCTAACTTCTGCAAATCATTCGCCTCCAGCTGTTATTCTTGTCCGCATGTATGGCCCTCCAGAGGTTACATGTATCCAGTCTTCTTCTCCCTTTCCGCAAAAGCCAGAGCAAAGCTGAAACTCTTTTTCAACCGAGTCAACGGTTTTAAGAATCTCCAATGCTTTACCTGTAAGGCTAAAACCTCGCACTAGATTTTTCTTTTCACCGTTCTTTATGGTGTAGCCTTTCAGAGCTCTGACTTGAAAACCGCCGCCGACAGGGTCCTCCTGCCCAGATACTGCTTTCAATGCTAGCAGCCCTTCTTTTGTGTCTGAAATCATCTCTTCAAGTTTCCAGTTGCCGGGTTCGAAGAATGTGTTTGTCATGCGAACCCAAACACGTCTGTTGTAGTCTTGAGTTCTTCCATTTCCTGTGGGAGTAGAATTAAGCGCTGCAGCAGTTTCTAGCGAATGCATAAACCCTTTGTAAACGCCTTTCTCTATGATTGTAGTTCGTGAACTAGGTGTGCCTTCGGAATCGAATGGTATTGACCCATATGCACCGTCAATTGTTCCGTTGTCAACCATTGTTACGAGGTTGCTTGCAACTTTTTTTCCAACTGCATCACTGAGAAATGATCTATGCTTAATTACTTCGTCGGCTTCTGAGGCATGCCCCATAACCTCATGTGCAAGTACTCCAGCAATATCTGGGTCTACAATTACTGTCATTAAGCCATTTGGTGGTTTTACAGCCGAAAGCAATTCAACAGCTTCTTTAGCTACACTGGCGCCAAAAACGTGTGGGTCGGTTTCTTTGACAAGTTCATAGCCGACTGTTCCACGTTTGTTTTCGAATCCCATTTCGCGTTTTCCTGACTCAAAGGCTATGCTCATAGCGGAGACTGATATCCTGATTTCGTTCCATTCCAGCTGGGAGCCAAAGCTGTTTATTAGTTCAAAGTTTTTCAAAGATTCAATATAATCGGAAGTTCTGCTAACAATTCTTTTGTCTGCGATCTTCTGAGCTTCGTCGAGAGAGAAAACAAATTTCAGTTTCTCTTCAGTATCAATGTTTTCTGGGTCTATTTTTATTTTCACTTTTGACTTTCTTTTAAGACTCGCTGTTTCGTATATTTTGATTTTTTCTTTCGAATATTTCGTGGCTGTTTTCGCTAGTTTGAATGCGTTTCTGACAGCGGTTTTAAGAGCATCAGAAGTAAGTGCAGTTGTGGATGCGAATCCCCATGCTCCTCTAAATTTTACACGTATTGCGACTCCGCTTCGTTCGGTGGATGAGAAAGTGCGAATTGACCCGTTGACTACGTTGATTTGTTTTGCTTTTTGTGTTTCAAATCTTGCATCAGCGAATTCGCTGCCCAATTTTTGAGCGAGGGCGATAGCCTTTTGCAGCTCGTCTATCACTATAGTCACCTTCAATCCAGATGCTGCGAAATAATGTTTAAGCTTTTAGGTTGCAACTGGCCATTAGAGAATGTAAAGAAAGATTTAAAAGAGTCGACATGAAGGAAAAGGGGACGGAAAAAGATGGTGTGACGCATCATGGAGTTTTGCCCAAAATGTGGAATGCGGTTAGCTCCAACGAAGAAGAAACGTGGGAAAAAGACTATTCTTGTTCTTGCTTGTCCAAAATGTGGTTACGAAAAAAAGGCAGCACGTGCAGTTACTGCTGTATCTGAGAAAGTCATTGAGCGTCTTCCACAGGAACCAATTGCAGTGATTGGAAAAGAGGAGCAGAAACTGCGAACCTTGCCAACGGTTAAGATAGAGTGCCCGAAATGCGGAAACAACCTAGCATACGCGTGGCAGGTTCAGACTAGAGGAAGCGACGAGTCTTCGACACAGTTTTTCCGTTGCACAAAATGTAACTACACATTCAGAGAATACAGCTAAAAACAACCATAAACAAACTATTAGCCACCTATATATAAGGGGTAGATAATCTTTTGCTAGACAGACCTATTTTCTCAACTGCGTAAAGAGTGTAAATAGATAAATACTCAAATATTGGCTAATTATAACCCACTAAAAGGAGGCTATTACGCATTTGTTTAACGTAAGAATGGCTGACGCAAAACTCCTAAAAGACATGATAACCGCAATTTCAATACTAATCGACGAAGCATCATTCGACATAACTCCAGAAGCAATAAAGCTGCGCGCCATGGACCCCTCACGAGTAGCCATGATAGACTTCGAATGGCCAAAAACAATCTTCGACGAATATAACTGCACCCAACCAATGAAAATGTGCATAAACATCAGCGAACTACTCAAACTCCTAAGACGAACTGGAAAAGACGAATCCCTAGAATTAGCCTTGGACGAAAAAACTGCGCGACTAAAAATTACGATAAAAGGAAAATACGTACGTACATTCAACATGCCTACGCTGGAAGCCACAGAAGAAGAAGTCCCAACACCAAAAGTCACTTTCAACGTAAAAGCAAGAGCCACCACAGAAGGCCTAAAAGAAGCCATCGAAGATGCCACACTAGTAAGCGACCATGTACGAATCGAAGCAGACAATGAGAAATTGGCAATGAATGCCACAGGAGACTTGATGGGAGCATTAATAGAATTCGTAAAAGGAAGCGACGCCCTACTAAGCCTAGAAACTAAGGAGCCCTCTAAAGCCACATTCAGCCTAAGCTATCTGTCTGAAATAATCAAGGCGGCAGTTGCAACATCCGCCGTAGCCACCATAGAATTCTCAACAGACATGCCAATAAAAATAGATTTTGAACAAGAAAAAGAAGGAAAACTAACATTCTACTTGGCACCACGTATAGAAGTGGAATAGCGGACGCCTATACGATGGAAAAGATGTCACTCTCAGAAAACGATTTGGCAAAATATCCCTTCATACCTGAAGCAGCAATATATGTGAAGAATCTAGACATAAAAATTGACGAATTAGCAAGCCCAGAATACAACCGCGTACTGGACAGAGCAGAAAAACGAATAGAAGACGCAATCATAAATGCTACAGTGAACAGAGAACTTCGTGAACACAGAGTCGAAATACCCTCGTTCCCAATCGCGATAATGATGGTCGCAGCAATAGATGACTCATTTATCAAAAAAAGATATGCTTTAGCTGAGGCTAAAGGAGCATACAGCCAACTTGAAGAAGAAGAAACAGAAAAAATGCTGGGAATCGCGAAAAACTTCAACTGGAAAATCCACCAAATAAAAGATGAAACAAGTGAATATGAGAAACCTTACGATTTTATGCTTCACTTCACAGATTTTCTAAAAAATTCAACAAGTTTTCACGAAACAGAATGGAAGCTTGTAAACAAGCATTTGTCAAATGGAGCAGTTTACATAAAGAAAAAAGATGCAAGCCGTCTACTTCAAGAAGAAATCTGCAGATACATCGAGGATAAACTCAACGTGAAAGTAGGTGCACTGCCTCCAAGCATTATGAACCGCATAGAACGATTGAAACAGCTTTTGGCAGAGAAGAAAGGAAAGGTCCGACTAGAAGAGTTTCCCAAAAAAGTGGTTCTTGCTGCTTTTCCTCCATGCATTAAAGAGTTGTATGACACAACAGCATCTGGACATCACATTTCGCACATAGGTCGTTTCGCGTTAACTTCATTTCTAGTAAACATCGGTATGACCCCAGAAAATGTTGTTGACCTATTTCGTTCACTTTCTGACTTCAATGAAAGAATGACTCGATACCAAGTAGAACACATAGCAGGCGAAAGAGGGACCCGAACAAAATATGTTCCACCACGGTGTGATACACTACGCACCCACGGAATCTGCCATAGCATCGAGGAAACTTGCAAGCGAATACGGCATCCCCTCACGTATTATAGAAGAAAACTGAGAACTATGAAAACAAAGGCTACAGAAAACAATGAAAATGAAGAAAAACAATGATAAAACATACTATCGTTACATAACAATTATAAGCGCTTTTATAGCAAAAAGAAGACATAAGAACAAATCTTATGAACCAATAGGAGAATGTGAGTAGGTCTGAAAAAGCCTACTTCAGTGAAGGGAGAACCTGAAGCAGCAGTAATTCACAAAGAGATAGAGAAGAGAACCTCATACGCCTCGACCATTGCCATTTTGCTACCAACCTATAAAGAAGCTGGAAACATTGAAAGTCTCATTAGAAAACTGCAACAACTGAAACTCGATCTTACAATTACAGTTATCGACGATTCCAGCCCAGATGGAACCGCAAACATCGTTAAAAAACTTCAAAATGAATATGACAACATTCTTTTGTTTGTTAGACCCTCAAAACTTGGTTTAGGAACCGCGATCACCGACGGCTTCCGTTTGCTTCTTTCTCAAAAAAATAAGCCAAAATACATCATCACAATGGATGCAGACTATTCCCACAATCCAGGTGATATACCAAAATTGCTACATGCCGCCGAACAAGGTTCAGATCTAATAATCGGTAGCAGATATTGCAAAGGAGGTAAAACGATGGGATGGCATCAAATACGATTAATAATCAGTCGCTTGGCGAACATTCTTGCCTCGGCAACTGTTGGAATATGGATACGGGATTGCACAAGTGGTTTAAGATGCTACTCCAAGGAATACGTAAAAACCGTTCTGGGTAGTCTTCATAGCCAAACCTATGAAATTCAAATTGAAACCGTAAAACAAGCGCGCCTACAAGGATTCGAAGTTAAAGAAATCCCAATAACCTTCATGAATCGAAAGCGTGGAAAGTCCAAATTAACGAGGGCGGAACTCAAAAGCTTCTTTTTCTACATTCTTAAGAACCTATTTAGCAAAGCAACTATTAGGCTAGGGACAAAGAGGAAAAAGTGAACAAGGGTTCCACCATGCAATATTTTGAAGAAACTAAGATCAAATATGAAAAGCGAAACGAAGCAGAGATTTCACTTCTTCTTCCAGTGCATAATGAAGCAGAGACCATTGAAAAAACGATACTAGAGTTTTACAATGAGATAGGTACAAAAATACCGCTTGAGATTATCATTGCCGAAGATGGAAGCACAGATGGCACAAAGGATATTCTCCGTCGGCTTGGTGAGAAAGTACCTATGAAATTGATTCTAGGAGAACATAGGAAAGGTTACATGGGTGGAGTGAAAGATGGACTAAGGCAAGTAGCCACAGATTATGTATTTTTTGTCGACTCAGACGGTCAACACATCGCATCAGACTTTTGGAAGCTCTACAAGATGAAAGACTCCTGCGACATGATTGTAGGGAGGAAGATCAAGCGAAGCGATCCTCTTCATAGAATACTAATCTCAAAAGTTTTTCACTCAATAATTAGCTACATGTTTCAACTTCCTCTTCGCGACCCTGACACTGCCTATCGACTCATAAGAAAAGAAGTTTTAGATAAAGTAACGGAAGAAGTTGGTCTTCTCAAATATAGTTTCTGGACTGAATTCACGGTCAGAGCCTTCAGGAAAGGTTTTAGAGTAGCAGAAGTCCCGGTTGTTCATAAGAAAAGGCAGAACGGAGACACTCATCTATACAGTTTTGGGAAACTTCCTCGCATTATTCTTTTGCAACTCTCAGGTTTATTTCTACTTAGAAGAGAACTTACAAACGAAGATGCTGAGAGGTTCTGAAACATTCAGTCTTTGTTTCCAGTAAGGCGGCTCCTTTCTTATGAACATTTTAATGATTTCGCCTGATGCCCCACCTTATAGAGGCGGTATCAGTCGACTTGTGAGCATACTTGACATTGGACTTGAGCGCTTGGGGCACCATGTAACATTGTCGTGTCCAAAATATCGGATTAAGGAATTCAAGTTTTCAACTATACCTTTCCACCGATATAATGAATTTGATCTAATACATTTACATGGTCCAACTCCTCTTCTTTCTGATCTGACGTTAATGATAAATGCCAAGACCCCGATTGTTTATACTCATCATGCAGAGATTAGTTGGCTCTCAGAAGGAATATCAAAGATTTACAGAGGTTTCCATAGGGTTCTAGCAAAAAAAGCCCGTGCCATAGTAGTTCATTCGTATGATTATGCGTCTTTATTCACAAGTGGAAACATTGCAGTAATCCATATGCCTTGTTCATTTAAAGCCCCAAAAACCAATAATATTACACAGAAGCAGAATCTCTTTACTGTCCTCTATGTTGGTCAGTTCCGTCCTTTTAAAGGCATTGATTTTCTCTTGAAGGCTGCGTCAATGCTTAAAGATGTTAGGTTTATTCTTGTCGGTGAAGGTTACCTAAAATCAAATCTTATGTGCATATCTAAGAACTCTAAAAATGTTAGCTTTGTTGGAGAAGTGTCTGATGAGAAATTGAGAGAGTTATATAGGCAATCACACGTGATATGTCTTCCTTCGACAAACACTACAGAAGCCTATGGACTTGTTTTGATTGAAGGTGCATTACATGGATGTGTACCCATAGCATCTAACCTATTAGGTGTTAGAGAAAATATAAAACAATTGAAGGGGATACTGTTCGAGCCAAAATCGTATGTTTCCCTAACCAAAACAATAAGAACACTATCAAATGACATAGAGTTATGGGCTGACATCGCAAAACGGTCCCAGAATGCTGCACATGAATATGTGAGCATCCATACGCCTAAATATTACATTAAAAGACATGAAGAGATGTTCAAGAAATGTCTTCAGAGCATATAACTACTCCCATCAAAAGCACCATTGACAAAAAACTTGATGAACTGCTTTCTGAAGCAATTGGTTTCGCCTTTCAAGGTAAAGACTTTTTGCTTTTGCTAGCTGCATTAATGCTCGGAGTTTTCGTAAGATTCTATAATTTGTCATATTTTCATTTTATGACAGCCGATGAAAGTGTTTATACGCAAGCTGTTTATGCCATAACTAAAGGCTATGTGCCATACAGAGATGTGTTTGTTGCCCATCCTCCAGTGCACTTTTTGGTGCAATATCCGTTCATGCTCATTTCCTCAAGTCTTCTTATGGTTCGGTTTCTTTCAGTCTTGCTCGGGCTTGGAAGCATAATACTTCTTCTATACGCTGCTAGAGCCTTGTATTCTGAGAGAGTGGCAAGACTTGCTACCATTATGTTCGCTCTTGCACCTTATGCTATTTTTTTCAATAAACTGGCTCTAGTAGAGAATACATTGTTGTTTTTTGCTACGCTTGCGTTCTGTTTGTTTTTTAAATATTATCGCAATGGCGACAGAAAGTGGTTGATGCTCTCGGGATTCTTTGTTGGCGTTGCGATAATGTCAAAATATACTATGCTATTTGTGGTAATAGTGCTAATTGCGTTTATTGCAGTGAGAAAAGAGTTCAAGAATCTTATATTGTTCGCGGCCTGTGCATGTATCATTCCTTTAGTTCTTTTGTTGACAATTTTATTGTCTAACACATTCAATAATTTTTATGTTCAAACAGTAAGTCTTCAGCTAATTCGCTTTAGCCTTCCATTATCAACGAGAATGTGGGAAATTGCGTTGTATTCTGTTTGGATTTCTCCATTGGCCTTGTTAGCATTTCCTGCACTGCCTCTTGGAAGAAAAAAAGAAGACCTATTGCTTACATTCTTATGTATAGTTCCTTTACTAATCATGTTTTCTGGCAAAACATTCTTTGCCCATTATCCTCTAATGCTCACACCGATAATTTGCATTCTTGCAGCTAGAGGTTTAGATTTATCTCTTTCTTTGTCCAAAAGTTCTATCAAAAAGAAAGTTCCAATATTGTTTTTAGTCGGTTTCCTTGTTTTCCACTTTTTCTTAGCCAGTACGGCTTTCTCAGGCTTGCCTACTATAGAGTTCGATGTCAGAAGGAAGTTGGAAGTAGCAAACTATGTCAGAAGCATAACAAATGAAAACGATAAGATTTGGACAACAGAAGCAGATATTGGTTTCTTCGCCCAAAGAATGATAGTAATTCCTGATTCCGAGTTTTGGAAATTTCAAGGTTTTTATGAAGATGTTTGGGGTTATTTTGGTGTAGAATACGTAGGGCAGTATATTGGTTATCCTAGAGGACTTATTGCTATTGCTGATATTCGAAAAGCTATCGAAGAAGAGAAACCTAAAGTTGTTGTAATTATGGAATTTAAAATTGCAGATTATTTTATTTGGAACGGCATCTCTAACCCTAATTACAAAGAAATCGGACTAGCTGACTACATACCTACCCATTATCATTTGGAAGCTGAGATTTCCGATATCAGAATCTATGTTAGAAAATGAAATGGACCATAATAGATATTAGATTGGGCCAGTTTTAACATCTCTTTTGAGACCGTTTAAACGAGAATGGTGAAAAGTGCTTTCCCCTTCCTTTAATTTTATTCGAGATAAATTTGCTGAATATTACGAGAAAAACAGTTCTATCTTTCAGCCACCAAGTTCTATTCAGAAACGTGAATTCGGTTTTATACTGTTTAGAGAAAGAATGATGTTTCGACACAAAAGGTTTGAAAATGCAGATGCTCTTTCTTTTTTTCTCCGAACAACAGTTCCCTCAGACGCTTACTACTCAAGTGCCTATTACGAGAGACCAGAAGAAGAAATGGACGAAAAAGGTTGGTTAGGCGCAGACATGATCTTTGACATCGACGCAGACCATATCCCAACTCCTTGTGGCAAGATTCACGACACATGGACTTGCACCAACTGCGGTTTCATCGGCAAAGGCCCTTCACCTGAAAAGTGCCCAAAATGTGGAGAACAAAAGTTTAGTCAACAAACATGGTTATGTGAAACGTGCCTAGCAAGCGCAAAAACCGAACTTATCAAGCTTCTAGATGTGTTAATGAAAGATTTTGGGCTTTCAGCAGGAGAAATAAAAGTAGGATTTTCAGGACACCGGGGATATCATCTTCACGTAGAAAGCGAAGAGATTCGGGCAATGGATCAGCTCGCCCGAAAAGAAATAGTTGACTATCTAGTGGGGATAGGTTTAGAGCCTATCTTTCATGGCCTGAAAGAGGAAAAGAATTCACGCTTGCTTAGTGAACCACCGTTAGATGTTTTCGGATGGAGAGGAAGAATCGCTAAAGGAACCTATGAATTTCTAAAGACCGCAACTCGAGAAGAGTTTGAAAAAATCGAATTAAGCAAAAAAACCATCAACTCCATAATTCAGAACAGAGAAACAATTTTAGAAAACTGGAGAGAAAAAGGAAAACCCTGGGAAAAAATACCATATGTAAGTAGCAAAAGCTGGAGAAAAATTTTCCTGTATGGCATTGAGAAACAGTCCATAAAAATTGACACGGTGGTAACTACCGACATTCACCGCCTTATAAGAATGAGCAATACTCTACATGGGAAAACAGGATTAAAGAAAACTGAAGTGCCAGTTACTGAAATAGAAAGTTTTGACCCTCTTAAAAGTGCTATAGCCTTCAAAGAAGGCACAGTAAGAGTTTCTGTGACCGAAGTTCCTAAATTTAGATTAGGAGAAGAAACGTATGGACCTTATAAAATACAAAAAGTTGAATTGCCCACTGCAGTAGCAATGCTACTTGTATGCAAAGGAGCTGCAGAGGTGATTGGGTAAATGTATGAAGAACTTTTTGAAGCATGGAAAAGAGAGAAAGAAAAGGCAGAATTGCAGGCGTTGCCAAGAGATTTTTACGTTAACTTGGTTAATTACGTGAAGAAGATAAGAGAAGAAAGCCGAATGCTCGACAAAAAAACCACTCGAGCAAGGCTCATGCATCGAGAATTCGAAAACACGAAAAAGCTCGTCAAAGAACTGATGAAACTCCGCAGAGAAAAGATTCTCAGAAAGACGATGACTGGAAAAATTTTGTCCGAAGATTCCTTAACCACAGAGGAAAAAGGCCTACGTCACGAATTTTTGCCCTTAGCCGAGTCCTATCAAGGATTTTTAAAAAATGTTCTGCGAGGCCAAATAATTCAAGTTGAGAGGAAAGAAAGACCAAAAAGAATGGTTGTAAGGTTTGTTCAGGAAATTCCAGCGATAATTGGCTCTGACATGAACACATATGGACCATATAGGGCGGAAGATATAGCCACGTTGCCTCTTGAAAATGCCAAAATTCTCATTAAGCAAGGTGTTGCCATGGAAGTAGAGGCAAAAACATAGTTAATTACACGTACATAAGTTCAAGCTTTGGTGGCTTCGTTGCCGTATACATTAAATATTCTAGGCTTACTGGCGAACAGACAGTTTCGGTTCCACACTTGCCACATTTGAATTTGAACATTATCGGTGTCACGTTTTCTGTTACATGTTCTAATTCTGGTATAGCAAGAGATGTATAAACCACTTCAACCATTTGTGTATCTCCAATCTCAAACTTTCCGGACTTCAGATGGCGAAGATAAACCATTTCATATGCACATCCACAAGCCTTGCATATTGCCTGATGTAAAGTAGCAAGCAGTGGGTTACGGTCAAAAGCGCCTTCTCTGGCTTTCTCCATAATTTTGGCTTTGAGCACCTGTTGAGAAACTCTCTTTTTCGGACGAACGAACTTCTCTTTCATACTGTAGTAACTCTATTATTTTTCTCGAATATTCAGTTTTTGGTTTATTAGCAGAATCAAGGTGGTCTTGGAGAGAATTGAGACTACCAATAAGAAAACATAGTGAATAAATTTATGGTCTCCAGAAACCGTTAAATAGTAATTATGTGGGTTGCTCTATACCGAAACAGCTAGTGATCGCAATGAAAGTGCCGAAGGAAATCAACACATACTGTCCAAAATGCAAATCGCACCAAGCACACGCAATCTCCTTATATAAAGCTGGAAGAAGACGAGCCTTATCAAAAGGAGAACGCAGCCACAGATTGCGTGAAAAGAAGGGCTATGGAGGACAAAAATATGCTCGGCAACGAGACTTTGCTAAAACAACAAAAAAGCAAACACTGAAACTGAAGTGCAAAAAATGCGGTTATACCCGGCATCAGGAAGGGATGCGCCTTAAAAAATTAACAATGGAGTAATAAGAAGGGTCTAAAATGAGTGAGTGGGAGAAGTTAATACCGAAACCTAGAAGCAAGTTTGTTAGAGTAAAATGTCCTGACTGTGGAAATGAGCAAGTTGTATTCAACAATGTCACAAATATTGTGCACTGCAACATTTGTGGAGCAACACTTGCCAAACCCACTGGGGGAAAAGCTGAAATCAAGGGACAAGTTGTTACGGTTCTAGATTGACGAGAATGGAGAGAAATGGAGCTTAAAAAGATCGAGTGGCCAGAAGAAGGCGATCTTGTAATCGCCACAGTCAAAACGATAACAGACTACGGCGCCTACGTGGTATTAGACGAGTACCAAAAAGAAGGGTTGCTACACGTATCTGAAGTTTCTTCTGGTTGGGTAAGAAACATCCACAACTTTGTCCGCGAAGGACAAAAATTCGTCCTAAAAGTCTTACGAGTTGACACTGAAAAAGGCCATATCGATCTTTCCTTAAGAAGAGTGACAAAAAGGGAAAGAAAAGAAAAGATTCTCTTATGGAAGAAAGAAAGAAAGGCAGACAGCCTAATGCGAAGCGTTTCCGAAGAATTGAAAATGCCTCCACAAGAAACCTATGAAAAAGTTGGAATCCTACTTGAAAAAGAGTTTGGAGGAATATACGAAGGGCTTGAAAAGACTTCCAGAGAAGGTGCTGAAGTACTATTAAAAGTGGGAGCCCCTGAAAATATTGCCACCGTAATCGAAAAAATAGCAAAAGAAAAAATCAAGGTTCCAATGGTAAAAGTGAAAGGAATAATGAGTCTACAGTGCCCAAAATCAAATGGAGTAAATCTCATTCGAGATTCCCTCTTGAATGCCCAAAAATTTGAGACAAAGGGAGCTAAAATACGCGTATATGTCGTCGCGCCACCAAGATATCGCATCGTAGTCTCTGCAGCGGATTATAAGGAAGCAGAAGAAATCCTAGATGGAGTTACAAAAGTAGTCATAAAAAACATAGAAAAAGTTGGAGGTCAAGGAGCTTTTAAAAGGGAGAAATAATGGGTTGGCTGTTAAGAAAATGTGAAAAATGCTGTAAATACACGCTAAAACTGGACAAGTGCCCCTACTGTGGTGGGGAAGTACACATACCTCACCCGGCTAAGTTCTCCCCAGATGACAAGTACGCAAAGTATAGGCAAGCTATAAGAGAGAAATGAAATGAAAGAGACTACAATTAAAGAAGTAACCAAAACTGAAGCAAAAAATCCAGTTCTAATAGAAGGGCTTCCAGGATTAGGCATGGTCGGAAGGATCGCCGTAAATTTCTTGGCCAAACAACTAAAAGCGAAGAAAATCGCGGAATTATACTCGCCACACTTTCCTTACTATGTACTCGTAAACAAGAAGGGAAATGTAAGGCTCCTTCACGGAGTATTCTCTATCTGTGAGGACAAGAGTGGAAAAGAAGACCTAATATTTTTAACGGGTGACAGCCAGGCACAAACAATCGAAGGGCAATATGATGTTGCTGACTGTATACTTCGTTTTGCTAAGAAAAAAAAGGTAAAGATGATTATTACAATTGGTGGATATCGAAAAGAAGCAGAGAACACTCCAAAGGTAATAGCTGTCTCAACAAATCCCGCACTTTTAGAAACCGCACTTCGTGCGAAGGCTATTGCTAGTTCTGCTGGAAATCCGATAGTTGGAACTGCAGGCTTGCTTTTGGGTATGGCAAAATTTGAAAGGATAGATGCCCTTTGTCTCTTAGGAGAAACCCGTGGCTATCTACCAGATCCCAAAGCAGCCAAAAGCATCCTCACCATTTTACAACGAATATTGGGGATTGAAGTTGATTTGGCTGAGTTAGACAAGGAAATTGAGAAGTTTGAGAAAATTGCCGAAAGAATGAAGGAAATTGAAGCTCGAAGAGAGACATACACTCGCAAGATGCGAAGTTTAGAGGAGAGGCGTGTAACTTACATTTCGTAGGACGCAATTAATATTTGACTTCGAATATGCCCACAGTCCCGTAAGCTCCGCCATATGCTTTTTGGGAGTCTCTATAGGAAGTATATACAAGTTTAAAGTGGTGTTCAAACTGGAGTCTGCTAGTATCACTGAGTTGCTCACCAAATGAGGAACCCACGTCTTGCTTTGTTAACTGCATCATTTTGTAAATTATTGTGCTTTTTCCTATGTCATTCCATCCTGTATCTTCATATTGTTCAGTTTCTTCGTTGTATTCTATTGTTCTGTAACCTGTGTCATTTAGACCAGTCCATTTTTCAGAAATACGCGCCATCCATCTCCATTTGCTTTCCTCACCCCAACCAATATCCGTTCCTGTTTGATCATTTTGGAAAGTGATGAATATTACAACATGAGTCACATCATATTGCTTCAGGAATTCAATTGCCTTGGTTTCGTTTGATAGGAACATCTCAGCGACCTTTTCTATCTGGGTCATATTTAAAGTACCGTTATCTGATAGAGTGGTTTTGTTGCCAATAGTTGTGATCCAGTATCCATAATCCCACCAGCTAGCCACCACCTTTACTTGCTCGTTGATTCGCATCCATTTCAATGCGTAAAACCAGTCGGTAACAGTTTCGTCAGGTTTGAGAGGCATGGACCCAACAGCAATTGTAACAGGCATGTATGCATGGTCAAAAACTCGAGGATAAATCGACCTAGGACTTGGCAACACAAAAGTAAATGTTAGCAAAAGAAGCATGACTATTAGAAAGGTGCCACTGAATTCTTTGCCTACATGCGTTTGAAAACCTATTTTTCTTCTAGGAATCATTGGGGCTTCTTTCATAACCGTTATAAATGGTCGTAATATACGCGTCAGAGCGAGTGCCCAAAGCAAGCAGAATGCGGGAGCCATAAGGAGGCTTAAACGGACCATAGAGCCAGCAAAATAAACTGATGTCAAGCCGAAAATGATTAGGAAGAGGTTTCGGTTTGTCAGATTTTGTGCCGCAAAGAATAAGGCAACAGGTATGAAGAAAATTCCTATTCCAAAGTCATAGTAAAAGGACCCCCATGCAGATGGCCTATGTTCTTGCACAGACTCTATGAGAGGATAGAAAAGACGTTCAAAGGGATTTATAACTGACATAAACTTGGTACCTAACGCTCCAATAAACCCTATCCATGAAAGTGCTAAGAACAAAGCTGCACAGAAAACTAGGAAGCTTGTCACGAAGATCATTTTTCTTCTAGGAGTTTTTATGTATCGCGTAGCTTCTAAGAGGCAGAGTAATAAGAAAATTCCAAACACGGCGATAACGGTTGCCTCTGTTAAGAATCTGAATCCCAGGAAGGGTATATTGGCTGCTATAAAAAGAGATATTCCGAATGTTATGCTGTAGGATAATAGTAGACGAGATGTATATCTTCGTAGAAGAATAAGAACGAAAACAAGGAGAAGAGCCATTCCGAGAGGATATCTTGAAGCACCCCATGATGCAAGAATGTAGCCAAGAGATAATCCTGCGGCAACTGCATAAGTCGCATTGCTTCTAACTGTCCTTTCAGGCTCTACGGATCGTAGAAAGAAGAAAGCGAAGAGCAGTATACCCAGAATCCCCACGGTTTCATCATCGAAAAATCCTAGGGCTGTTCGGCTGATGTAGGAGCCATTTAGGGCAAGGAAGAGCGCTGAGAGAAGCCCCATTTCTTTGCCGCCTATGTCTTTGCCTAGGAAGTACATCACTAAGCATGTTAATGTGCCCATAATCACCGGAAAGAGTACGGAGAAATTGTAAATTGGATCTGATGAGAGGGGATTTAGGGTTGAGGTTAAGACTATTCTTATTCCTAAAGCATTTAGTATGGAATAGAGGAATGCAGCGGTGGCAGGGAGTCCGGGGAAGCATGTTGCTGCGATATTGCGTCCCCATGGATACCAGCTCATATCATCGTACCAATAAGCCCATGAATTAGGTCCAAAGAAGCCGTTTTCAACCATGTATTTTGTTTGGCGATATTGAATATGTGGGTCGAATTCTGAAAGATAGTAGCCCCAGCGAACAGGGAGAAGTCTAACTACGAAGGCAAGGAAGAGAATAAGGAAAAGCAAGGAGAAATATAAAAGTGAGGAATGAGATATTTTGAGACGAAGAGCACTAACACTTTTCAAAGCCTCGATAATTTTCTCCCTGCGAAACATTTTTCTAACGCTCATTTAGGAGCCTTTCCTCTCAGAGGAATTCGATGAGCTCTTTTATTTCTCTTACGGTTATGGGATACTGTTAACTTATTTGTCATGAGGATTTAAGGCAATCAGTTTTTTACAAGTTCTTGTATATCATATTCCAATTTTCTTAGACATTTTCCAGAAAATGTATTTTCAGTTTTTTCTATGGTCTTTGTTAGCAATTTCTCAAAAAAGTAGTATTTTTGAAAAAACTACGCTTTTGCTTTGCTCCTACCTTGTGCAAATGCTTTCAATTTTTCTTCAAAGATTTTTCTGATTGGGAATCCAAGTGAGGAGGCGTAAGTATTGAATTCAATTACGCTTATTTTATTCTTTATGGCTAAATCTTGAAGCCTTCTAATCATGTTGCCTGCCATAGAGTAGCATGGGGCATAGCCGACCATAGAGAGGAATAAAAACGTCTGATCGTAAACCATCTTTTTTGATAAACCTGTTTCTTTGTGTGCCCATTCAACAAAATCTGCTATGCTTTGTTTGCCCATGTTTATTCTTACGTCAAATATTGCCCTTAGGAATCTCATTATCCGCCATTGCCAAGTGACAAATTCGTTCTCAAGCAACATTGTCTCAATGTCTGAATTCGCCTTTAATATTTTAAGAAGTTCTGCTTCGTCTTTATCGGGGTTTTTCTTTTTAGCAAGTTCGTTGAGCATCCTCATGAATTCGAATTCTCTGAAAAATGAAATGCCATCGGATATGTGTGTTGCAAACCCTGTTGAGCCGAAAAGTTCTGAGAATGTAGGCTTAGCGGCATATTGGGTCATTGAATTTGAGAAGTTTACTGCGTGCCCATATTCTTCATGTAATAATGATTGGATTATATCTGGAATGCTTGATGATGGGGAAGCACTCGGGTCTGTAGTAATGAAGAAAATATTGAATGGCTGATCAGTCCACCCGTCAATCGCCATCATGGCAGCCGTTGGTATGAAATTAACTAGATACGAGGGTGTCTCAATCACGCGTGTTTCATACTTTGGAGTTATTCTAACGATGTGCTTCTCGAAGATCTTTTGAGAAATCTTCCGAGTTTGCTTCACAAAATCTAACACCTGGTGTTTTGGGACGCTTCTGCGTTTTGACATCTCCTCCTCGACGATTTCAACGCTTTCCTTTGTTCCATAAATTTTTGCAAGTTTCTTTGCGACTTTTTTAAGGTGAGGCAATTCATCTTGAAGCCATCTTGTTGCTTTTGCTTCTATTCGAGTTATGGTCTCTGGATATCCCCAGTATTTTTTGAGCAGTTTAGGGTAGATAGACTTGTGGTTTATTTTGCTCTGTGTCTTTTGTAGCATTGGGTATATTTCGTTGAAATCTCCTTTTTCGATGCCATCAACTGTATAGACTTTTCTGTATTCTTGCGCCTTGCGTTCTAGACTTAAGAGAGCATCTCTAAGTTTCTCATCTTTTGCTTCGGATATTATTGTGTCAAGTATTCCTATCAGTCCATCTGTTTTCTGGCATGTGAGAATTTTGATTTCGATTGTCCAATCCTTTTTTGAAAGTAGCCTCAGATATGCGTCAAGTGCTTGTTCAGCATAGCTTGCTAAGGATATTAGATGGTCATTAACTATTCTCTCTTTTACGAGGTGTATGAAGAATGTGTCAGTTAGGTCTGATGGAACCATGTAGGGTTCATGAAATTCTAAAGCAATTATCAAGCTAGTAATTAGTGCACGCTGTATTTCGTTTTCTGCTTCCTTCAAAATGCTAGCTAAATTCTTTTGTAATTTTGTGAGGTTCTTCTTTGATGGGATAAAGAATTTTCCTGCACATTCTTCTATTCCATGAATGTAGATGGCGGATGGACTAAGTTCTTTTAGAAGTTCAAAGATTTTCTTTTCAACATCGCTCATTTCTGAGAGGACAGGGTTAAGCCCCATTTATTATTCTCCCTTTTTACTTAATTTGCGGAAGTTCCATTAAAAAGGAGTTTATGTATATAAGAGCTACCTAAAACAGCGCTCTCAAGAAACGGTTCATGTTTTGAACGTGGGAATTAATTTCTGCGCTTCTTCGAAATTATGCTCTTTGCCGAATAAGACAATTCTATCTGCGGCTTTTCTTTGGTAAAAAGGAAATTTGACAATTACTCCTTTTGTTTGTTTGTCTCTGATTTTTACTGTAACCGTATCGCCTTCTGTGGCATATTCTGTTTGAACGTATGCGATAGCTATGCCGCATTTGAGTTGAGGCGACATGGTTCCGCTTGTCACAGATCCTATTTTTATGTCTTTCCATACTTCAAGATGGGGGCGAGGAATGCCTCTTTCTGTAACTCTTATTCCGACTCGTTTCTTCTTGACCCCTTCATCCTTCTGCTTTAGCAAGGCTTGTTTACCTATGAAGTTGTCTTTTTGGAGTTTCACAACAAAGCCCAATCCTGCTTCCAATGGGGTAGTGTTCTCATCGATGTCATTGCCGTAGAGGCATAGCCCAGCTTCCAGTCTAAGTGTATCTCTGGCTCCCAAGCCACAAGGTTCTATTCCTTCTTTTTGACCGGCATCTAATATGGCGTTCCACACGTTTACTGCTTTTTCAGGTTTTGACAAAGGTATGTTCCAAACAAAGATTTCAAATCCGTCTTCTCCTGTGTATCCAGTTCTTGAAGCAAACGCATCAGCTCGTGCTAATTTGGTCCAGCCACATTTGAATCGCCCAATTTTGCTCAAATCCTCGCTTGAAAGTTTTTGTAGGGTTTCCTCTGCCTTTGGTCCTTGCACAGCGAACATTGCAACGTTGTCTGACACGTCTTCAATTTTTACCTTGAAAGTTTTAGATTGGCTGATTAGCCAACTATAGTTCTTTATCCTATTAGCCGCGTTGTAGACCATGAGAAACTTTCCTGTTTCTAGTCTTGACAAGACGAAGTCGTCTTTTATGCCGCCTTGCTCATTGCAGATAGTAGAGTATTGTGCAGATAGTGGAGTTAAAGCGGCTACATCATTTGTTGTTACGTAGTTTAGAAATGATTCGGCGTCTGGTCCAGTAACTAATGTCCGTCCCATATGTGTGATGTCGAAAATACCGATAGCGTTTCTTACTGCCATGTGCTCATTTATAATTCCTTTGTACCAAATTGGCATTTCAAAACCTGCAAAAGTAACCATTTCACCTCTTGCTTTATGAAACATGTAAAGATGCGTTCTCAACGCAGACTTACTCAATTAATCAACTTCCTGACTAGAATTCTTATTCGCTGGCTTTAACTTCCACAGTGGTTGGTATTAGCGATAGTTTTCTATAACATTTTGGGCATCTACCATCGTAACTTTGGATAATCTCTTCTGGAGGCTTCAATTCAGCGCCTTCATAAAGAATTGTTTTGCATTGCTGACAAATAACACGTTGAGGCATAATTTCACATCCAACAAACGCCAAAATACAACGGTTGCAAACTATTTATAAATTTCTGTATAAAACCACTGTGAAACTTATCACAAGTGAAACAACATTTAACAAACTTCTAGATAAATAACTTAAAAATTAAACATCTCAAAACAAAAAAAGAAAACACAAAAATTTATACTTTTCACATACGTTCTGAGGGAAAGGAAGTAGTCGAAGATGGAAAAACACACTTTAATCATTACCGAAAAACCTGAGGCAGCACAGAGAATAGCAATGGCTCTTGACAATAAGGGAAAACCTCAAAAACTCGAAGAAAACGGTGTCCCATATTTTGTTGCCCAAAGAGACAGAAAACTCGTCATAGCTCCGGCGCTTGGACATCTTTACACCGTAATGCATGAAAGAGGAGGAAGAAACGATTATCCGATTTTTGATTTTAAATGGGTGCCAAGATATCTGGCAGAGAAACCTGCTAAAAAAATTCGCACATGGATTCAGACCATTTCAAACTTGGCAAAAAACGCGAACGAATTCATCAATGCCTGCGACTATGACATCGAAGGGAGCCTAATAGGCTACTGCATACTCAAATATGCCTGCGAAAACAAAGAAAACACTGCAAAAAGAATGAAGTTCTCCACACTGACTAAAGATGAACTAGAAAAAGCATACGAAACGCCTCTTCCATGCCTAGACTTTGCTTTGATAGAAGCTGGAAGAACAAGACATGAGGTAGATTGGCTCTATGGCATAAACCTTTCAAGAGCATTAACCTCAGCAGCTAATCGCCACAGTGGAAAATATATCACATTGAGCACAGGGCGAGTGCAAGGTCCAACTCTAAGCTTTCTGGTTGAAAGAGAAAAGGAAATCCAATGTTTTGTTCCCACACCATTCTGGGACATAAAAGCAGAGGTCGAAATAGACGGCTCAAAATACGAAATAGAATATGAAAGATATGGAATCGAGAAGAAAGAAGAAGCAGACGCTGTGGTCGAAGCTTGCAAAGGAAAAATGGGTGAAATAAAAGAAATAGAGATGAAAAAGGCTCAGATAGGGCCTCCAGTTCCATTTGACATAGGAAACTTGCAAACCGAAGCTTACAGTCTTTTCGGATATGCACCAAGAAGAATAATGGGCATCGCGGAACGACTCTATCTCCAAGCCTTAATTTCTTATCCACGAACCGGTAGCCAAAAACTGCCCGCAGCAATCAATTACAAGGCAATATTAACTAGGCTAAGTAGGGCATCAGTCTACAAAAGCCTTGTGTCACAACTTCTTAGGAAAGAAGAGTTAAAGCCAGAAGAAGGCGTTAAAGAGGACCCAGCACATCCAGCAATTTATCCAACTGGCAACTTGCCTGACGCAGAGTTGAGTGCGCCTGAAAGGAAACTTTGGGACCTAATTGTTAGGCGCTTTTTGTCAGTTTTCGGCGAACCCGCATTGAAGCAGAGTATGAAAGTTTGCATAGTGGTTGATGGTCACTGCTTCTATCTTCATGGAAGACAAATTTTGAAGGAGGGTTGGATGCAGTTTTATAGGCCATATCTAAGAACTGAAGAAGTGTTGTTGCCTCCATTGAAGGAAGGTGAACTAGTCAAGTTAACACAAGTGGCAAGAGAGGACAAGTTCACTACTCCGCCGCCACGCTACAATCCAAGTAGTCTACTCAAGAAAATGGAAGAAGAAGGTATTGGAACGAAGGCAACAAGGGCGGATATAATTGAAAAGCTA
>Ga0315312_1000610_pt1 | contig 38261 bp, 44 predicted proteins | sample TDP7_MG_FD_203629 | JGI IMG/M metagenome (GOLD analysis project Ga0315312, IMG submission 203629) | Freshwater sediment microbial communities from Lake Towuti, South Sulawesi, Indonesia - TDP7 | ecosystem: Environmental > Aquatic > Freshwater > Lake > Sediment | place: Indonesia: South Sulawesi... | reverse complement strand
TCAAATCCTCTAGACCAGTCACCTTAACTCACCTCAGGAAAGAACCTATCAGCTTGAACCAAATAAGCCTTTGTAAATTTTTTGTATGTTCTCGCAAACTCAAAGACAGCTTAGTTTCTTGCGACAGCACTATCCAAATTCTTTCAGTTACTACTTAAGAAGGTCTTTTTGCGCACCCAAAAAGGATGGTTAAGGCTCCTCTAGCTCTTTTGTAGCTTCCCAAAGCACTACCCGCTCCGACAGTTCAACTCGCCGAACCGCTCCTTCAGCCGCCAACATCAGTAGGTGGTATCTCACCGTGGTCCTAGGGAGCCCGAGCCTAATAGACAGTTCAGGTATGCCACCTACGCCATCGCGCCTAAGTTTCTCCAAAATCTTCGCTCGATTATTCATCTCCATCACCCAAGGCGGAATGTGACAACAAACTTGCAATGAGGATGGTAAGTTCTGAAAAGAAGGTGAAGAATGTTGTTTTCTCTTTATGTTACAAAGGTTACTCGATGAGCAAAAATTTTTCATATTGAGCCGCTATGCGCTTAATCTGTTCAGGAGTTAATTTTATTTGGCCGTGCTTGAGTCTATGGATACATTTTTTTACCGCGCCCAGAGACACATTAAATATTTTGGCAATTTTTGAGTATTTAACATAGGGGTACTCATGGGCAACGGCCGCGATTAGATAGGTCTTTTTGAAACCTTCGAGCGTCAATCTAGGCTCCGCAGGTTTCGATTCCTCTTCACGTTCCTTAAAAATAAGGTATTTTTGGCGGCCTGTTTTTTCATCAAGTCTTTTAATAATTTCTCTCGATCTCATTAATCGGTTAAGTCGATAATAAAGTGTTGAATAAGCACACTTCCCGGTTTTCACAAATTCCTTCTTTAACTCCTTCGGTTCAACAGATCCACGCTTTCTTATGAATGCTAATATTAGTTTATCTAAGTCTTTCATAAGGGGGATCTCCTTTTCGGACAAAGTTCGCACATTATTCAAAACATGTATTTATATAATAATCAAATTTATAAGACTAGTGGTTTACAAAAAGATGACATACCGTCTTCATGAACTCCAACCTAAACGCCCAATTGTCCTCCAAAGCTGGCAAGAGGCAGTTGGCACCCTCCTCAAGTTTTCTACGCAAGATGCATTCGTAACAGTTGAGCTGACTTGCGGTAGCTTGTTTTTTCATGAAGATTCCGCGGAGGCTCAAATACTGAATGAGGAACTAGGCAAATCAAGAGCTGCGATAGGCCAAAAAATTGGAATCATAAGAACGGATGATGACGAACATCCGGTTCTTATAAGAAAAATTCCGTTACAGGAGTGAAAAAGAGTGGCCAGAACCATTTTTTCACCCAAAAAAATAAGCACAAAAGTGGATGAAACCAAAACCTACTGCGAAATTCACAATTCGCAGAAGTTCTCTTCATCGAAATGTAGATTTCGCAGTACAGATTTAAGAACCTATACCTCGATCGAGAGATTATTGAAGCACATTCATGTTAAATCAACGGCAGATAGTTATCTCCAATGCATCGCTAAAGTTTGCAACTTTGCTCAAATAAACCCAGACGAAATAATCACTCTTGATGCGGGCTCGTTAAATAAGTTGTGTTCATCCTTTTACCAAGAAATGCAGAACGAGGGTCTGAGTCTCAAGTACATTCACACAATAATCTACGCTATGAGAACGTTATTGAAATTTAATGATAGAACTCTACCTTTTAGCCTCACAAGATTACCACCTAGGTATCGGAAAAGGGGTGAATATATCCCAACTCCAAACGAAGCTAAAAAGATGATGGATTCCGCCGGAAGCCTACGAAACTCCACGATGATTGGCTTCATCGCCTTTGGCGGGCTCCGCAACAGCACCCTAAGAGCCATACAGCACGGCGTGTGCCCTGACCCCAATTTTGTTGATTACTCCATCAAGCGTGAACTTGAGAAGGGACACAATACCATCGCATTAGTTGTTCATGAGGGGATGAAAGAAATTGTAAAAGAAGCCTGCAAAGGTGGCATCCCGTATTTTACATTTGTACCCGACTTTGTCGTTGAAAAATTAAAGGCTTTCCTAAATGAACGGCTTTCGAGACATGAAAGAATAGACAATGACGAGTTATTATTTCCAACGAGAAAAGCTATGCCAAAATGGAAGATGCTCCGTACACCTATCTCCTCGCGGGAGCTACAAGTTATTGTTAAAAGAGCAGCTAGAAATACGGGCATAACGAATTGGCGTTATGTTACGCCGCAGTCGTTAAGGAAAACGTTTAAGCTTTGGCTGATAAATCAGCCGCCGAGCGTCCGTCTCGACATTCAAGATCAAGAGTTTTTGATGGGTCACCTCCTTGCTGGCGCGATGGACGCCTACTATGACAAGAGCCGCGTCGAAGAATTGAGAGAAAAATTTTCTAGGATGGTGTTAAATGAGATCGACTATGACAGGGCCGTTCTCCAAGCTGTATGCACGGTGGTTGGGGTCGACTTCAACATTGAATACGCCCAATTGGTGAAAGAACTCGGCAGGGAACCCTCACTCTTAGAGATGAGCGAGATAGTGAAACGAAAGCTCCGGGCTAAACAACTTCCAGTTCCAATAGAGGAGATTCCTAAGTACCTTAGCGAAGGCTGGCGCTGGGTGGGCAACTTAAGCGATAAAGTCGCCATTATTGAAAAAATTTGAACTGTCAAGGAAGACCCCTCGCATATTCCTTTAAAACTTTCCGCCAATCGACACCAGTATCTGCAAACGCCTTTGAAAGGGTTATTTCTAAAGTCTTAAACTTGTTCTCAATGATTTTACGACCAAAGTTTAGTCTAGCATATTCTGATCTTAAATTTTCGATTTTGCTTTTATCATAATATGCATCTTGGCAACCTGGAAGAACATGCCCCATTAAATATTCTTGGTCCTTAGGATCAAGTCTCCCTCCATCTATAAGCTCACTTCTTAAAACTGATTCGAAAGCCTTTCTGAGGCAGTGGGGTGTCACCAACTCCCAATTCTTTACTCCAGCTCTTCTCGCTGCATCTTTAACAACGTATTCAACTTCTCGTCTAGTCAAAAATTTCATCCTTCGCAACACCTTTTCCACACGCCTGCAATCCGAAGCGAATAGTGGCTCTTCGTCCTTTATGCTCCCAAATCGACGAACTCTCTCAGTCATATATAGACGAACAGCCTTTGTTGCTTCTTCGCAAATAAAAGTATAGTATTCAATTTTGCCCTTACAAGCTTCAGGTACGCGTTTTTTCATTTCGGCGTAAACTAAAATTTTTATTACGCTATAGCCTTTTTCCAGTTCTTCACGAATATCCCCCAATGTGAGCGCTGCCAAAGTTGAAACTCTTAACCCGCTTGAATACAGACTTAGGATTATGGCCCTGTTTTTTAAGTTCCCAGCGTTGTCAACCATCTCATAAACCTCATTTTTGGTTGGAACATACTCCTCCCTCTTTCTATAACGTGCTGGTACATGATAATGTTCTACATTTAACTCTTTGAAGCCGTTAACCCGAAAAAACGTTAACAGAACATGAAGAACCGTGCTGATATATCGTCTACTACAATCTTTATCAAGTAGATCATCGCAAAAATCTTGAACCAGCTTTTCGATCTCCCTCTTTTCTAATCTCAATAGTTCGTCCGGTTGAAAGCCACAACGCTTACAAAATCTATGAACTACTCTGAGATAGGCTATTCTGCTCGCTTCGCTTCCACTTTTCCTTAAAAGATGTCTTAACAATCTACTAACGCTTTCATATTCACTTTTCCAGCCCTTTACTTTCAAGTATTCAGTAAAGTTTGATGTCTTAATCCCAATGATAGTAGCTACCCCAGTGGCATCTACAATACCACCCATGGCAATCACCATGGTGTCTTCATTGTCTCTGACTTTTGGTGTCGTTCCTATGTTTATGCGATTATTCTGGGGATTCCTGTTTAGTGAAGCCAAAGTTAACTCTCCTGTGATTGCCTTCTAAGGTTGGTACCGACATCACGCGATGTGCCTTCGTAAAGTCCCTTAAATCTCTCCACGCTATCATCGCGGCCAATGTGAAGTGTTGCTGAATCGCGTAGGCGCAGTTTGCAGGTTATGCTGTTATGCTCGTTCCAGGCTATGCAGCTTCTGGCCTCCAACCTTGGGAGGTCACTACCTAAATTGATGGTGAGTGCTGCTGGAATTAGGGCAGAGGCTTTCCTGACCTCATCCTTGCTCACTAACTTCCCGCAGAAGGTCACGTCCCTCTCCCCAAGGATCGGATTTCTGAAGTCCCTTATGCTCTGGGATGCTAGGACCACGCTGACCCCCAGGTTTCCCGAGATCCTAACAAGGTTGAAGAGGGACTTTGGGTTTAGGCGGTTGAGCTCATCCACGATCACACACGCTGGTTCTAGTATGGGCTTGGCTGGCTCGCCCAGGCCGAACTTTATCTCCTCCTCCCTAGCCCGCTTCCTCATCTCAACGAGTTGCTCGAGGATGTAGCTGCAGAAGAAACTGGCTCGTGCCCTATCGGAGGGGAGGAGAGCGCTTAGGTCTATCCTAATTCCCCGGTTCTCCATAAGGTAGTCTATGGGATTAGGAACGTCGTCGGCTATGATAGGGTCGCTTTCCAAAGCGTCGATTTTCGTTTCAAATCCTTCTTGAGATATATGGGGAAGCTTAAAAGCGTGTACCCTTGCCACGGCTACGAACTCATCTTTTGTTGTCCCCTCCCCAAGCTTGTCCGTGATCATTCTTATGACCTTGCGTTGAAGCACACATCTCTTATTAATGCCGAGAAAGGCTGAGATATCGTCCGCCTTAAGGCTTGAGAAGGGTATTTTTAAGGAGCCGTCACCGATGTTGAGCGTTTTGATGTTATTAAACGATAGTTCAGGGACTTCTCGGGCTTCTGGGTTAGATCTGTCGAGTGGAAGGTTGCCTATAGGATCGAAGATGATTGGTTTGGGCAGAAAGCCTTGTGAGAGCCCGTTATCCCTATCAAGCAACCCCTCTACAAGCACCCGAAGGAGCGAGGACTTGAAGGATCTCTTCCTCCCGATCAGCACGGCAAATATTGGATAGGTGAAGTCGAGCCAAACTTTTTTACGGCCTCTCTCCTTTCGGCCAAGCCAAACACTGTTCGAACCCTTTCCTTTTCCCAAGATTACGCTAACCACACAACCACCGCCTTTGCTCACAATCTTGGTAGCGGCAACGCTTGCATGTCCCCTTAGTCGGTTTACTTGAGGTTTTGCCAGTGTTCAGGAAATTAGCGCAGTCGTTATACACCTTAAGAACCTGCGCTCTCTCGCCAGCGCCGAACTTCACCTCGACCCTTGTGGGTGGATAGCCGTACTGGAGGAAGCCTTTGTGAACTGGAACGCGGTATTTAAAACTGATGCCCATACAGTATGCCCAGACCTGAAAACTATAAATTGTGTTGATACTTGTCTGCCACGTTTTGTATTCTATGGGGATAGGACCTTCATCTAGGAGCAGTATACCGTCGGCTCGACCGTATACACCCGGGGGGAACTTCACAGGTTCTTCCATTTTGATCGGGTATACAGCGTTCAAAGGATGCTTCGGCAAAAGCTTTTGCTCCCACCTCCACTCCTCAGTCAAGATGTGGGTTGATCGTGCAAGAATCCTCTCAAGTCTCATTTCAAGCGGAACTAGGCATCCCACCCGCTGTAAAGCGAGCTCTACAAAATGTTTCGGACAATTTCCTATAGGCTTCCCTTCTACTGCAAGCCTCCTCTTAACAGTATTTAGCTCTACCCGAGCGGCGTGGACGAGAACACCTATTGCCATTTCCTCGTTGATTTTTCTCGGAAGTCTCTTCATCCTATTTTCTATTAGGTAAGGGCAGAGAAGGAAATCCGTGAGATCTTTTATCGACAGGTTCAATTAATCACCAACATTTTACCTATTTAGTATTTAATGTATTCTACTTTTTCCCTTTTTACCTATTCAGTAATTTAGTATTTAAGCGTTTCCCTTTTTCGGAAAAAACTTAAATAATAATCTAGGGGATTTAAATTTGGTAGCCATGACTAGGAAAGCAACTTTAAATATAGATCCTGAGATCCATAGAGAGCTTAAAATCGAAGCGGCGAAGCGTGGAATCAAAATAAGCGAGCTTGCAGAGCAAATACTTAAGAATGGGCTAAAGAAAATCCGATAAGTGCTATAAGTGCTTAATGCGCTTCTCGCACGAAGCTAGCGTTAGACCCTAGCTTTGGTATATAAGCTAAGTACGCCTTTCTCAGCTCTTGTCTGTCTATGTGGTGGTAGATGTCTATGGCTTCCCCTCTTTTGTCTCCTCGGAGCCCCTGTAAAGACCCAGAGACTCACACCCCCACGAAGGAAGATATTCAGAGGCTGTATCAAGTGGCAAAACCCGGGTCGGAAAGAGCTCGTATTTCGTTCATTTACCAAAGTGGCATTAGACGGATAAGCGTACCTCACTTAAAGTACAAACACATTAAAAAGACTTTGAAGCCGGAATTGAGGTAGGCTACAAAGTGATGATAGAATCCAAGAAAACAACAGTGGCTGGAGAAGGTTTTACATTCAACAAGTCCAAAGACACATGAGTATGCGGAGGGAGCGCTTTGCGATCCTCGCTGTCGAGGTGATGCCTAAAGGAGCCAACGAATTCCTAGTTGAATACTGTTCCGAAGGTGTTATCTTCGTCACAAGCCGCGAGAATTTCAAGGTAGCGTATGGAGCGCTCAGGTCGGTGCTGATAGCGTTACGTCCTTTGAAAAGGGAAGTGGTGGATCTTCGGAAAGTACTTGCGGACAAGAGGGTTGAAGAAGCAATCGAGGACGCTTATCGATACAAGGAGTACATCAAAAAAATTAGACAAAAAGCTGGGAGGATTGTCACCAACGCCAAGGGCATAACTCAAGATGCCGATGACTTAGACTATTGCTTAAAGGAATGCTTGAAAGAATTACAACAGCGCATTAGTAGGGCGGTTCAAGAGATCGAAGGCGAGAATGTAAACTAATTCGGTTTTGACACCCGAAAAACAAATTATAGGGCGTAGTACGTCTTAGAGAATAGTGGTAAGGAAGGAGGGTGAACCGTGAATGAAGCGTTTGAATAGGGTATTAGTTAAACGGGTACACTTGCCTAAAAATCTAGGAAGGGCGTGGGGGGAGGACCTTTACGTGTGCGGCCTTTGTGCATTGGATTTTCTAAATCACCAACTTATTGATCCAGAGGTTTTATACATCGAGATTCATCCCTTAGAGGAGGTTGATGAAAAGTTTGCCGATGAGAATAATCTTTACGTTGTTCGTGAAAGTGGAGATCACAAATGCGGAGTGATTCTTAACGAACGCTCTGAGCAGTGTGAAAGAAAAGCAACTGTTGCCCTAACTGTTTGGAGACCACGTTAAGGTAAGGAATAATGCGCGTTTCCTTCACCTTTATTCAGCGGTGGGGTTTCTGAAGCAGCGCTTTAAAGGTTTCATACCACAAGATTCAACTCGTTGTGATGCTTCCAGTTGCGGTTGTTAAAGCGATCGCGCCTTGACAGTTGGAGTATTGCTTCAAGTATCGCTCTTGGGCACCATTATGAAAGGGAGACTTAAAGAAATTAGAGAGTTAGAGAAAGAAATCGCAGAATTAGAAGCCGCATGCTACGTTGAAGAGTAATTTTTCTCCATCCGATGCGATTTTAGCCTTCAGCTTTTGTTGAACCTCCTTGACAGACAAATAATGGTGGTCAGAGTTGTTCCATTTCTTGAAGGTGTCGCAACAGCTTTAAGCCTCTCTCTGTTGGTTGGTAAACGGTTCTTATTGGTCGGGAGTCTATTACTGTGCGTTTGATCAAACCCATCTTTGATAGACCTCGAACGATCAAGGTTACGGTTGCACGGCTTTGAACAACACGATTCTCGAGGTCATGTTTCAAAATCTCAGCGTAGTGTACAGATCCCTTCTCGCAGACGAACTTTAAGGTTTCATAGAAACCCTTTTTCGACATCTTCCTCAAAAGATCCGTGAAAGCCCTGCGCTTATCTCTATCCATCTGTTCTTGCCCGTATGTGGGTATTGGAGCAGTCATGATAAGTTGTAAGCATATAAATAGAAATCCAAGACCTCATTTTGTAATCCATACTCTCTATTCATAATCCTTAAACCTTGCCCTAAATTTACATAACTCTTTTGGGTGCTAGGGTTGAAAGAGAACAGTCGATTAAAGCGTGCGTTGGCTGTGTGCATTGCCATAGCAATTTTGCTTGCTGGATCAAACGTTTGGCTCTTTATTAGAGCCGCGAGCGCAGAGGCCCATTTAGACGCACTACGCTGGGAGCATAGCAGGTTAATCGCTGAGTATAACGACTTGGGTAATCGTTATAGCGAACTGAGAAGTACGTGCGAGGCTCTAAAGACAAGTTATGATTTGCTCCAAAGCGAGCATGCTGCACTTCAAGGTGAACATGCGTCACTGGAGGTGAGCTATCAGAATCTCCAAAGCGAATACTCTAGCTTCCGTAGTCGTTATGACGAATTACGGCAGAACTATGAGAGCCTAAAAGGCGATTACCAAGCGTTACTGGATCAGTACAATACACTGGTCGCGGAGGTTGCCGAATACGAGGCTCTGCAACAAGACTACGCTTCACTACAAACAGAGTATCAAAACCTTCAGAAGCAATATGATGCCCTGAAGAAACAGTATGACGATCTGTTTAGCGATTATAATCTACTAAAGGAATTCTTCGACCGCCCCCTAAGTAACAAGCGAATTCCGACGCTTAATCAACTCCTCTCTTGGCTGGGGAGTGATCCTACGAATACGATAGGGTATTATTACCCCGACTTTGTGTGTAAAGACTTCGCAGTTATGCTCTCTATACGTGCAAGGACCCAGTATTGGGATATGGGGGTCGTTGCCATCTGGGGATACAAAAGAGATACCCATGAATCCTACGCCCACACAATCAACGCCATAATCATCACTGAGGGTTTAGTGTACGTTGAGCCTCAGAACGACCACGTATGGTGGTACACCGAAGACCATATAGAGATTAGAACTGGGTTATTCGAGATTGACAATACGTGGGTTTATGTGGAGAAAATTAAGGTGGTCCTGACGTATCGATGAGAACCCTTTTCAGCCGTCTAACTTTTTGATTTCCTTATGAGGAGAATTTTTCAGGATAAAGAATACATGGCTGTAGAAATTGAAACATCAGTATAAGGTGTAGTCTACTCTCACTAAGGGAATTTGAAGTCTGGGGGCAAGACCTTGGACGTGACACACCGATAGAACACATAACTCAGAGATAAATTAGGATTCAAACAGATGGAGAACGAAACTTGGATTAAGAAAAAATGGAAACGTATCTATTAAATAGAGATGTATAGTAGCCGGGGAAAGCGAGTACATACGCATGACTTTGTACTTTCACTTCACTCTCAGGCTTATTTTTTGGTTTAACAGCCTATTTATCAACATTCTTGTGCGCGATTGTCGGTGTGTCGAGGATGGTGCCGTGGGTAGGAGGCGCTCCTTCGACATACGTGGACAGGGAGAGGCTCATGCTCGGCTATGTTCCCAGGGTGTTGTCCCTCAAGGAGAGTGAGCTTAGGCTTACATCTTTTTTACATGCCCGTCTTAGGAAACATCAATGGGCCTTAGCTTCAAAACCTTGTTCTCAGGGTCTATCTCTACCATGATCTCCCCGTCCTCCTTGAAGGGGAACTGGCTGTCTAGGATGATGTCTGCGGGAATATAGACTCTGGCGCCTCCCCTCATGGTCTTCTTAGGAAGCCATATTCTGCCCTTAGACTTGAGAACCATCTTCACACCCATGGGTACAACAGCTCACTCACTATTTTAGCCGATATGTGAGGGATAATAACACGTATGTTTATATATATGGTGTGAACAATGTTGAGAACATAAGTCTGGACATTGAGAAGGGGAGGTGGGAGCATGACACCCATCGGTTTGGGACTACTCGTCTTCATCGCCAGCGGCCTAGTCTCGGCCATATCGTCCTTTGGAGATGCCTCTCAGCAGCTTACAGAGAAGGCGGTAACCGTATCGCCGTGGGTCTACCTCTCAAGGGCCATCTTCTTCAGCCTGCCAGTGGCCATCGTGACGGAGATAGTGTGCCTGCGGAGGCGAAGACAGAGAAGGGAATAAGCGAGGAAGTGAAACCGTGACCAGGATCCAAACGGTTAAGACCAAACTCGTCGAGCAGTTGAGGGAAGCGGGCTACAACGACCAGGCGATCCGCCACATCTTAAGGTGGTATGGGAGGTGAACCCATGCAGGTGAAAAAGCTAGCCTTCATTGTGGCCCGGCTCGTTGAGGAGGAGGAAGCCTATGAGGGCAAGACCAACCATGACGTGGAGAAGGAGATCCTCGAGGAGATGCCGGCTATTCCATACGTGGCCAAGATAGACAAGGTCACCGTTCTTGACTGCTGAACAAGGCTTCCTTAAAGCTGTGTGACTCGAGACGATTCCCCCCGGGCTACCATTACATGTGTAAGAGAATACTTCCCCCAATTTTTGGATTGTGAGATCGTCAGGGTTAATGAGAAGTCCCAGAAGGAAACTCGCGCGCTATAAAACGTTAATAAGTTTTTAGGCTAATTTCTAATTTGGAAATTGGAGTTAATGGGAGTTATGAGCGGAATTGAAGATGCTCGCACTAGAAGAGACGCGGCTGAGGAACGTCTCAAAAGTTGGGATTATGCGGGAGCCATTCGTGAGGCAGGGAAATGCGTTGAGCTTTCCCTTAAGGCTCTTCTAGATATGTTAAGCATCGACTACACTATAGAGCGTCATGGCAAAAGAACCATCCTGCATGACGTTAGCAAAAAAATCCCAAAGGCATTTGAAAAGCTACAACCCTACTTAGAAGACTACGAGATCACGTCTACAAGGCTTGAGTTAGCTAGGGCTATGGTTCTCCACAGGCTCCTTTCAAGCATCAGAGATTACGTGGAGTATCCCATAAAGGAGCTAGAAGTAGACGCTAAGGACGTGTTCAGAGATAGCAAAGAGCTTACGACGATTCTCGTGGGCTCTGCGCGAAGCATATTTATCCTAGCATCCAACTTAATCAACAAAATTAAAAGAAGAAAATAGAGCGCATGCGCAAGGGAAATAGGTTAGTCTTTTTCTTTCCACATTGCAATTCCGAAGATCGACAAGAAATTGCCGATTGTGCTCAATGCAATCTTAATTTCAGGGGTTGGACTATATGTTTGTGCGGCGGATGTTATAAGGAAGCCAATAAAGGCGACGAGTCCTTCCCATCCAATTTTGGTAGCGAATGGTAGCTTAGCAATCTTAGCTGGTATTTCAGGTCGTGGTGCTGTCCCGGTCGGATCTTTCTCAGGAACAGAAATTCTAATTTGAAGATCTTTATTGCGGGAAACCCGTTTGCAACGAAATTCAAATTTGAAAGGCCGGTTTCTGCCTGGGAGCACCTTAATTCGATCTGTGATTGGTGTGATATTTTCATTTGCGTCCAACCTTATTTCGAAGCTCTCCCGAGTCTCTCTTGGCTTATAGAAGAATCCATCCCACTCATACCGTTTTCCAGATTTCAAAGCGTATCCGCTTTCCCTATTATATAGAACATTTGATTGTGTTTCTATCTCTCTCAGGAAACTCAAGCGAAAGAATACCGATTTCTCGAAGTCATTTTCTCCCACTTCGTCGCGGTCTAGATACTCGACTAGCTTCTCCCAGATCCCTTGATCTGAGCTCTTATGGAGCTCACCCAAGCAACGAAGCGAAAAGAATTGCGCCCATGATTTCTCATTCGGAGGAAGAAGAGGCATTTCCTGAGATATCTGTTCGTTAAATTGTTCTAGCTCATGGCGGGTATAATTATAATATTCATCTGGACGAAGATTAAAACCGATTGCTCCGTCAGTTTCTATTTTCCAAACTGTGAAATCTCGAAGAGGATAGAATTTTAAATTCGCATTGGGGTTACGGTCGAAAAAAATGAGTGTGGCCTTCTTTCCCTCGAAAGACGATGGCGAAGTTTCGGCTTCCCGAACCAGATCAGGCGAAGGATGTTCTTTCTTGTAGTACGTCCAGAAATACGCTCCAGTAGGAGCGCCCAAACCTGTAAGTAGTAGTCTTCGATATTCAGGCCTATAAGTTGACTTAAATAAGACGATCGAATCTTCAACGCTCATTTCTCATCTCTCCCAGCGGAATCTGGCATCTATACTTTTTTAACATATGTGAAGGATAAATCTTTGGCAACATTTCCTCGTACCATGTACGAAAGACAAACCTTTCGTCATACTCCGGTAGCTTCCTCCCTTCATTCTCAGCCTCTTTTAGGTTCTTTACTGTTACATTATATCTTTCCAAAGCAATGTGTAGCATATTGGCTCTTAGCGGAAGGTTTGCATCTATTTCTTTTAGACGGTTTAGGCAGGCTTGAAGTTTTGTTCTGACCTCTTTTCGATTGCCAAATACGGTTGGCAATAGATACAGGTAGAAGTCAGCCCCCACCTCATTAACATAAAAATTCAAAGCCTCAAATTGCTTCGCAAAATGCTGAGGTGAGGCTCCAGTAATCAAGGTGAAGTCTTCTTGTCCTATTGTACCGTCTCCGATGGCCTTAAGGCATCCGATTAGTCCGAAGTTCTTTTGTTCGGCGATTTTTTTTAACTTGTTTTTAAAACGTCTTGTGATCTTGATGCTTGATAAATTACAATCTGCGAAGAGATAAATCTCCTCGGACAAACCCCGTAGGTTGATTTGGTCATTAACATCAATGATCATTTCGGGAACGATTGAAGTAACTTCGCCTCCACTTAGTCTAATTACCTTAGGCGCTTTTGCACCTTGCACTTCCCTAATTTTCTGGAAGGCATCTAAAATCTGACTTGCCGAGAAAAGTTTGCTAGGTGCAGTTTTTGGATTATTTGCTATTCTTGGAACGTAACAAAAGCTACAACGGTAGTCGCATCCACTTACTTGAAAAGCAAAAACCCTATTGTATTCTCTTGGGTCCCCACCCAGTCTAAGTGCTGCCACATATCCCGGGTTTTGGAACTCTAGCTTTTGGATTCCCTTTTCATCAAGCCCAAGGAATTTTGGGGACCATATTTCCTTCGCAGGGGCGTTCAACCAACATTTTGTCCATTCGCTGGTGTATTCTCTAACTTTGATGTAATCACGGGGCCTAAAATAGTCGCCCCAAATCTCAGTATCTGCTTTCATATCTGTCTCGGTCATGTTCGTGAGGCGATACAGCCTTACCCCATGTTTTGTTCCAAGCATTTGTGGCCTAAATTCTAGTGCTCTTTGCTCAGGGTTAAATGGAATATAACTGGGCATATTTTTTTCCATAATTTTCTATGTTAATAAATCTTTTCCTAAATAGATTTGAGCTTTCAATGAATATGGAAACTATAAGAGTGCTCATTAAAGGAGACAGGGATTAATCATAAAGAGTCTAGGCAAGCCTCACGCTCTATATTATTAATGTTTTTGAGTTTCATTGTTCACAACATCCAAAACATATAATTTTGCAAAAACCGCAGTGCGCGCGCTGTGTAAAGACTAAAGCAGTACATGCAATAGCTGAACCTTGGCGCGAGCGTACTATCGTGAAATGATTAAATAATAAGACTCCCTGCCATTAATTTTTAGTGTCTTCCAATTCTCGATTTGCAGATGCTTTATTATCTTACTCTTATGAGACTCATCCTCATCGATCATGACAAAATAGGCGTGTTTAACTCCCAACCTTTTGCACTCTGACAGTTTTTCAATGTCGTCCTCGACACTCCTGCTTCCCTCTGATTTCCTTACAAAAGTTACGGGTTTTTTGCTTCTGGGCATACTAGGATAATCGGGTTCAAGCTTGATCTCTATAGCGACTTCGTCGTCGCCTAACACAAGGTCTGTCTTTTTATGGGGGCTTAAAATGCTTTTTTCTGCATGAATCTTATAGGGTGTTTCAGCCCCTTCGCTTGACATCAATTTCAAACATTCTGAAAAAAGATGTGCCCGAAGATCGCTCTCGGATAGGAATTTTATTTTACCGCCTTCATATTCTTTAAGGACGTTTTCCCATGCTTTGAGAAAAAGCTCGTTATAAGACATCGATTTTTCACCTTTAGTTCAGTGCGCTAATATAGCAGGTCGTTCTTCCAAAAATTCTTTTCTTAATCACTTGTTTGCGCACGCTCTACATCAGTTCTGGCTCTTCAATATTGTATAGGTTATAAAAACATCTTTACCCTTGCCTATGGGCTGGAGCCAAATATTTTTGAGATTTCATCACCGAGTTCTTTTCTTTTGAAGATCAACTTGCCATCTGCTGCAGGAGTACTCAGGCTTAGGTCTGTCCGAGAAATGACTTTCATTGTTTTTGGAAAGGTTTGAAAAGGAATGTCATAAAAATCACTCCCCCTCACCGAATCTGAATAACGGAAAGGTCTTTCTACCTCGATAAATGTGGAAAACGTTGTGGGTAAAAAGATCTTTTGTAGATCTGCAAGTGTGTTTTGGACGTCTCTAATTTGTCTTCGCCTTCTCATCTGTAAATGTTTAAATGCAAGCTTAAACTTACGACCTCGGTCTGTCTCAGAAATAAGATCTCTGATAACTTCCAATTCTCTAATAATTTGTGTCGGAATTCTTGTCTTTAGAGTTTGATGGATACCAACATCCAATATAAAATCCATGTCCCTGAGATCCAATCTTCCGTAGGTTGTTTTTAACACACTCAAATGTTTAAGTTGTGCGTGCATCCAATATTCATCCCTGTCTCCCATTAAGGCTTCACGTTCAACATCTCACCGCACTAAATTGTCTAGAAACTTGTCATTAGTAATTTTGTAGTCGATTTCTAACAAGAGCTTATCAGTATCTTCGGATAGTTTATTGATAAGTAGTTCAAAACCTTCGGGAACTTGCACTATTGCATTTTCTTGAGGGGTACACATAAAAGTCAACCTTATCCTTGTTCCTTAGAAATCTCTTTTTACGTATTTGGTGCCAGCTATGTCCCTTATGACCACTTTTCCATGTTCTGCCAGAATAATACCGAGATTCCTTGACTTGAACTCCAACGTGTCTCTGACCTTTAACTACAAGTAGGTCAACGCCAATGTCCCGCAGAGGAAAAAATACCTCACATTTTGTTTTTCTCATGATTTCCTCAGCCGTTATACATTCACCTGGTTGTAGCGACCAAATATTCCGTACTGGCATAGTGAAAGCTCCGCTCCATTATTATTGAAGTTTTCAATATAACAGTTATTAAAACGCACGGCACTGGACGTTGTCCCCTGCCGGCACTTCTCTAATAAAATTTATCACATTTATAAGAGACCGCACTCGGTGCAGTGGTGATACTCACCTCAGCATGGGGGAAGCCGAGCCACTCTAGGAAAAGCCGTAACCTAAAAAGCCTCATTCCTTGCACTATCTCCCAGCTACTCTTCTGTTTCGCATATTTTTGTGAGAGCCTTGGCGAGTTTTAGCAGATCTCTGGGACGACAGACTACTTCAAATGTTTTGGATAGTCCTCGGGCAGAGTAGGCGATTTCTTTCCACGTTCTGCTTCCTCCAGCGCTTTTTCGATTTCTTCTGCCTTGTAATAGCCTTCAATCATTGTTAGCTTTACCCGGGGAATATAGTGAAACCATCGGTCAATGCGTACTGTAACACAGGTATGAGACAGGCTACGCAAACTATACATATCATTATTAAACTTGTTCTGGAGGAACTCTCTCAGGGGTGTAAGCAGTATAGTATTTTAGCCCATATTTTTGTATCCGTTTGATCACATGTGGGTATAAGATTAGTTCTTCGATTTCTATTTCTCGAGATAAGTCTGGACTGATCTGTCTAAGTCTTTCAATAAGCGTGTGAAGATTATTTTTTGTTGAAAAGGATGACATTATCGATGGATGACAGCTTACATTAGCGTCAATCAATTTTTCAAGTGATTTTAATTGCAGTTTAAAGCCATCAGGATCAGCTCCCGTTAGAATAGAAAACTCTTGTTCATTGCATCCTTTCAATGAAACTCTTACATGGACAAAATCGTATTTTGAAAGGTTTTTAGCATAGCTTTCATCGTAAGCTATTGGTATTCCATTGGTTTCGAGGATGAAACGGAAGTCCTCACCCCTAAGTCGATCAAGAAGCTTAAGTAAATGTTTCTTACCAATTGTTGGCTCGCCGCCACTCACACGCAATTGACCAAAACCGCATTTCTTCGCTAGAACAACTAAACGATCAGCCACTTTCTTTGGAGTATAGAATTTTCCAATATCAGCCGGGCGAGTCATCACAACGTCAGATACCCAACAAAACCTACATAGAAGTCCACAACCAACACAATCAGCTGTTACAATTCCGCCATACCATCTTGCTGGCCTAACTCGATAATACTTCTTTTTCTGTCCTTCTGGTCCTTCACGGATAACTAGTTTTTCAATAGCCAAGTGCCTTTCGATCGGATTATATGACAAGTAAAAGACCTCTTATAATCTAGGCTTTCTACGCTTTCTGTTAATATCTTTTGCAAAACAGGAAGCGCAAATTCCATTGTAACGTTTCAATTCCCAATACGAAACCTCATTACCACACGACTTACATTTCCCTCTCTCCATAACCCGTCACTTAATCTGTTCCGCTTCTCTAAAATATCATGTCTCTTACAATATATATTGTCAGTGGCAATCAATGAGGAATATCAAAAGCATAGTCAAAGACGTTGCAGAGATCTATCAAGAAAGTGGGAATGAAGCAGAAGAATATCTGTGTAAAGCTAGACAGCTAAAGGAAAAGTTTGGTTCTGGGTTAGCGGTAGTTTATTGCTGGTTCTATTCGGTACCGCAAAAATGGACTCAAGTTGAACCTAAGGTATTTGATTTAATGAAATATACGAGCTCCTTTGGTCTGGATACTGTTCTATCAATGACACCAGAAAAGATGATAGCGATATTAAAACCCATGATTTTTTACAATGAAGTCTCTCGTCAATTGCATAATTTCTGCAAAGCCGTAAAAAATGAGTACTCGTCATGGGACCATTTTGCTGACGCATTAAGTAAAGAAAACATATTTGAGACATACAAAAAGTTGAGAAAACATCGAAATTCCAGGGTCACGTTCAAGAACTTGTCGGCCATGAAAATTATTGTGGGTAGAGAAGACCATCTGATAATTCTCGATACTCATGTTGCAAAGGTTTTAGGAATAGAGAAAAATGAAATAAGCAAGTACAGGGTTCAAGAACCGCTTTTCAAGAAACTATTGGAGCTTTCAGAAAATATAACTCAAAAATTAGGAGCCAAAGGGTTTGAAGATATTTCCCCGGTAAAATGGAGCCTCGCGATATGGTTTAAAAAGGCAAAGATACTCGCAGATCAGTTACTAAATTTTTAGCACCCAACGATTTCAATTAGTAGGAAGATTTAAATAGACTTTGATGCAAATTGTGTTCCCAGATGTGGGAAAATTGGTTCTTGAAGCGGAAGCAACAATAACTGGAAATGAAAAAGGAAGAAGGCTCAGGATTTATGTCCCAGTCGACCTATCGATAGACTCCGCCTTTCCTTTCAAGATAGGAGACAAGGTTAAGATAAAGATAGATGTCAAGAACAGCCGCCTGATAATAGAAAAATCTGTTCAAAAGGGATGATACAAACATTGGCTAGATACTACTTCAAATTATGCGGCAACATTGCCGACCTCATCGAAGTAAGGTTTGCAAGGATGGAAATAGAAGGACTTTTCCCGGGGAAACTCACAGAAATAAAGAACTTTGTGGATGTCCTGTCAAATCCTCCTCTAAATCAATTCCTCGAAGAGGAAGTGAGAATTCAAGATGTAATCATGAGAGATGTGTGCTACGGACAGATACAAGGTTTCCAATCAGAATATGCAATAACGGATATCTCCGATCTTGTTAGAAGGCTTGCATATACCAGAGAAATATACGTTCTCCCAGAGAACGAAAACAAAACCCCTGAAGAGCTTTTAGACAAACTATATTCGGCAGGAAAAATTGGCGTTGATACCCAGTTTTTCAAATCTTCCTTATCGGTATTATTCAGAATGATCTGTCACACTTACTATTACGAGAACATGAAGCCCATCGTCTTCTGTAGTTTTGCAAAATCAAAAAAGAGAAGCTGGGAAAGGATAAAAGAAAATGTTGAAAGATTGATCGATCACATGATTGAGGATTACTACTATGTTCCATTACACCCAGGTGCTAGGCTATACAAAGAAGTTGAAGACTTCATCGACGAAAGGAAAGAAGTTAAACTCTATCTTTCGCACGCCTTCGGCCCGCCATACAAGGCAAAGTTTCATCCAAGAATGGCAAAAGCGATGATGAATTATATCGGGGTGAGAGAAGGAATACTTTTAGATCCTTTTGTCGGCAGCGGAACGATGTCAATAGAGTGCACTTTGACAGGTGTAGACAGCATAGGCGTTGACATCAGCCCGGTCTGCATCTTGGCAACTAAAGCAAAAATAAGTTCCTTAATAGTCAACCCAGAAAAACTCAGAGCTGAAATAGACAAACTGCTAAGGACAAAGAAAGCATGGGAGACTGGTATTCTCCAACAAGCACTTGAAATGTTTTTTGAAGGCGAAACATATGAAGAGGTTAGCGTTCCCCAAATGATTAAAGGCCAGTATCCAGGAAAAGAAAAGGAGCTTCTCACAATCTACCGACTTAAAAACGTCATATCAAAAATTGAAGATGAGGATATTCAAAACATCTTTTTGTGCGCTCTTAGCAAAGCCGTAAGTATGGTAATGAAGCCCAAAACGAAAAAGGGTGTTTCTCAACTGTTTGAAGAAGAAATTGAGGAAATGTACAAAGCAATTCTCGGCCTTGACGAACTAAGAAAGAGAATTAATATCGAACTTGGAAACTCAGAGAATTTCATCGGAGATGTCCGCGATCTCAGAACAATACCTGAAAACCGTGTTTCTGGTATAGTAACCTCTCCTCCTTACTCAACTGCGGTTGACTACATAAAAAATGATTTGCCAATGCTTCAGATCATTCACGAAGCAAACATTGAACAGCTTGAGAGGGATATGATGGGAAATCCCCGATTCAAAGATGAAGAGAAATCGCTTCTGGCGGAGATTTACGAAGGAAAAGAAAGGTTTGCAGATCTGCCATCTGAAGCAAGAGAGATAATAAAAAATCTGATAATGCATAGAAGAAAGAACCTTGGATTAAGACAGTACAAGTTTTTGTTGGATATGAAATTGGCACTGCAACAGATGTACAGGGTTCTTAAACCTAATTCCAAGTGCGTCATAATAATTGGAAATAACAATTTCAAGATAGGAAAAAGAGAACTTGAATTCAAGAATGCTCAGTATCTCTATGAAATGGGGTCACAAGTTGGTTTTAGACCCGAGCAAATAGTCGATAGAACTTTGCTGAAGACGAGTTATGGCGCAATCAGGAGAGAGCATCTTCTGATTCTGGAAAAGGGATAGATAGGAAAGATGAAAAAACTCATCGTAGTCTCGTCTTCGTCAAGACGACTCAAAGAACCTACTGAACCAATACCCGCCTTAGAAAGGTACACAGGCATCTATTTCAAGCTGTTGAAGAAGTACGAGCGTGAGAAAAGGCTGAAAAACGTTGACGTCTTGATAGTTTCAGAAAGATTTGGAATACTGCACGCTGAAGATAGAATACCTTACCATGAACCGTTCTCAGCTGGGTACGGAGTTTTAAAAATGAAAAAGGGCGAGATGAAGAAGTTAAGGGAAAGAAACTTGAAAAAGTTGAAAGAGGTCTTCGACAAAACGGATTATTCTGAGATTTTTGTCAATGTGGGAAAACAGTTCTTTGAGCTCATCAGGGGATTTGAAACGTTGACAAAGGCAAAAATAGTTTATGCTTCTGGTCCCGGTCTAGGACCTAAAGCTCAGCACATGAAAAAATGGATACTCTCAATCAAAAAGTGATGCCAAACTTTCTAGCTTCTCGAATTATTTCATCCTTATCTGTCTCTGGACTTAGACCGAAGATTTTATCGACAGCGTCCATATCTATGTCAATTATCATTATCCCGAAGTGTTCTGCCAGCTGTCTTGCATCGTCCTCTGTGCCGTTGGGATTTGATATCATTCCGTGAGGCCTTTTCAGCGCAGTCGTCAAGTCATCTAAAACAGCCTGAAGTAACTGCACAGCCCCTCTGTCGGTCTTCGGACCTAAACCTCTCTGTCCTCTTGTCCTAACATCTCCCACGATGGTTACTATGCCTTTCTGAGCAACAAAATCAGGGTAATAAGTGATCCCCGAATCTCCTGTTATTGGCGTTCGTGCCACACCTTTGACAGCAAATTTGACAGCAAAACCATAAGCTTGAAAAATCTTGACTATAGTCATAACCACTTTGTCATGATCGCTTAGCTTTTTTGTAGAAGAATCCAAGAAAGTATCCCGGCTTTATTCAAAAATACTTGCTGTTCTTCCCTTAAATTCTTTTAGAAAGGCTTACACAAATCATTCGATTCTGTTTTACGTCCAGCTTCTCTCAAAATACCCTTCTAGTTCTTGTTGGATATCCGATGTCGACTCATCCCATCTTAACTTTGTAAGGATTTCAATGGTTGACTTGTACCCTCTTCTCTGGAGGATAACACCATATTCCTTATGCACGAATTGTTTGGGAATGTATTCCATACATAAAAGATGTATGGCGGGGTCGATCACGATCTTTCTTTCTGTAGGATAATAAGTATGATAAAACGATGTAGGATTGATGTTCATCGACCCTATCAAAAAGCCCTGGTCTGTACAGAAGAACTTTGCATGTACCTTTGGGTTCTTTCGGATACAACTCTGCAGGGCGGGTATTTTATCTCTGATTGCTGCGGGATTTGTTTCTCCTCCAGCTGCCATCATTTTGACAGTTACCCCAGCTTCACGTTTATCACATAATGTCTTTACGATACCGGGTGCCTTAGGCTCAGACCACTCTTTTACATCTGTCATGAAGTGCTGAAACATCCCATAAATGTACTCATCGCTTGTGTCTAACAACTCATGGAAGAACCTGCGTACAAAATTTCTCGGTTTATATTCATAAAAAGGAGCTACAAAGTGCAATTTTCTGAAATTGTATGGCAGTTGTTCCATAACGCTTGATTCTAAAGTCATTCTAGTCGCTTCTCCTATTCGTTTCCTCAAATCTAAACTCAATGTACTGGCATCTACCGAATAAGGTATGATGTCCTCGGTAAATTTCTCTGCATCTTTGACATAGGTAGTGTCGTCTGTATAAAACACCGTATCGAAATGCATTTTGGAATCGAAATTGCTACTTGGTAAATAGATAAAATCGTCTATGATCCACAACTTTGCGTGCAAATAATAATTAATCCACAGCAGAGTTCGGGCAAAACGCAACATCGGTTCCTTCTGCCACCAGATAGGGCAAACATAGAACTCAAAGTTTTCATTTTTTTGGGATAAATATGTTGCTTCCTTATAGATTTTGAAAACCTCCGGGATTGATGCCCCGTCATAATGAGTAATAGGAGGAGCAACTATTTTGACATCTATTCCTTCTCCGATTTTGGCTTTTATTCTTGCCCAGATTTCCTCGTTTGATAAAAGATATACTATTGCGTGTATCCTTTCTTCTGCGTTCTCAATCCTCCTAACCATAAATCTACAAAGTTTATCTCTTTCCCGAGGGCTTTCAAGTTCGATATCAAACAAACCTTGCACTTCTCAGTTGAAAATCAATTTGCACGCTGAAAAGGTCTCGTTGCCTAATTAGGCAACAAAGTGATTAATTGGACTAAAAATTATCTAATTGTGAAACAAGTTGGAGTTGGAGAAGGTAGTTTCAGCTTTAAGTTCTAGAACGAGAAGGGAAATCATCAAAGTATTAGCAGAGCAGCCGATGACAACAATGGGAATTCTTGAGGAGTTAAAAGGCAGGGGTTTCGATATCAAGTATCGTGAATCCGTTTTTAAGGCAGTCGAACGCTTAGTGGACTGCGGACTTGTTGAAAAGTATTATGAAAGAGATAAAGGAATTCGTTATAGGGTTATGAGAACTACTTTAGAAATTGATCTTTTAAATGATACCGTAAAATAAAATCAAAATTAAACTGTAATGAAAGCTTTGTGAATTCTCTTCTTGATAACGCAAAGCTATGAACCCTTGTAAAAATCGTCTATGATCTTTGAGTAATAATCAACTGGTTGAAAGGCAGAAATAAGTTGCAATGTTTTTTTAAACCCGCAACCGCAGTGAACGTAAACTTTTAACTCTTTTTCATCTGTTTTTATGACCAAACTATTTTTTCCACACTTAGGACAGTCGTAGGGTCCAAAGACAATTTTTCTCATCTTACTCTTATAACTACGGTATAGCCATCGTGGTACTCTACCATTAGTTCCTCTTCTTGGGCACATTGTCGATTAGGTATAATCTTGGCTTATCATAAGTTTTTCTAGTCCTTAAGTTTCTGGGAATAACTGTTGATTAGCCCGGGGTTTTAAGTGAAAGGATCTTAATAACCGGTCAAAGCGGAACCCGGGAACGCTCGAAAAGTTTAGGCCACAAGAAAGATTTGAATGATAAAAAATAAATCATTTCTATCCTTATTTGTAAAGGGATAGGACTTGCTAGAAGAAACTGATCTAATTGAGGCGGTAAGAAGGTATTTTGAGCGCAAACATCGTGGGAAAGTTCGAATGTTTTATCCCGAGGCAATTAAGCGTGATTGGAAAAGCATAGATGCTTTATTTGTACAAGCACGAAAAGATTGCATACATATAGTAGAGGCCGAGCCGAGCGTAGCCAGAGTCTTTGACCCAAATCATGGATTTGCTCAATTGGCAAAGCATAAAGGAAATTACAAGTGGTTAGCGATTTCAAAGGAAGTTTACGAAGATGGTAAAACAGAGATTAGAAGAGAATGCAAGCGAAATGAAATAGGGTTACTGGTAATTAGTGGAAGAGAACGTTTCACTGTTGAAGAAAAACTGAAGAGATACAAGAAAGGAACCTTCTTACCTTTGTATCCAGATGCCTATAAAGAATGGCAATCAGGGTAACCAAGCATCCATCTACAATAATCTCTTAATACCCCCCTTTTTTACGGAAAATATATAATGACTCTTCATTTCCTCACAATTCTAATTAGTTCTTTAGGTTCAGCTATAACTTTACCACATTTCTCACACTTAGAAACTTCCAGCGGCTTATACATAGGAATTAACGCCTTGACTTTTGGCTCTGGAGTGTTCTGTTCAATGAAAACCTTGTTTACCGGAACCCTATTCCAATGACCACAGCTTGAACATCTCATTCTAAGCATCTTTCTCATGACGAACCCTAAATCCTTACCGATTTGTTGTAGTAAGCGATTTGTTACCTCTATCACAGCAATTTTCGGTCGTAACAACATTTCAGACAAGAAAAAGAGACCGTCAATCTTTCGCCTAATAGCTACCGCTGTCGAAGGGTGGCTAAAACCTATCTGGCATGTATTCGCGGCTCTCATGAATTCAGACAGCCCTATGTAGTATTCGTTTGATTTAATCTTTCACTTCAATACTTTCAACCTTTTTCATCCAGGGAATCTTAGGCAATTCTTTTGAAAGTTCCTCGAATATTTCTTTTTCAATTTGTTCGTTCGGTATCTCCCTACTCTCCCCTACAAGACTAACTTCTATTATGACCTTTTTACTACCTATCTTACGCAAACCTCATCACTTCACGTATTCGTATGGCAGAACACGGTTAAAAGGTTTATTCAAATGTACCAAGCACAACATATTATGCTTTGTCTTTATGAGTGGTTCTTTCCCAAAGTAGTCTCGCAAATTCACAAAGGGCTTGATTCTAATGAAGATGAAGGCTGTCTTAGAGCTTAGCAACATTCGGGTCATGCTTTATCTGCTTGAAAGAGGCAGTGCTAGATATTCAGAAATATTGAAGGGTGTTGGGTTAAGTAGGGGTGCTTTGGCTCTTGCGTTAAGGGATCTGCAGGATGATGAGTTAATTGAAAGAAGGGTTGAAGCGACTAGGCCGATACAAACAACGTACTCACTAACCGCTAAGGGAAAAGAAATTGCCAAACATTTAGAAAGCATAAAGAAGCTGGTTTCTTAAAAAGCTCTAGCTTCTAATTAATAAATGTGAAAAAGAGTTCCGGATTTATGCTAGAAAAGCTCTCTGTGTCCTTGCTATTTCTTCTTTGTTTTTTTATAACATTTTCTTAGTTCTTTTTTTGAATACTCGACGCCGACACTTCGATAAAGTTTCTTAGCTGTTTCTGGAGAGTCGCAAAATGCCTATTTCAACATTATTTTAAGCAAAAACGTGCCTAAAACATGCCTAAAATACAGAAAACTCAAAATAATGTTAGAGACAATGTTAGAGAAATTCATTTTAGGCATGGTCATAACGTTAGAGAAACTCTAAATTGAAAATTAACGTTCTAACGATAAATTAACCCTCTTTTCATGAAAGAACTATGGATATTGAATTAAAGAACTTAGAGACGATCTTAAAGCTCCAAATTTTTCAGAAATCTTTAAATATTCTATGTTAACACAGGCTATGAATTTGAATGAGGCTCAAAAATCTCCAAAATCGCCCAAATCGCCCAATTCATAGTCACCCACCGATACATCATCAAACCAGAAAACCTACAACAATTCAGAACAAAGTTCCGCGCCATCCATAGATACATCCAAGCCACCGAGGAAGGATCACAACAAATCGTGTGGAGAGAAGCCTACCTTGTCCCACCAGAAAGACAGCCTTTTTAGCGCGCGCTACATACACCGTAGGTTTAAATGTCACTATTCCATAGCTAATGCGCTATCGCAAGTGAACTTGATACTTAGTCAATGCATATGCGATGGGAAATCGCGCGTCATACGGGATGACCCCTGTTTCCAGTAGAAAAACTTTTAAACCAGATGTAACCCGTGATAAGAATGGGACCAGCCTATGGTACATTTAAGCATCGATGAGATAACGGAGGGCATCGCACTAGTTTTTAGGCCTCAATTGTTTCAAGAGAGCGCACCGCCCTCTCATGAAAGCGAGGAAGAATTACTTGAGCGTCGAGACTCCCGAATTACAGCGAAGCCAGAACCCCTCGAATCGGAAACGGTCACCGAAATTCCAATAGATGAATTAGTTGCAAATCGCCGATTTCCGGCCGTAGGGGTTGACGAAGGATTATGGCGAATGGTTTTGGGCACTCATGACATTATTATTAGCAATGCTGGATGGATAAGCACATGGCCAGATTGCGCAAGATGGTCCAAAGAGGTTGCCCGAGATTGGGCAATAATGGTTAGAAATAGGGATATCTTAAATCCACATCTACCTTCATCTCTTCGGAAGCGAGTCTATTTGTTATCAACTCATGGCCCTGTAGAAGAACAGGTGGATAAACTTACGAGCGCCTTCATGCAGATGCAATTGCGTTCGGCGATACAGAGTGCGATGAACCTCCATATAATTCAGATAGACGAGATCGATGGGGCATTGAGAGCACATAGCCATAAGGATATCGATGACCTTAGTAATATGTATCGTTTCGTTCACAAGCAAACAGAACGACTGGCAGTATTTATCGTGAAACGGCCACTTATGCAAACCGTGGTGCGAAATTTTGGCTTGGAGTACTCTGATGACCGGGCTTTTTATGTTAGCAAAATGATGCAAAAAAGAAAGAATCCTGCTAACTATATGCGTTCACATTGGATTCGGGAATGTGACCCTCACGTAACTAAGGATAACCAGGTTACGTTCTGTTGGATTTTGACCCCTCGAAATCTTGCGTTCAGAATTGAGACATTCTATTGGATGTTCAAAGAGCATCAGACAGAAATAACAAGCCTTGTGGCGTCTGACAGTTACCAAAATGGAGCTGGATTTTTCCCGCTCCACCAAACAATGGCGCACGAACAATTCTCGATATCTTACGGATTTAGAGAGATGCTTCGGGCTAAATTGGCTTATTATATGAGGCTCGTTTCGCCCGAATCAAGGCCGTGGGAAGCCTATGGTTGGGGGATGTAGCGTGGAGAGAAAAGAATCGATAATTAATCAACGTAAGATAATAGGCTTTACCGCCCCAAGTGAACTAGAACCTGCAACAATAACGCAAGAACAAATGAGCGTCATTACCAATTTTAGTTTAGATGCTGATATTTCACTCGGCACTGATGTCATTATTGGGGTCTATGACGTTGAGGGAGGTAGTTTTAACATTAAAGAGAAAGTTGCGGCGCGTATCACTACACATGGACTCCAGCCACCTCCTGGAATTAAAAGCCCTCTCTATGCTGGTTATCGGGATCTAAAACCGCTCGTTGAAAACTGGCCTAAGCATATCAAGTCTATAATTCCAGAATTATTCCAAACTTGTAGATTGACTTTGGTAGGTATTGTGGACGACCAAAGCAAAACATTAAAACCGATCATTACTCCCATCCCGTATGGTTGCCCAATCTTTTTGCCAACCAGCAGGGAGATGAAGGTAATCTATGCCTTTAGAGAAGGTTGGGCTATCGGCGTTTTAGTCCAAGGCATGAAAGTAGTTCGATTCCAAGAAAATGGAACCGAAAAGATGTTCACATATCCTTTGGACCCATATGCTGTCTTTCGGGGAGTTTATATAGTTGGAGGTCCGGGTTCGGGAAAAACTGTTCTCGCAAAAAGTTTAGCGGAGAATGCCTATGAGTCGGGTTGGATCATTAATGCACCCGACTTTAAAGATGAGATGGCTCAAATGTTGTTTGAGGCGGATCCCGGCAAGTTAGGTTTTTCGGAAGACGACAAAAAATTCTGGGAGGGTCTTAGTTATGATTCTCTGAAAATTCTAAACTGCTATATTTATTACTTGCCTGATTACCCTCCCAATTTTGTCTATCTGAAGCAAGAGGGCTACGATGTCGAAGTACTTGAAAAACATATGATACCATTTACTATTCATTGGGATCAAATACCGGCGGACCTCGCTGCGCTTTACATGCCAACCCCTTCTGAGCAAGCCGTTGTTTTTTTCCCACAGGCAATGGATGCTTTTCGTGAATGGGCGAAGGATGCTAAAAAGAAAGCAACCCTTGATCTTATGAAGGACTGGGCTTTATCCTCCGTCGGCTACAGCAAGATGAAAGGGCTCGGTCTGTACGATTCAACTATTGATAGCATTCGTAGAAATCTAATCGCCATGGACAGATCAAAATTATTTGACCAGCCAAATGCGAAGGATTTCATCGAAGAGGAAATTATGAAACCTCCTCGATTAAACATAATTTCCGTTAGCCAAGTTCCGTTTGAATTTAGAATGATATTTCAGTTACATTGGCTACTCAAGTCACTCCAAGTCAAAAAGAAAAAACCCGGCGAGCCATATCTTATGCAAATATTAGATGAAGCACATTACATAGTTCCAAGGTCACCAAAACCTGGTTATCAAGAATTATTAGTTTCGACAGTCATCGAAACAATACGGGTGTTTAGAGCCGCTGGTGCTGGTTTGGTCTTAATTTCCCATTCACCTGCGGATTTCAACTCAACCGTTGATGATCTTATTGGGACTAAAATCTTTGGTAATCTTGAGGAAGCAGCAATCAGGGGTCAAGCACGGGACTTACAGGAGTTTGCTTCACGAATTTCTCAGCTACCCCCCGGATATTTCGTGATCAGGTCGCCTCCCAACATAACGAATATAGCCGCACCTAAATGTCATTTGATTAAGTCGCCACGTTGTCGGACTACTCATATTGAATCTGAAATCTTGTTCAGAAAAGCTCTTGCTGGTAAGATGTCAAAAGCGTGAGAGTTTACTTTACTTTTAAAGTAACAGAGCATATACAAGTAGATCGGCTCTCGCTCCCGAAAGGGAGTTTCATCGCCGAACCCCCTTAGGGGACCAGCGTTAAATCTAAGGGGGGCAATATAAACTTATTCCGCTGGAATTTATCTGTTTTTCGGTTACGGATATTAAAAAACCTCACTTGCCTTCAATGAATCGAAATTTTTCTACTACCTTCTTAGAACCACATCGAGGGCAAGAACCATCGTTAGAATAGTCGCTGGTGAAAACAAATAAACATTGGTTACATTCTAATAGCAACCGCTCGACGTAAGATTCCAAACAAGAGCCCACGGCTGTGACCTCCTTTGCTTTTGAATCGCTGTTGGAAAATATAAAAGCAACAGTCGAAATCGAGGTCATAGAACCCGTTTTCCACTGGAAGATTGATTTATCATAGTGCGCGCTTTTTTCGTCAGGAAAAAATGTTGTATGTGTGTAGGGCAGTTTAGTAGTAAGACCCGAAGCCATAGCGAAACTGCTCGACAAAGCGCTAAAAACAGAGGGCTTCTAGCGCATACGCGCGCTAGTTTACGTGTTCTTTCACACATCCTTAAATGTATGAACGCGCTAAATTTCAGTGATGAGAATGGCTTTACCTTCCCTGATTATAACCGATAACGGCTTCCCGATTATTGAAAGGATTATTCGTAAAGCCGATGAATACATCTATATAGCTAGCTTTTTGTTTTATGACAATAAACTACGTGAACTTTTGATTAAAAAATGTAAGTCGAGTAGGGTTTTCATTGAAGTTTTGACTACTCCTCCTAAGGCTGCTGAGTCGAGTAATCTAAAAGAAGTTGCAACCCAAATACAGACCAGTCTAAAGAATGCTGGAGTTAAAGTTATACCATGTGATTGGGAAGTGGGGCGCCCAGAGTTAACGGTATCTACAAGGGCTGGCGGTCGAATTCCGACATGGTTTGCCATGCACGCTAAGTTTTTGGTAACCGATAAGCATGGACTAATTACATCCGCCGATATTAATCCTGGTTTTAGTGTTGGTGGTGATTGGAATGCTTATATAACCTATAGTGACCGCAATCGGATATTAGAACTTCGACAAAAATATGAAAGATTGAGAGATTTCTTTTCTAATGTTCCTTCTTATATAGGAAACGAGTATATAGATCGTATCTCTGATCGAAATCTGATAAGAGGCTATCCATTTACAAAGTTAGAGCGTCCTCTTCAGGAGGGGTTTTATCTTTTACCACATGACATATATGGAAGGAAAATAGTTGAAAGAGCAATCAATGATTCAGAGGAGTTCATCTATTGCGCATTTGAGACAATCTACGATGATGAGCTAACACGATTAATAATAAAGAAATTAGTGCATTTTCCTCGTTTAGATTTTCGAGTAATTTCTTCGCCCTTAGAAACATATGTCCAAAATCGTGCAAAAGTAAGAGCCGCATTTCTTCAGATGGCTTCTTACGGCGCAAAAATACGGATTCTAGAAAACCTGCGGACGAAAATGATGGTCACCGATAAAGTGGTTATAAGTGGCTCTTTCGATTTAGCGAAAATGGGAATAGGATTTCCCAGATCCATCAAGAAGGGAGTCAAAGCATGGGTAGGAAGTACAGAAATAATGGATGTTAACACGAGTAAGGAATACATAGAGGATGCAAAAATCCAATTCTTAGAGTTGTATAGTAAAGCAACCGAAAAATACGGTTCCTGGTTTGAAAAGGATGCGACAGAAATTTTGAGGTCAGCAGGTGCTAAAAGGATAGCCAAAGACGCTAAAGAAATGCTTGGTTGTTTAATTTTTAATGAGGGAAGGAAATCCTCTGAGAGAATAAAAAGGATATCATCCATAGCGGTTGAGATAGCTAAACTGCAAAATTTAGATAACCCGTATGTAAAAGCAGAAGATATTCAAAGGGCTGAACAAATATTAATCATGCAAGAGAGAGACGAACTCACGGTTGAAAATGTATGTGGGATTCTGGGCGTGTCAGATGCTGAACCTTTCCTCAAGAAACTAAGAAACTAAAAAATTCTTAATTAACTTCTTACTTTTGCAGAATCAATAAATGCTCTTGCTGAATGGCACCATAACTTGTTTTGAGTAAAGTTCTTTCAATAATATGTTCCGGCTTGAAGTAAGGTTTTGCCATCTCATAGAGATATTGGGCATTTCTAAATTCAATTACTTTATCTCTCGCTCTAAAGTGGTTATTCCCTATAATTATGACACACTTAGAACGTGGCCTAAGAACCCGAGACATCTCTTGTAATGCTAGTTTCATATCTATCAAAAACTTGTATTGCCTCAAAGCGAGATTTTTCCTACCAAACCTAAGCAATTCCTTTATTACAGCTCTCGCTTCAAATGGCAACTCCCTGAATCTTTCTTTTTCCTTATTGATTTCCTCAAGCAACGATTTCTCATCGTCTTTAAAGCGGGGGTTTCCCATCATGTCCTTTTCGAGTTGTTCAATGTCTGCCTCATGAATAATCTGCAATATAGGCAAGTCATTTTTTATATAATCCACAGCCGTCGAGTAAGGAGGAGACGTTACAATTCCATGGACATTACCTTCAGGTGTTGGTTCCAGTCCAGGTATTACTTTCATGTCGCGTATATCGCCGATGTAGTTCATTGATCGCCCTAACTTGATGTCGATTTTCTTTTTTCTCCGTGATAGTTACTACTAAAATATTAATATAATATTACATGTAGTTAACCACATCATAAATAGACAAAAATTGTTGAAGGTTTGAAAGGTGGTGTCAAAGCAAGTTTGTGGAACTGCTGTTGATCGCTTACCGAAACCAATTTCATCCCGCCCGCTTCTTCAGTTATGTGTTTAGCGATTAGTTAGCTTATGCCAGAGTGTCATGTATGCGGACGACAAGCTGAGGAAGATGAATGTTTCATGTGCTCAGATTGCGGAGAGATAACATGCAATTCTTGCGGAGATAGGGGATCCTTTTTACGATCCACATCTAAAATACTATTGCATATCGTAAGATTTAAGATATAGTTTTTATATTGTACTCTAATGGGTTGCTTTATGAAAAAATCTCTCGTCTTTGTTGTTGCAATTATCTGTATCATCTCTGCAGTTTTCTTAATAGCACAAAGCAATCTACTTAGCGGCATAAGTCAGTCTGCTTACAGACAAGAGTCAAGCAACCCCTTTGAAGAGCCCCCAGAATTAGAGAAAGAAATTAACTCAATCGACGATATTCTTGAGGATTTATCTTCCCTTGGTTGTCGGTTGATTAATGCAAGTATGGAAGACACAAAGTTAGAGTCGATTTTAACGGTCAAGGACTACACAGAATTTCGGCGATTAGCATATAACACAAAACTCGTTTTCTTCATGACTGGAAAAGGTTACTACTATTCGACCGAGCAAGGATCTGGAATTGAATATGGCATATACTGTTTCACTTTATATCAAGGCTTTCCTATAGGATTCAAAAAAACATTTAGAACTCCTACTTTCACGCAAACAGAGGAACTGAAGATTATCAGTTGCACATGGTCTAACAACCTAGAGTATGTTGACCTCAAAATTAAGAATACTGGAACAGCAAAACTTACAATAGTTCAAGTTTCGGTGAACGGTGAATTTCAAAAATCCTTAAGCACATCAGTAAATCCAGGCGAAGAAACAACCGTCAGAGTGGATGGTTCCTTTAAACAGGGCGTTAGATACCTATTTGAAATAATCACAGCAAATGGCAATAGGTTCTCATACATTGCGGTAGCACCTTCTTAGTTTATCTAAAGATATGGAGGAGGAGACTTATGAGGGAAGATGAAGTTATAGAAGCAGTAGCAGAATGGCTAAGATGTAAGTATCCCAATAAGATAGTCAATACCACAAAAGATGTAGACTTAATGGTTTATGAAGTCACTAATGATAAAGTTAAGAGATATGTTCAAGTTGAATGTAAGGGAGAATGGGAAGAATTCTACAAGGGTCTTGGTCAATCCTTGGTGTATTATGTCGAAAATGGACTAATACCAACCTATCTTGCTGTTCCTCACGATTATTCCAAATTAGAGAGAATTAAGAACATGCTAAAAGTTCTCAATCTACCGATTGGTCTTATTGCTGTTCAACAAAATGGTGAAGTTGAAATCATGAAAGAAGTGGAGGAAATTGAGAGGTAACAATCTTGCCTAATAGAATGGTTCATCTAAAATTTGATGAATATCTGAAAGAACACGGGATTATTTATGGTTACACTTATGCTGATGTTGTTCACGATAGGATGGATAGAGATGCACAATACTATGGTCATTGGTTTCACAGAGAGGAAGATTATTACCATTGCGAGGAGGGAATTCGAGAGTGGTTAGAGAAATGGCAACATCTTGCGTATCAAGAAACTCTAACCGACTATCTAAGAGTTGCATTAGGTCATATAGTGTTAGATGACATGGATTTTCGATACCATTACGATAGCGAAGAGGAACTCATCAAATCTGCTTACCGTAGCTTTGTTCAAAGAGGATTCCATAGGAAGTTCTTTAGAGTGAGATAGAGATGAAAAAGCAATGGCTCTACATCTGAAAACGATTGACAAGTTTATCCGGCTAATTGAAGAAACAAGCCATAGAGCTTATGCTTACACTACCAAAGGTGGAAGGCCCAAGAGGATAAAGAAGGCAGAAAGGGATTTGCAGGAGTCTATTATTAGATATGCAAGAAGCATTGGGTATAGAGCCATTAATGAGGACATCTTAAGAGTTAAGATGCCTTATCATCAGCCCCTAATGGATGTCATAGTTGAAATAGATGGTTGCCTACACGCTGTCGAACTTAAGATAATGAATTTGGAAAGGTTTCGGTTTTTTGAAGGATTAGATCAGGCTTTAGCATACTCTTTAAACGGCATAGACTATTCATGGCTTGTTCACTACCTAGCAGAACCTCTCACCACCCCAATAATGACCAAGTGGGCTTCCCCAATAGAACGTATCTTTCAAACATTTGGGATAAAGCAAATTGGTTATCTGTTGGTAGACCCCCTTGGGTTAAGATGTAGGCTTGAGCCCACTGAGCCCATCAAACATAATGGTCAGAATGAAGAGCTAAGACAGAGGATAGACAGAATGCTAATACTCACGGACAGTATGCATGCAATAGCTGTTAAAGACACTGCAAATGATGAATGAAGCCGAAGGGAAAGCCATGACGTCATAGGGTGATTTTATGATAGGTTTTATTATTTTATGGTTTGTTTTGCTTTTCTCTATATGTGTGGTTTTGAAGTATTTTCAACTTAAACTTTTGAAAAGAGCAGAAGAAGAAAAAGAGAAAAAGGAGGTAAGAGAAAAGGCGAGAGAAAGAAGGATCTTCTGGAAAATGTATCGTGGAGAAAATGTGAGGAAAAGGGAGAAATCCCATGAGAAAGACGCTTAGAATAAGGCAGGAAAACCTAAACGCAGATATTACATAGCACCCCGAGTAGATGTTCCATTCGATGAAGCATTTCTTGTTGCCCTCCTTTTCTACAAAAGGGCCTTTCTGGAAAAACGTCCAAGACTCTTCAGCGCCCTAAAATATGTATACAACCTGAAAGATGTCAAAACAAATTACTGGCTATGGGAGGGGGCCCCTGAATGCCTTGGACTAAAAAAGACTGGATAATCATGCTTATAGTAGCGATAGCGCGCGCTTACCGGTAAATTGGCGTGGAAATCCCGCCTCCCGCACAATTTTACATATTGACATTTTATTCTAGATGGTGTGCTTGCTAAACAAGGGCGCTCTTTGAACGAACCTAACGTATCTGCAAGATTTTCTAATTCTCTGATGTTTAACTAAGAGATGCATGCACTACTTTGTCGGGATTAGAGAACATAGGTTGTATCGAACCCTCCGAATAGCTTATTATTTCTCTCATAGTATCACGGTCTATACTCTTTAGTTTGTCCCGAGAAGCGAGTAAGGTAGCTCCAACCTCTACAATCATTAAAGAACCCGCTAAAGTACTTTCTAAAATAAATGGAATTGGTCGTGGATCGTTTTTATTGGAAAATATAGTAGCCAATGACAAGAATGGGCGATGGCAAAGAAATGAAACATAATCATTTAGTAAATGTTGAGCCTCTTTATCAATTTCTAAATCTAAAAATTTCCTGGGTGTTTTCATTTTAACTTTATTCAATTCTTTGAGGTTTTGATCAAAAACGGTTATTTTGGTTTTATTCCCTTTAACCTTTACTAAACAAAGATTATTCGATTCAAATCTCGTCCCAATATACAATCCTGATGTGCTTTCTATCAATTTTGTGACAGAATAAGAAGTCTTAGGAACCTCAGGAACCTCTAAGTTGAGTGAGTTTGCAACTGTTTTGACACTTAATATTCTGAAATCTAATAAAAATGGGAATTTTGTCTTGTGTCTAAAATAGTCTTGCACCATGTTTGTTAATGTTTTCCAAACACGATTAGCGTCACTCCATATTTGAGGAAGAAGAATAGCTTTTTCGTAACAATCATTCATTATAGTGATCCTTTGATTAACATGCGCATCTTCTAAAACGTTTACCAAAATTCCTGTTTGAATATTCTTTTTTAAATTGGTTGCTGGGCATTCAAGTGATGCTGAAATGATAATCTGTCCTTCCTCAACACCAAAAAGGAAGGGATATATCTTGCATCCTATGGGTCTTTTGTTATATCTCAGGCAGAGTCTTTGCTCAACATCATAAAATCTGCATACCACTCTATCCATTTTTGCATTATGCTTTCGAGGGACATCATCAGGCAGTTGAACCAAACAGCATAAACCACATAGGCCACTCTTACACTCAAAACCTTGCGCCCAAACTGGAGCAATAAATTTAGCTGGATAAGTGAAAAAAGGTGTCTGAACATTAAAGGTCTTTGCGATCAACATGTCTTGCATACAGTATAATTGCTGAAGATAAAATAAAAACGCTTTTCGAAGAAGGTTTTAAATAAAAAGATATCTTTCCACAAAACAGTATAAAACAGGATCGTTTACGGTTCCTCGTGGCAGCAAAGTTCATGTCGGCTATCATGAAGGAAGTTTTAGAGTCCTTGACCAAGGAACAAAAGTAAAGGTTTAATTTCACCGATCAGGAGTGACTCATACAAAAACTCAAACTGGAGAACGTCTGTTGCTAATCAAACGTGAAGAGTTAGAGAGAATAAAGGAAAGACTTGAAAACTCTAGTCGAGATCGGCTGGGTTAAGGAGCATCAGTACGATCCGAAAACCTATGAAGTCAACATGGAAAACCCTGTTGTGAAACATCTCCATGATTTCTTCAAGCGAATAAGGCACGTTAGGTAGCTCGAGCTGAGATGAGTTATGGTGAAGCGTCTGCCTCGTGTAGAGATCAAGATGGCGGTGCTGGCCGTTATCAGTAAGAGGTCTAAAGGGTCGTGATCGCACCATGGCTGCTGCTTCTTTGCGGAAATATACCTGGGTCCCGTTCATGCCTGAAATCTCATCCATCAGCTTATACAGAAACCGGATTGTTCGAAAGAAAGGTTAAGAAAGCTGAGAGATGCCTTAGGAAAAACAAAAACAAAATAATTAAAAGGCTATTCAAAAATTTGGGACAGCTACACTTCAAGCAATAGTAGTAATAGCACTCCCGGAGGTCTCAACGATCTTAGGTATCTCTTCTATGGACCCGACCGCACAACAATTCGTCGTTAACTTATCAGAAAAGTCTTTGATATTTAGGCAACTTAGCTCGCGCGAAAGATATCTATTTAAATTACAGGCTTCAGTCAATCATAAACTTTAGCGTTAGACTCCTAGCTTTGGTACATAGGCTAAGTACGCCTTTCTCAGCTCCTGTTTGTCTATGTGGTGGTAGATGTCTATTGCTTCACCTCTCTTATCCCCTCTAAGTTCCTTAACGTATTCTCTGGGCATGCCGTTTCTTAGGAGCCATGTGGTGAACCAGTGTCTGAAGCAGTGTGGCCCGAAATGATCCTCAAGCCTAGGCGATTCTGGGTTGTGGAAGCCCAAGCGTTTAGCATACTTAACAATGGCCGTGTAAAGCCCGTTTCGATCAAGTCTGTTTAGACTTTGATAGCTTACGAATAAAGCTTTAGTTCTTGGGTTGAGTTTCTCCCTAACCCTAAGCCACCTTCTGAGGACGACCGCGCATTCGTCGTCGAAGAAGATGACTCTGTTGCTTCTTTTTGGAGTTGGCTTCAGTATTATGGAGTGGTCTTCCCAGTTGATGTCGTCGATGTCGAGTTTGAGGAGCTCGCCCCTTCTTATCCCGGTTTTAGCGAACAACACAGCTACAGCCTTATCCCTAGGATCCATAATTGAGCCAACAAGTCTGCCCATCTCTTCCACGCTCAGAAGCTTTCTTTCAGGATCATAGCCATCCTTGTAACGCCTTAAATACCTCTTCCTAAAAGGGAGCACAATGTTAGCGCTAACTACTCCCTCAAAAGCCAGGTAGTCGTAAAAGGCTGACAACGCGGAGAAATAATTCTCCACAGTCTTGTGCTTTACGTTCCTCTCGTAGAGAATGTGCTGCAGGAAATCCTTGAGCGTATGCGTGTCCGCAATATCCACGTCTACGCCTTTCGTTAGCAGGAACCCAACGAATATGAGAAGGCTGGATTTGTATCTTCTTATACTTTCGTTGGTCATTCCTTTGAGCTTGCAGTCCATGCAGAAATTTTCGATAAATTGCCCAAGATCCTGAACTAGCTTTAAGGTCAGCCTTTCCACCTCCAGCCCCTTCCCTTATACTCTAACAATCCGTAGCCCTCTAAGGCTTCGAGTTGCTTGGTCACAGCTTTTACCAAGTCGCTGTCAGATGGGTCTATGTTCAAATGGACTAGAATGTCCTCTTGAGTGTAGGAGCCGCCTTTCCTGAGCATCTCGACAAGGTCTTTATCGAATTTCCTGACTCCTTCAAACGCTTCCTCGAGGAAAGGTTGAGCTCTATAGCGCCTAAGCTCGTTGTCAAGGTTCTCGGCGAGTTTCTTTAGAAGCCTGTTTTCATTCCTTACTTTCTTCAGGTCTTCCTCGGCATCTCTCAACTTTTTAATTAGTTCCGCTCTGCCGAGATAGCCCTCTTCACCCTCTTCTCTCCTAATCGATCCCTCAACTCTCTCGATGACAAATTTAGATATGGAGACGCTGCCCTTCTTGGCCCTTTGTTTCCACTCTTTAGCCATCTCCAACGACGGCAGGTAAACGTAAATAGCTCTATCTTTAATCGTCTCGGTCTTTCGCCTGTTGGGCTCATCTTCCATGGGACGCACCCAAGATAAAATAGGTTCCTTGAGATTTAAAGTTTACTAGTAAAATGGTGCGGGGGGTGGGATTCGAACCCACGAACCCCTACGGGACAGGCTCCTGAAGCGACCGCGTGTCTTGACAGCACTCTGCGCCTTTGACCTGGCTCGGCGACCCCCGCTCTAGCTTGACCTTCCACCTAAAGGAATTGCAATATCTCTTTTAAAAACTGTTTGAACATTGTCCCTAGGGGAAGAAAATTTTCTATGGTTCGTAGTCCATAAAAAGAGGATTCACGCCGACTTCTCCGCCCGTTTTGTCTAGTTTCATCTGGCCGACGTGAATGGTGGAGACGTTCTCGCTTACGGGCGTGTAAACCTTCATCACCCTTCTCTTGTAGTCAACTCCACACAAAACACCGATCCCGAGAAAGTTCCCTGACGCATCTAGCAACCCCAGAAGCAGGCCTTGTTCCTCGCCTTCCTTTATCACCTTCACCGTTTTTCCGAAGCCCTCTTTAATCCTCTTCACCAACTCCTCGTTAATCCACTGGTCTCCCTTTAAAACAATAAAAACTGTGGTGGGTGTTTCTTCACCATAAACAAGACCTATCCCCAGCGATCTTCTCACCTTCTCCATCTGCTCTATGGTTAGGGGGACGCCTGTTCCGAAGGGGGCTCCTTCAACTTTAACCCAGCTTAGGGGAAAGGACTGCACCTTGGCTTCCTTCAGATACTTCTTATAACTCAGATCGCGTAGGACCTTCCTTTTCTCCCGGTTTCTCTTACGTATCGCTGGCGGGGAGTCTATAATAAGCGTCTTCATCTCCTTTAACGCGGTTAGTATGGGTGTCAGCTCATCCTCCTGCTGTATCCCCACAACTATGTCGGGAGCCACTCTTTCCGTTAACCGAACCTTGTATCTCGCGGCGTCTTCACCCTCAATCCAGCCATCCGTGTTGACGATCAAAAAGTTGACCCCTGTCTCTAAGACCTTGCCTTTCAACGTGTTTAGTCCCTCTACGACCGTGTTTACGGCTCTGCTCGGGCTGGTCAGCCCAACAAAGTACGCGTTTTCCGCCTCCATCTCAAAAAGGTCTTTTATCGGTGTTCTAACGAAGCTGAACCCGATGGTTGAGGGCGGCCCTATATCAGA
>Ga0315312_1000609_pt1 | contig 38267 bp, 20 predicted proteins | sample TDP7_MG_FD_203629 | JGI IMG/M metagenome (GOLD analysis project Ga0315312, IMG submission 203629) | Freshwater sediment microbial communities from Lake Towuti, South Sulawesi, Indonesia - TDP7 | ecosystem: Environmental > Aquatic > Freshwater > Lake > Sediment | place: Indonesia: South Sulawesi... | reverse complement strand
CGTTGAGAAGCATAAGCGCCAGGAAGCTGCAGAAGACGTGTCCCCGGATGGTCTCGTCGCGCTTGTGGTAAACGGGTCGCGTCTCCAGGACCGACTTGATGCTGCGAAAGGCCGCTTCCACCATCCATAATTCTTTGTACTTCAGGGCGACCTTCTCGGCGGGGAGGTCTGTGTCGGTCTGCAAGACCCATTTCCCGCCGAATGGCGCCGCCGGCGCCACAACCTTCTCCTCATCTATGGCGAAGCGAGGACCTTCGAGTGTCTTGAGGAACTTGCGGTATCTTTGTTCCCGACGAGAGACTTGTCTCCTCGCTTCAGTTGGTCTTGCAGAGAAGCCACGATGGCTTCTCGGTCGGCTCGGTCTTTTTCTGCCTCCTCGTCGTTGTGGCACACGACATATCGCCGACCCTCCATGAGAACCTCCTTGACCTTCAACAGCGCCGGATCGTTCCTATCCTTCCTGGCGCCGTACACCTCCCGATACTCGCCCCCGCCCGACACCACCTCGTCTCTCACCTCCGCCACAGCCCGCATCCTCGCTCCCAAAATGAAGCGGGTATTCCGATGCCTCTCTTTCAGCCGCTCCATTACCTCCGCGCTTATCATCCCTCTGTCCGCCACCACGCACAAACACCCGATGTGAAACCGACTCCTCAGACGGTCCACCACCGGAATCAGCGTCTCGACGTCCGTCGTGTTGCCCGGCCAAACCTCACAACACAATCCCGCCCAATGCGGGACTCTCCTCTAAGACTACCCCCACCACCATCTGCTTGAGGTCCGGACGCCTCTCCTTGCTGCTGCCGTACTGCCCGATCGTCTCGCCCCCCTCCCCCTCAAAATATATAGAGGTCGTGTCAAAAAAGACAATGTCCAGAGAGCTGAACAGGTCTCGTCGAGACTCGAAAAGCCACTCCTCGATCAAGTCCTTCGTGCACCGCGGACTCAACAGACTCCCCCTCTCCTCGCTCTCTTCACAAAGCGGCTCCCCAAGCCACGCCATCGTCCGGTATAGATGATGAAGACCGAGCCTTTCCGTCCCTTTGATCTTGTACCTCCTCCGCCACACCTCCGCGGCCATGTCGCTTCCCGGATCAAACCCCGCCGACGGCGGGGTGAAGCACCGTCACAAACACCCCCCGCTCCACATCGAACCCATACTTCCGTTCACGCAGAAGGTGTTTTATCACCTTCGGCACACCCGACTCTTTCCACAACCTCTCGAAAACAACAGAAGCGCCTATCCTCTTTGTCTGCGCCGCCGGCATCTTCCCCCTTCTGTGGGCGTCCAACACCGCCACCTTGCTCGCAAACCGACTCCCCGACGCCAATAGACCATCAATCTGCCCAGTCTTTCTAAGCACGTCCTGCCGACCCAGCGTCGCAATCACGTCCTGCTTTACCTTCCCCTTCACCCTTCTGTTGTGAACCACCCGGAGATACGTATACTTTCCTGACCCCTTCTCCCTCATAAACATCGGTCGCTCCTCCCAATGGCGTAACCTTAGCCACTACTCCACATTCCACCACAGCAGCGATATCTCTGTCAGGAAAAAATGCGACTCCCCGCACAATTTCCGCCATCTTATGCCACTACATTTTTCGAGGAAATTCCCCCTCCATTCCTCTAAGTCCCTCATTTCCAGGCATCCAATTTTTTAACACCGCTCCCAAGTGTAGAAGATGGGCCATGGTTGCGGTCCGACTGATAAGGGAACCGCACCCGCGCCGGAGCTGATGGGGAGTTTATCGCGCGGCAGCTTGCGCAGGAGAAGGGAGAGAAGGAATCAGCCGCCATGCGAGCAGATTATCCCCGCGTTCCGCGGGGTTGCCTGGAATCTCCGGCGCCGTCGCAGCTCCGGAAAAAGCAGCGCCGCCAACGTGTGGCTTCTCTTTCGCAGCGAGGTCAAGCACCCGAGGACACCGGCAGCAAAATCCTGACAGACGTACCTTCCGGCCCCGTTCTTACCACACCGATGTGCCCACCGCTGCGTCCGACTTTTTCTTTGCAGATGGACAAGCCCAGCCCTCTTCCGGCCTCTTTGGTTTTGGTCGTGAAGAAAGGCTCGAAGACCTTGTCGAGATGCTCTGGAGCTATGCCGTGCCCTGTGTCGGAGACCTCTATGGCAACTAACGAGCTGTCGAGCGAATCGTTCACAAACTCCTTCTCCGATGGGGAAGATGCGCCCGCGACGAGGGCGTCCCTGGACATTTTGTAAGCCGCTATGGAGACGTCCCCCGTCCCATCGGTCGCTTCCAAGGCGTTCAAGACCAGATTCACCAGGACCAGATGAAGGTCATCAGAAGGGGCGTCAACAACCACGCTTTCCTGGGGCGGGGCGACGGCAAGCTCAATCCCCCTTATGGAGCATTGGGGACGCAGCAGGGCCGCTACGTTGAGAACCACTTCGTTTACCATGGCGCCGTGCCGAGCATGGCTCTCTTCGCATGACGACATCAACCTCGATGCAATCTCCACACATTTCTTCGACTCTTCTTCAATGATTGACAGGTATCGCAATGACTTCCCCGAGAACACTTTGATTCGCCGGTCTTTGAGTTTGCTTAAGATCATCTGCGTGTAACCCAAGATCGCTGTCAGGGGGCTTTTCATTTCTTTTAGAACTTCCGAAGATAGCTCGCTCCCTCGCGCCAATCGGCATGCTCTCGCCAGCCTCGCAGTGAGGGATTCGGTCAGGCTGCTCAGCTCGAAATCTTTCCCTTCACCGTCAAGATGGTTTTTTTGGGCTGCTTCCCCCACCACTTCTCTCAGTTCTTTCAGGTCGAAAGGCTTGGCAAGGTAGTCAAAGGCACCGTACTTTATGGCCTTGCGTGCGCTATCCAGGCTCCCGAATCCGGTCAGGACGATGACCTTCGTCTTGATCCCCATCTCCCTGATGCGCCTCAGGGCCTCAATGCCGTCCATTTCCGGCATGCGGATGTCCAGGATGACAACGTCAATGGCGTTTGTTTTGAGAATTTCAAGGCCTTGCTTTGCAGAGTCAGCCGAAAGACAGTTGAAGGAATCCTTCAAAGCGAGTTTGACCGCATCCCTTGCGGGGGGATAGTCGTCAATTACCAAGACACTACCGTTCTCTTTGGCGCGAGCCGTCCCCGTCCGCGGATCAGGCAGCTTCATAGAGGCGAAGCCTTATGTGGGGACCCCCACACGATGTCCCACTGGCCATTACTGCCCGTATATTATGCCTATCTTAATTGTTTTGTCAACTCCTTTTTGAGCAGCTGCGAAATTGCTCACTTCGAGGCGGAGCTCACCCCCCAAAGCTGGGTTCTATTGCGATGCCACCCCCGTGGGCACTACCGACGGCGTTCGCCGCCCACGACTGTGATTACCCACCGGCCCAGACTCGCAAGCGCGAGGCCGATGCTGCCCGGGCCCTTCAATCATGAGACGTGGCTTGCCGCCTTCCTTCGTCCACCGCCAGCAGCCTTGTCTGTCGCCCAAACCCCGCCCCGGCGGGACCGAAGCAAGGGTCAGCAACGCAAAGACGCGGAGCAACTCATACCCCTGCCGCGTTCAGGGCACTCCGCGTTTGACGCTGCTCTTTTCTCAACGCGAAGGCCCCTAAGGATAAGCGCGCCGGACGACTTCCGGCTCTTGTTCCGCCTGGCGCGGGGTTGAAAGTCCTGCCGTGCTGATGTCGAATGGCTGAAACCCGACTTTCGGCGCCGGCGAACCAGGTTTGAGCCGAAAGTCTCCCTTTTCGGGGTCCACGAACTGCGGATCGGCGATTATCGAATGGCCATCCTGGCCTTTATTCTGCCAGTCTTTCAATGTCATTTCCCCAAAGCGAACCTCCCGGTCGCTGGCATTCCAGTAAAGGTTGTGGTCAAGGGCGAACCGGTCGCCGGACCAGTTTCCCCCCAAGAGCGGCCCTTCTTTCCAATACACGATGTTCTGCTTGAATGTGAAGGACAGGTGCTCTTCTGGTCGCGAACGGATGACCTGCCCGGTCCGTGCGAGGGCAAAGATATTATTGGTGACGCGGTTCTCCTTCCCATAGTGCTGGTGGAATCCTCCGGTCTTCGTGCGGTAGACGAGGTTGTTCTCTGCGAGAATCTCCGTGCTCCCTTCATCGAAATATATTCCCCACCCACCGTAATCGTACGATTCGACATCGTGGATGCAGTTGTACCGCAAGACAGTTCCCGGCGAGACACCGAGCGTATAGATACCTCCCATATCGCTTAGAACGCCCTGCCCTATCTGGTGGATGTGATTGTAGGCAATCGTATTGTCATGCGCGAGGCTTCGCCCATATCCCCACCGCCACCCGACGGAGATACCGGTGTAATAGAAATCGCGGATTTCGTTGTGCTCTATTTCGTTGTGTGGAGAGTGACCGATCCAAACTCCCACCGCCGCCGGATGAAATCGCCCGCCGTGGGCGATGAGGTTGTCGCGGGCGACGTTGTGGCTTGCCACCGCCTCTTCGTCTTCGGCGATGTGCATGTTGCCGATCTTGATGCCACCCGCTCCCAGGTCGGTTAAGTCGCATCTCTCGACCCTGTTATATTTACATCCTGCGCCCCATTCGACAGCGTACGTGCCGAGGTGGGTGATTGTGCATTCTTCGAGGGAGCAATGACGCGTGCCCTCGGCCCCGATGGCACCCGGCAGAACCGCTTCAGCCTGCGAGAAGGCGTATCCTTCCCGAGGCACATTCCAGTTCGTGTGCGCGAAGGTAAGCCCGCGAAACGTAATGTGCTGAACCCATTGGCGCTCGGCCACGTTTCCCCTGAGCTGCACCAGGAACTCAAGACGCGGGGCGATGACAACCGCCTCGCCAATCTCCTCGCCGGCATGCGGGATGTACGTCAGGAAGCCGCTTCTGCGGTCGAGATACCATTCTCCCGGCTTTTCCAGCGCATCGGCCACGTTTTCCACGAGGAAGCGATTCCCTTTCTGCAATCCAGCCCACGACGACATGCTCCTCGTCGGTCCGGTGAAGGTGACGATGCGGTTCTTTTCGTCCAGAGAGGCGATTCGCATTCGCGACATCGTCCATATGTGAAAACACAGCACTTCCACGTCCTCGAAATTCTTCCAGTCGCGTCTTATGTCCCCCGCTTTGAACTGCAACCGGTCGAATCCCTTGCCCGCCGCCTGCGGTGAGGGAGCCACCTCTCCCTCAATGAAGTGATAGCCATCTTTCGGCAAACGCGGGCGATAGCGACGCTGCCCATTTACAAAAAGCTGCGAGAACACCCATTCCCCTCGCCCCACCTCCGGGAGCTCCGTTCGCCAACGGCCGTTCACGTCGCGCTGCCACCCCTTTATGAGAACGCCGCCGCTTATCACCGGCTCATCCCCCGGATATGCTGCGTAGATGACCGGCGCCTCGGGCGTGCCTGAGTCCTCCGGCATGAAAACCAACGGCTCCTTCAGGAAATGCGTCCCGCCACGAATCAGAACCATGACCGGCCGCCGACGCGTTGGTTCCTTCCGTTTGAGTTCGCGGACTTCTCGCCGAGCTCGCTGCACCGTGGCGAACGGACCATCGCTGCGGTCGCTGTTGGGAGCGGCCAACCTCCCTGACCACGCGTCGTCGCCCTCCACTGATACGAACAGGTCCCCTTCTGCCGCAGGAGCATTTGCGGCCAGTATCGCAGCGCCCAAAACCATAACTGCCGTGCATAAAGTTCGCATGAGCTTTGTTCCTCCTGATGCTTTTCCTATTGGTTCTTCTTTTGCTGTTCCTGATGCTTTCCAGGCGCATCGCTTCGAGCGTGCTCAGTTAGTCTTTCAATTGTTTCCCGGAGTTTACGAAGAACGTTGTCTCTCACTGAAGGCGAATCTCCCGCTCCGTCGCCAGACGCTGCGTCATCGCCGATGCCAGCCGACCTGTAACGTATCCCCCTCCTCGCTGTGCGTCAGAGCGACCGCGAGCCAGCCTTTCTGCGGAAGGTACAGCCAACCTGCCCGGACTTTGTCAATGTCATCAGCCTGAGCTAACTTTTTTGAGTTGAGAAAGATTTCAGGCCGGGCTGACGCTGGCAGGCCGGCTACGACCAGGTAAGTCTTCGCTCTGGCAAAAAACTTGAGGCGGAGCGTGATGCATCCATCTTCTCCGAGTTCGGCAGAGAGAATCTCAGCGACGGATGTTACAAATATCGGATTGTCACGTTGGCTTAGGACGTTGTGCTTAAGCCCCGGGTCGTATCCATTCAAGGCGAGGAGGTTGACGAGGATGTTCTCCGGGTTGATGTCAGCCGGGTTAGGATGATTCTCCAAGATGTCCCAGGAATCGGGGTAACAGCCTCTGCTTTTTCCCTCCGAATACTGCTGCCACATTGCGCTTGTGGTGATGCCCTCGGCGAGGCGGAGCCAGTCCAGCGAATTATCGTACCGGGCAAGCCTGATGAGGCTGTATGCGTAGACCAGCGCGCACCACTGCACCGGGCGGCCCAGCCACGAATGCTCGTAGAAAGTCGCCCCGAAGATTGGAATGCCGGCATAAGGCATTTGAGGAATCTCCTCGCCGCGACTCCGCAGGTAGATGAAAGGAATCCCTGTCCTCGCCCAGAAGACAGCTTTCCTCAAGTAGGCGATGTCCCCCGTTATCTCGTATGCGAGCACGAAGGCACGGATTGCATAGGCTGCCGCCAAGACGTCGGGGGCGTAGATGGGGCATTCCCACTCCTGGGCGCCCGTAGGAATGCTGTACCTACCGAGAAACTCAAGGGCTTTCAGCGCCGCGGCGATGTGCTTGCGGTTGCCCGTCACGATTGCTTCTCTGAGGACGCGGCATGCACCTCTGGCGCACATTCCGCTCGTGGTGTCACCCGGTTTTCCGAGGCGTGCCCGCTGTTGATCGGGGCGCCAGCGCCATGAACCGTCCGGGGACTGCGCTGCCAGAATCCCCTCGGTAGCTTGCTCCCACTGCGCCAGGCACTCCAGAAGTCGCCCTTCCATAAATGGGAGTTCGCCTGTGAGGATGTGGCAGGCATCACCTCGCCAGAGGCTGCCGGCTCCGAATCTCTCCTGACACTTGCCCACAACCAGGTCAATTCGTTCGCGGAGAGTTCGCCGGACCGTCTCGTCCTTGCTCAGATAATAGTCCATGTTTAGAAGCGTGCAATAGCCCGGAAACGGACCCGCCGGCCACCCGAGGCAATGACTCCATCCCTGCTGCGATTGGTTCCAGACGCTCTGGAGAAATCCGTGCCGGCAAAGCTCAATCTCACTCTCGAAATCCCGTGGAGGCTTCGGCTCAGGCAAGCCATTCCTCTTGACCCAGGCAACAACCACATCCGTGATGTCCGCCGCGTCCGACATGACGAGGATTGAAGCCTTAGTTTTCAGAGTTCCGTTTGCTGCCAGCGGAAGCGTTCGCCGGTTCTCGAGTGTTCCCTCGTCAATGAACCCGGGGACAGAAGGCGCCATAAGAGCCATCAGGTGGTTATCCTGAGCCGGAAACCTGTTCGGGGACGAATAGAGAGGCCCGGGCATTTCCCTATCCTCGTACCATTTCTGGTGCACGTCCCAGGAAATGCCGACGAGAACATTCCCTTTTCGCACAGCCATCAGCGGGATTGTGACCCGAAGAGGATGAGGAGTGGAACGTCTGCTCTGCGGATAGGCAATGTCCCGCGTGCTGGAGGAAGCCTCATCTTCGCCAAGGTATTCAAGGCCGGGGAGAATACCCTGGTCCTTCGAGCCGCCGAAGCTTCCATCACCGGCAAGAACCTTCGGCGCCAGAAACAGAGCAACCTCTCTCGGCGCGTCGGGCGTGAGAGAGGTTTCTACCTCTATCCAGGGACAATCCTTTTTCATGCTGAACTCTTGCTCGAAGCGCCATCTTACCGAATCCGCGTCGTAGAAATCCCCAGAGAAGCCCATGGCCATTTCACCTTCGACAGGCGTTCTCCCGGGGAACTCATTGAGGCGAGCGCAGCGGGTCGGCCTTATTTCGATTTTCTGAGTCTGGCCGCTGCGGAGCTTAATGGAAAGTTCGCCAAGCGGCGTCAGACGTCCGACCGACTCCCATCGCTCTCCGGCCTTCAGGAAGAGTGTTCCATACACGAAGCCGCTGCTATCGCGCACGAACCCGAGGCGACTATTCCCTACCTCCAGAGCGACGAAATCCTCCTTTTCCTGGAAGCCGTTCGACTGTGAGCCTCGGTACCCGTAATCAATTCCTCTCGCTGACGGGGAAACAATGACGTCGAGTACCTTCAGAGAAGCCATGCCGACCCTCAGCGCGAATTGAGATTTGCCCGGATTCGCAGGCGCAATTACTCGCCAGGAAATCAACTTCTCTTCTGACGGTCCCAGCTCGCCGAGATCCTGCGTGCGACCCTCCCCGTGCGCAAGATGAAAGCTTCTCGGCAATCCGAGGTCCGCAGTAAGACCGTCTTCTGCGAGAAGCGTGCCCTCCCCCACGTTCTTTAGCGTCGCCAGGATGCGGAAAGGCTCGTAAGGCGTGATAATGGCTGAAGATTGCCCTACCGAGACGAGCTGAATCTTCGGCATGTACCGTACGATGCCGATGTTCTTCAGAGATGGGCTCGCGCCATCTGCGAGCGTCATCCGGGGCAATCGCGGGGCCTTTTTCTCCGACGCCGGCCCCGGAAACCAGGCCAAGGTGGTTTTCCCGGCCTCGCCAGCCGGCATGACTATCCCGCCACCGGAAGAACCCATACCTGGCCAATCGGCTGTGATCTCCTGACTCGACGGTGTCTCGAAAACGAACAGGCTGACCTGCCTCGGAACGTGTAACCGCTCCGAAGCCGGCCGCAGTAGAACAACCCTCGGGTCGCCCCACATTGCCCAGTCCGCGGAACTGTTTTTATTTCTGTCGCAGACCAGCGTCAGTCGGACGATTTTCCCGGCATTTGCGGTCAGGTCGAGGGCGGCATAGCACCACCCCTCTCTCGCCCAGAATTGCTCGAACGCCTTTCCTTCATTGACCATGACGCGAAAGATGACACCATCGGCTCCTTCCTCGTCATGTTCTCGCCAACCCGGCCTCAAACCCATTGCGAAGAGAAACTGCAATTTCTCTTGCCCGACAAGGCCGGGAAGCCGAAACGTGTAGGTAGCCGTCGCGGCCGGAGCCTCCCCCGACCGAGGATGAAGAAAGAGATACCGCTTGAGCAGCGAGTAGTTCATCCGGGGATTCCCGCGAACATCTCCGACGAAGCTCTCAGCGCTGTTTTCGATTTCCGCAGTTGCGTATTCCTCCGCGAGATCGTGAAGAATATCCGCCTCCATCCAGATGGCCTTCACGGCCTCAGCCGCTCCGCCCGGCACTGAAGCCAGAAACAGAGCGGCTGCAATTGCGTTCGGCACCAGCCTCATTCCCAGCGCTTTTTTCATAATGTTTTCTGTCGCGGCCCTATCGGAGCGTCGGCTCATTACCGCGCAATCGCCCCTCCTGCGGGAGAGTCCCACTCCACTTCCATGACTCTGGTCTCCAATGGTTCCAGGTCGAAAGACGGCGTCTCTCCACGCGATATCTCGTGCGTCGAGGAGTCTCCCGCAGGATATATCTTTTTGACTCGCGCGCTCTTCACATTTACGGGCAGGTCAATCGAATCGTCGAAAACAATCCTGCCGTCCTTCTTTTCCAGAGAAGGGTTGCGGATGAAGATGAATCCTCTGCGGAGCAATTGGCCTTCCTGGGGAAAATGGACATATGCATAGACCTCCCCGAGGTGCGGATTGCCGAGAACCATCTTCGTGTGCGCGAAAATTGACGCATTGTCGAGCCACCATTTGATTTTCTCCGCCAGGAACTCCAATTCCCCATCCGACATTATGGAAGGGCTTATATAAAGCTCCAGGTGCATCGTGCCGATTCCGAGGCTCATCATGACGTGATCCTGCCAGTCCTTCTGCGATTCGTCCTCTTCGGGAGTTCGGTAAGAACCAGTATCGTGCCTCCCCTTGACGATTCCCACGGTCATCAGCGAATCAAACGGGAACTGGGCCTTGTTTTCGCGGAAGGCAACGTGCATTCTCCAGTCCTTATAAGTTATGAACCGCTGTCGAAGACTTCCCGACCCGTCGTGGCCGTAGTCTGCCCCCTGCATCCATACGGAGTCGGCGTGCTCCAGCCACCAGGGGCTGTGCCATGTCCCCGTCGTGATGTTGATGAAAACTCCTCGCTTCTCCTTTTTGAGCAAATCGAGGACGTCAATGAAAGAATCGGTTAACGCCATCTGCGAGTACTGTCCGACACGATGCCCGTGGGAAGGGTCCTGACAAAAGCTCGGAAAGCCATCGAACTTGAAGTAATTCGTCTGGTAATCGCGCAGAAATCCGAGGGCGCACTCACGAAACCTTTCGTTGTACCGAGGGGCAGCCAGGCAAAAGCCCTCCCCTCGAAAACCGGGCGCCCGCAGAAGCTCAAATCCGTCAGCGGCCCCGTACGACATTCTTTTCTTCTGTCCCTCGGCGTACCCGCCCCAGGGTGAAATCCAGACGCCGATTCCGCGGGCAATCTTTTGCGACTCCTGCTGGATCTTTGCCAATCCGCTCGGGAAACGGTCTGCTGCGATTCTCCAGAGGCTTTTGTGGTCATCCCATCCGTCGTCAAGCACAATCGAGTCGAGCCTGATCCCATGAGGCTCGCAGAACTTCTCCCTCAGGAGACGCAGCGACTCAAGGCATTGTTCCTCGTTGAAATCCCTCAGGTCGTACCAGCTATTCCAGAGGATGAAAGGCTCTGGGGCGCGGGAACGAATCGTGTCCACGTACTTCATGAAAGATTTCGCGACGTTGCCATCTGGAGCGACCCCGATCACCCCGGCGCGGCTGCTCGTAACAGACGTGCTGACGGGCAGCCCGTACTCGTACCCTACCCGGATCCTTCCACGGCCGTCGTGCAGAAGAGTGCACGCCGGATACTCCAACCCGAAGAAAAGGTCTTGGTAGTAAACCGGCTGACCAAGACCCGGAAACTCCGCAACTTCTTTCGGCTCGGGGACGCGAAAAACGTCAACGTCTATTCGCGTAGCCACACTGTCTCCCCCGACCAGCCGCGAAATGCCCAGCCTCTTTTTCAGGAAAAAGTCGTTTGCCCCCAGCTCGTATAGAACCGACACTGCGAAGCCCGCCCGCGGACAGCTCGTCACAATCTGTGCTGTCTGAACATCGTCCGCATTCCCTGATGTGCTGACCTTGTGAACAATGCTGCGCGAGATGTCCGCCAGCCTTTCCTCTGTCATAAGCATAAACACGCGCGATGAAAAAACGTGCTTTCTGGCAAGGAATTTATTGACGACGGTGACTTTCGCTTCCTCTCCCTCTTGCAGCTCCACCTCGTACGAAAGATATTTGTTCTCCAGACAGAACCGGGATGCTGTCGTTTCGGGACTCGCCCCCTCCAAAGGCAGCGTCTGGACCGAACAAAAACTGATGAAGGATAGAACCGGTAAGATTCCTCGCAGACTCTTGCAGAATTTCATATCAACCCTCCGTTTCTGGGACGCCACGCTCCCTGGCACACGACCGTTCATTCGCGTAAGAAGGTAGAGAGAATTCACGTCCGCGTCAAGCGCGGCCTCGCGATGGCGCCGGTTTCCGCGCACTCGCCCCTCGGCAGGCACCTTTCCGCGGCCATTAGCGGGCGCGCACGATCTCCAATCCACCTTCCCACAAAACACTTGCTTTGTACAGTCCCGCCAGATGGCATCGCAGCTCGTTGAGCATCCCGGCTATCAATCGCAACGAAACCAACCAAGAAAGGGGAAATCAATATGGAACACGTCAGGACCTTCCTTTGCCTTTTCGCATCTGTGGCAGCCGCCCTCATCGTGTCGCAGGCGGCCTCCGGCGGCGCCGTTCCAATGCTGGTCAACTACCAGGGGGAGCTGAGGTCGCCCACGACCGGAGAGCCTGTCCCGGACGGCCTTTACAACATGGTTTTCAAAATCTACGACGTGGAGTCCGGCGGCATTATTCTCTGGCAGGGGACGCACTCCGACATCAATGGCAATCCTGTCCAGGTTAACGGGGGGATATTCAGTGTGATTCTCGGCTCCGGGGCTGGCAACACCCTGGACACGTCCATTTTCAGCGGGAGCGAAAGGTGGCTGGAGATTCGCGTCGGGATGGAGACGTTCTCGCCCAGGCAGAGAATTACTTCTGTCGCCTACTCGCTGGTCTCCGAAAACAGCCGCCTTCTGGCCGGAAGAGAAGCGGTAGAGTTCGCGAATAGCACTCACGCCCATTCCGGAAGCGAGATCACGTCCGGAACGGTCTCCGAGGCGCGGATTGACGCCTTGATAGCGAGGGATACGGAGACCGGTGCGGCGGTCGCGGCCCACGCGGCCATCCCGGATGCCCACCATGCCAAAACGACGAAGTTCAGCGAATTGACCGATGTTGCCGCAGACGCCCAGATTCCAGCGGCTATTGCCAGAGATTCCGAAATCATGCCCACAGTCCTGGCGAACGACGGTACAGGGAGCGGACTCGACGCGGACAAGCTCGACGGTATGGAGGGGGCTGCATTAGAAGAATCGGCGGAGATTGACTCTGACATTGCAGCCCACGCCGCTATCGCGGATGCTCACCACACCAAGACGACCAGTTTCTCGGAGCTAACCGACGCCGCTACGGAGGCCCAGATTCCGGCCACGATTGCTCGGGACTCTGAGGTCACCTCTCAGATTGCCACTCATGCGGGGATTGCGGATGCGCATCATGCCAGGTACACGGATTCTGAGGCGGTTTCGGCGATGGGACCAAAGTCCAACACCAACCCCTTGAATCACGATAGGTACACGGATGCTCAGGCTGTGGCGGCGATGGGGGCAAAGTCGGATGCGAATCCTCTCCACCACGATAAAACGACGAGTCTTCCCTGGGGAAGCATCACGTCCATCCCTGCCGGATTTGCGGATGGAATTGACAACGACACCGGCGGCGACATCACGGCCGTCAGCGCTGGCACGGGCCTTAGCGGTGGAGGCACAACCGGTGATGTTACCCTTTCCGCAGCGTTCGCCGGCACGGGCGAAGCGCCGACAGCGGCGCGCTCCGACCACAACCACGATGCTCGCTACTGGGGCCTCGCGGGCAACACCGGCACAGCCCCGCGACACACTTCCTCGGCACCGCCGACAACCAGGCGGTGGAGTTACGGGTCAACAACGCCCGCGTCCTTCGCCTGGAGCCGAAGACGCTGAGCCCAAACATCATCGGGGGCCATTGGGAGAACGTTGTCGTGGCGGGGGTCGTGGCGGCGACGATTGGGGGCGGGGGCGTGAGCGGCTACATTAACTGGGTGACCGACGACTACGGCACAATCGGAGGCGGCGGAAACAACCAGGCCGGGGACACCGCCGGGACGGCGGATGATGCACACTATGCCACTGTGGGCGGGGGCAGATCCAATCAAGCCAGCGATAAATATGCCACCGTCGGCGGGGGCTATCAGAATACTGCCAGCGGCTTTCATGCAACCGCTTCTGGCGGGCGGCAGAACACCGCCAGCGGGAGCGGCGCTTCTGTGGGAGGGGGCTACTACAACGCGGTTGCCGGCAACTACGGCACCATCGCCGCGGGCGGCCCCTCAGTGGTGACTAACCCTGCCACCTGCAATCGCGTAACCGACAACTACGGCGCAATCGGAGGCGGAGGAAACAACCAGGCAGGGGATAACGCGGGCACCACAGCCGACAGAGCCTTCGCCACCGTCTCCGGCGGGGAGGGGAACGCTGCCAGCGGAAGCTACGCCACAGTCGGCGGGGGCTCCCGGAACGCCGCCAGCGGGGAGTGCGCAATGATCGGCGGGCGCTATCGGAACACTGCCAGCGGCCTCGAGTCCACTGTCGGGGGGGCTACTCCAACACCGCCAGCGGGTCTCTTGCAACGGCTTCTGGCGGGCAGGAGAACAGCGCCAGCGCAAGCCTCGCCACGGTCGCCGGGGGCGGCCCTTCAGTGGTGGCTAACCCTGCCACCTGCAATCGCGTAACCGACAACTATGGCACGGTAGGGGGAGGGGGCTATAGCCGCGCCGGGAGCAACGATGGAAACCCCGCGTCCGACCCCTTCGCCACCGTGGCCGGGGGCTATAGCAACCTCGCAAGTGGCGGGTACGCCACCGTCGGCGGGGGCGGCGAGAACACCGCCAGCGGCGAAAACGCCACCGTCGGCGGGGGCGGCGCGAACACCGCCAGCGGCTGGTATGCCACCGTGCCAGGGGGCTGCCTTAGCCAGGCCAAGGGCGACTATAGTTTTGCCGCTGGGCGACGGGCCGTCGCGGATGGGCAGGGTTCCTTCGTCTGGGGCGACTCCAATAACTTTGACCTTCACGCCTGGGGAGCCAATCAGTTCGTGGTGCGCGCCACAGGGGGCTTCTGGATGATCAGCGGGATAGATGCCTCGGGGCTTACCACTTCGGGCGCCCGGCTCCCGGCGGGGAGTGGGAGCTGGGGCCAATTGTGTGATCGCAACGCCAAGGCCAACTGCGCGCCGGTGCATCCCCGAGCGGTCCTGGAGAAAGTGGCAGCCTTGCCCATCAGCACCTGGAACTACATCGCTCAGGACCCTTCCATCCGCCACGTAGGCCCCATGGCACAGGACTTCTACGCTGCGTTTGGACTCGGCGAGGACGACAAGCACATCGCCACCGTTGACGCCGACGGCGTGGCGCTGGCGGCCATCCAGGGCCTTCACGAAATCCTCCGCGAAAAGGATGCAGAGATTGCGGAAATCAAAAAGCAAAACGCCGAGTTGCAGGAACGGCTGTCGGCCCTCGAAAACCTCGTCCAGAAGGTGAGTAAGGGTCGGTGAAACAACGGCCCCGCCGGGCGAGAAGTTCACGAACGACATGCTTCGCAGACCATGACCCCTGTTGCGATCGCGCAGCTTGGGCCGTAACCCTTTGCTCTTGCGCGCAGATGGAGTTCTCACCTGGAGACGACAGTGCCGCGAGCGTTGTGGTGGCAGCGGCATCTTGCCCATGAGGGCCACGGGCGGGACGCCCGTGCCACAGACGCCTACGCCGTGCCCTCTCTGTGGTCCGCGGTTAGTCCCACCAATAAGTGAGGCGTTGCCCGCTGCCCGGCATTTTTGTTGCCCTGTGATAGGCACGGAGTATAATTGGCCGAGCGCAGCAGGCGGAATTGAATGCTACCTAAACAATCAAAAAGGGGGGCTAAAAATGAAGAGTCTTAACACGCTTGCATTCGTTTTCCTGTCATTCGCCCTTGTCCTCGTTCTTCCTGTTTTCGCAATTGCCCAAACCGCCGTGCCGATGTTGTTGAACTTCCAGGCGGAGCTTAGGTCGCCGAGCACGGGCGAACCTGTCCCCGACGGGACGTACAGCATGCTTTTCCGGATCTACGACGTTGAGTCGGGCGGGAGTCCTTTGTGGGAGCAGGTGCATTCGACCTTGTACGGAAATCCTGTACAGGTAGCGAACGGGATGGTTCAGGTCCTCGTCGGGTCGGGGACGGGCGATCCACTCACCGCGTCAATCTTCAACGAGGCTGACAGGTGGCTGGAAGTGCGTGTGGAGGCCGAGACGCTGACGCCGAGGCAGAGGCTGACTTCTGTCCCCTACTCGATTGTTTCGGAGAACAGCCGCCTGTTGAGTGGGCGAGAAGCATCGAGTTTCGCGAACGCGGCTCACACCCATTCTGGAACGGACATCACCTCGGGCGCGGTCTCAGAGGCGTGGATTGACCCTCTGGTAGCGAGGGATACCGAGACGAATGCTGCGGTCGCGGCTCACACCGCCATCCCGGATGCCCACCACGCAAGGTATACCGACGCGGAGGCTGTCATGGCAATGGGGCCGAAGTCGGATGGCAATCCTCTCAACCACGATAAGACCACGAGCCTGCCGTGGGCGAGCATCAAGGGGGTCCCGGCCGGCTTTGCGGATGGGATTGACAACGACAGCGGGGGAGACATCACGGGGGTCACCGCAGGTCCCGGCCTCAGTGGCGGAGGCGCCAGCGGTGATGTCAAGCTGTCGGCAGCCTTTGGAGGAAATGGCTCAGCCGACGCGGTCGCCCGGTCTGACCACGATCACAATGGAGCCTACTGGACTCTGACCGGGAACACCGGCATCTCCGGGAAAAACTTCCTCGGGACCATGGATAACCAATCCCTGGAGCTGTGGGTTAACAACGCCCGCGCGATGCGCCTCGAGCCTGGGGAAAGCCCGAACATCATCGCCGGCTATGCCGGAAATGCTGTCACCGTGGGTGCCCTGGGGGCGACGGTTGCCGGCGGGGGCCTGAGCGGGTACACGAATTCCGTGACCGACAACTACGGCACAATCGGCGGCGGTCGAAGCAATCAAGCGGGGGACAACGCGGGGACCACGACGGATGCACCCTACGCGACTGTGGGCGGGGGCTATAGCAACAACGCCAGCGCTCACAGCGCCACTGTCAGCGGTGGGTATAATAGTTCCGCGAGCGCCAACTACGCCACCGTCAGCGGGGGCTATTCCAACGAGGCAGCAAATGCATACGCCACCGTCGGGGGAGGCTATGACAACAACGCGACCTCCGCTAGCGCCACCATTGGTGGAGGTCGCTCCAATACGGCCAGTGGCAGTTACGCCACGGTCGGCGGGGGATACAGCAACGTGGCGAGTGCTGATTATGCCACTATTGCGGGGGGCGGGAGAGCGGATCCGACCGACGGAAAAAGCGCCAACCGCGTTACCGACGATTATGGGACTGTCGGTGGAGGTGGGAACAATCAGGCAGGGGATAGTGCAGGCACCGCACAGGACCGAACCTACGCCACCGTCGGCGGCGGACACAGTAACACCGCCAGCGGCAGTTCTTCTACCGTCGCCGGGGGCGAGGTCAACGCCGCCAGCGGGTACGCCGCCACAGTGGGCGGGGGCTACCGCAACGAGGCCACGGGGCGACTCGCCACCGCCAGCGGGGGCGCGTTTAACGCTCCCAGCGGGACCATTTCCACCGTGGGTGGGGGAACGGAGAACAGCGCCAGCGGCGACGGCGCCACGGTCGGCGGAGGATACGGCAACCGGGCGACTGCTGATTATGCCACTATCGCGGGGGGCGGGCGGTCGAACCGGCTTGATGACGCCACTGGCAACCGGGTGACGGACGACTATGGGACTGTCGGTGGAGGTGGGAACAACCAGGCAGGGGATAATGCAGGCACCGCACAGGACAGAACCTACGCCACCGTCGGCGGGGGCGAGGGAAACACCGCCAGCGGCGAATACGCGACCGTCGGCGGGGGCTATGGCAACGCCGCCGGCGGGTACGCGGCGACGGTCAGCGGGGGCTCCACCAACACCGCGACCAGCTATATGTACGCCACCGTCGGCGGGGGCCAAGCCAACACCGCCAGCGGGTACGCGGCGACGGTCGGCGGAGGCGAGGGGAACGGCGCCAGCAACTACTTCGCCACCGTGGCAGGGGGCGGGCTCAACGCCGCCAGCGGGTTCCTCGCCACGGTCCCCGGGGGCGGTGAAAACACTGCCTCCGGCGACTTTAGTTTCGCCGCCGGATACCGGGCGAAAGCCAACGACGCCGGGGCCTTCGTCTGGGCTGACTCCAGGAACTACGATTTCCCATCCACTGCGAATAACGAGTTCAGCGCCCGCTGCACGGGCGGAGCAAGGTTCGTTTCGGCTATTCACGACATCGGCGGCTTCGCGACCGCGGGCGTTCGGCTGGCAGCGGGCGGCGGTTCCTGGTCGAGCCTCAGCGACCGTTCCCTGAAAGAGAACCTCGTCCCGGTGGACGGAAAAGAGGTCCTGGCGAAGCTAATGGCCACGCCGATCAGCGCCTGGAACTACAAGGCTCAAGACCCCTCCATCCGCCACATGGGCCCCATGGCTCAGGATTTCTACGCCGCCTTCGGCCTCGGCGAGGACGATAAGCACATCTCAACCGTTGACGCCGACGGTGTTGCCCTCGCCGCCATCCAGCGGCTTCATGAAATGCTCCGCGAGAAGGATGCGGAGATTGCGGAGGTCAAAAAGCAAAACTGCGATCTGCAACAACGCTTGTCGGCGCTTGAGAGGCTCTTCGAGAAGTTGAGTCAGGGGCGATGAAACAACGGCGTCGCCGGGCGAGAAGCTCACGAACGACGCTCTTCGCGGACCACGACGGCTGTTGGCATCACACAGCCCGTGCCCGGCATTTCTGTTGCCCTGCGACTGGCACGCATTATAATCAGACGGCCGCAGGAAGGAGAACTCGATGCCACATAAACAATCAAAAGGGGGGCTAAAAATGAAGAGCCTTAACACGCGTGCGCTCGATTTTCTGTCATTCGCTCTTGTCCTCGTTCTTGCCGTTCTGGCAATTGCTCAAACGACCGTGCCCATGCTGATCAACTACGAGGGGGAGCTGAGGTCGCCAAGCACGGGTCGGCCTGTCTCTGACGACAATTACGACATGGTCTTCAGGATCTACGATGTCGAGTCCGGGGGTGCTGCTCTCTGGACTGGGACGCATACAACCACCAACGGCAATCCGGTCCAGGTCGCCGAGGGGATATTCAGCGTCATCCTGGGCTCCGGGGCCGGCAACGAGCTGAGCAGCTCAATCTTCAGCGGAGCAGACCGCTGGCTTGAGATGCAGGTTGGGGCTGAGACGCTTTTGCCGAGGCAGAGGATGACATCTGTGGCTTACTCTATTGTCTCCGAAAACAGCCGCTTGCTGGGCGGCAAGGAGGTGTCAGATTTCCTCATTCAAGCGTACGGCCTGCGCCTCGAGACGAACGCCACCAGCCCAAATATCATCGGCGGCCATGGGGACAATGCGGTCACCGCGGCTGTCGTGGGAGCGACGATTGGAGGTGGCGGGTCGAGCAGTAGTGCAAACCTCGTCACGGACAATTACGGCACAATTGGAGGCGGTCGAACCAATCGGGCGGGGGACAACGCGGGGACCACGACGGATGCATCCTACGCGACTGTGGGCGGAGGCTATAGCAACACCGCCAGCGCTAACAGCGCTACTGTCAGCGGTGGGTATAATAGCTCCGCGAGCGCCAACTACGCCACCGTCGGGGGAGGCTATGACAACAACGCCAGCGACGGGTACGCCACCATCGGCGGAGGGTACAGCAACAATGCGAGTTCCAGTAGCGCCACTATTGGTGGAGGTCGTTCCAATACGGCGAGTGGCAGCTACGCCACGGTCGGTGGGGGATACAGCAACGTGGCGAGCGCTGATTATGCCACTATTGCGGGGGGTGGCAGAGCGGATCCGACCAACGGAAAGACCGCAAACCGCGTCACTGACGATTATGGGACGGTCGGCGGAGGTGCGAACAATCAGGCAGGAGACAATGCAGGCACCGCACAGGACCGAACCTACGCGACCGTCGCCGGGGGATCGGCCAACACCGCCAGCGGGAACTACGCCGCCGTCGGCGGGGGCGACAGCAACGCCGCCAGCGGCGGGCACGCCACCGTCGGCGGAGGCTACGGGAACAATGCGACTTCCGATAGCGCCACTGTTGGTGGAGGTCGTTCCAATACGGCCAGTGGTAGCTACGCCATGGTCGGCGGCGGCTACGATAACCAGGCGACTGCCGATTATGCCACTATTGCGGGGGGTGGGAGAGCGGATCCGGGCGACGAAAAAACCGCAAACCGCGTTACCGACCATTATGGCACGGTCGGTGGAGGTGGGAACAACCAGGCAGGAGACAATGCAGGCACCGCACAGGACAGAACCTACGCGACGGTCGGTGGGGGATTGGGCAACACCGCCAGGGGCTCCCGCGCCACCGTCGCCGGGGGCGAGGAGAACGCCGCCAGCGGGTACGCCGCCACCGTCGGCGGGGGCGACACCAACGCCGCCAGCGGGGGCTACGCTACCGTCGGCGGCGGCGGGTGGAACGACGCCAGCGGCGGGAACGCCACGGTCGGCGGGGGCGTGAACAACGACGCCAGCGGCTGGTACGCCACGCTCGGCGGAGGCTACGAAAACCACGCCAGCGGCTGGTACGCCACGCTCGGCGGAGGCTACGAAAACCACGCCAGCGGCGAGGAGGCTACCGTCGGCGGGGGCATAAGCAACACCGCCAGCGGCAGGTCCGCCACGGTCGGCGGGGGATACGGCAACCTGGCGAGCGCTCATTGTGCCACTATCTCTGGGGGCGGGTGCTCGAAACCAGGCGATCCCGCCACTGGCAACCGGGTGACGGACGACTATGGGACAGTCGGCGGCGGAGGGAACAATCAGGCGGGGGATAATGCAGGCACCACTGAGGACCGGAAGTACGCCACCGTTGGCGGGGGCTTTTGGAACACTGCCAGCGGCAGGTACGCCACAGTCGGCGGGGGCTATTGGAACATCGCCCGCGGCGACTACGCCGCCGTCGGCGGAGGCTGGGACAACTACGCCAGCGGCGCGTCGGCCACAGTCGGCGGGGGCTACAATAACACCGCCAGCGGGTCCTCCGCGACCGTCGGCGGGGGCGAGGACAACGACGCCAGCGGCCGTTACGCCACCGTCCCTGGGGGATACGATAACGCCGCGGCCGGCGACTATAGCTTCGCCGCCGGCCGGCGGGCCAAGGCTGAGTTTCCTGGATGCTTCGTCTGGGGTGATTCGACCGATGATGATATTGCCACCTCTGGGCCCAATCGGTTTGCAGTCCGGGCTTCGGGGGGAGTATGGTTCTATTCCAACTCTACCAGAACCACTGGTGTTAGGCTGCCAGCCGGTGATTCTGCATGGACTAATGTATCTGACAGAGCGCTCAAAGAAAATGTATGCCAGGTGGATGGCCAGGAGATTCTCAGCAAGTTGATTCAGGTCCCTATCAGCCGATGGAGCTACAAGGGACAGGCCGGCGGCATTGAACATATCGGTCCCATGGCTCAGGACTTCTATGCCGCTTTTGGTCTGGGTGACGATGAAAAATATATCAGCACCATAGACCCGGATGGTGTGGCCCTCGCCTCCATCCAGGGCCTTTACGAAATCCTCCGCGAGAAGGATGCGGAGATTGCGGCGATAAGAAACCAGAACGCCGAGTTGCAAGAACGGTTGTCGGCGCTCGAGAAGCTCTTCGAGAAGCTGAGTCAGGCGCGATGAAACAACGGCGCCGCCGCGCGAGAAGCTCACGAACGACGCTCTTCGCAGACCACGACGGCTGTTGGCATCGCACAGCCCGTGCTTGGCATTTCTGTTGCCCTGCGACTGGCATGCAGCATAATCAGGTGACCGCAGGAAGGAGAATTCGATGCTACATAAACAATCAAAAGGGGGATTAAAGATGAAACGCTTTAACACGCGTGCACTTGATTTTCTGTCGTTCGCTCTTGTCCTCGTTCTTCCTCCTTTGGCAGTTGCTCAAACCTCTGTGCCTATGCTCATCACCTACGAGGGGGAACTCAGGTCTCCGACGACCGGAGAACCTGTGCCGGATGGGTCGTACGACATGCTCTTCAGGATTTACGACGTCCCGTCCGGCGGAACAGCGCTCTGGCAAGGGGCGTATACCACAGCCAGCGGCAGTCCCGTCCAGGTTATGCATGGCATATTGAGCGTCATCCTGGGCTCCGGGGCCGGCAACGAGCTGAGCAGCTCGATCTTCAGCGGAGCAGACCGCTGGCTTGAGATGCAGGTTGGGGCTGAGACGCTTTCGCCGAGGCAGAGGATGACATCTGTGGCCTACTCTATTGTCTCCGAAAACAGCCGGCTGCTCGGCGGCAGGCAAGGGTCGGAGTTTGCGGAAGATGGCGAGGTGACGACGGCGATTTCGGCTCATGCCGCTGTCCCGGACGCCCACCATGCGAGATACACCGACGCCGAGGCGGTTGCTGCGATGGGCCCGAAGTCGGATGCCAATCCTCTGAACCACGAGAAGACCACCAGCCTCCCGTGGGGGAGCATTACGCTCATTCCGGCCGGGTTTGCCGATGGGATTGACAACGATAGCGGCGGCGGCATCACCGGCGTAACAGCCGGGGCGGGTTTGACAGGGGGAGGCACCAGCGGTACCGTTACGCTCTCGGCGGCGTTCGCGGGCACGGGCGTGGCGCCAATGGTGGCCCGCTCTGACCACAACCACGATGCAGCCTACTGGACTCTGACCGGGAACACCGGCATCTCCGGGAAAAACTTCCTCGGGACCGTGGATAGCCAATCCCTGGAGCTTTGGGTTAACAACGCCCGCGCGATGCGCCTGGAGCCGGGGACAAGCCCGAACATCATCGGCGGCTACAGCGAAAACACCGTCACGGCAGGAGCGGCTGGTGCCACGATTGGCGGCGGCGGCGCCAGCGGTTTCACGAATTCGGTGACCGACAACTACGGCACAATCGGCGGCGGTCGAAGCAATCAGGCAGGGGACAACGCTGGGACGACCATGGATGCTGATAGTGCTACTGTGGGCGGGGGTAGGTCCAATGTTGCCGGTGGTCAGTATGCCACCGTCGGCGGGGGTAGGTCTAATCAAGCCGGTGGTCAATATACCACCGTCAGCGGGGGCTATTCCAACGCAGCGGGAAATGTGTACGCCGCCGTCGGGGGTGGCTATGACAACAACGCGACCTCCGCTAGCGCCACTGTTGGTGGAGGTCGTTCCAATACGGCCAGTGGCAGTTACGCCACCGTTGGTGGAGGATACAGCAACGTGGCGAGTGCTGATTATGCCACTATTGCGGGGGGGGGTAGAGCGGACCCGACCGACGGAAAGAGCGCCAACCGCGTTACCGACGATTATGGGACTGTCGGTGGAGGTGGGAACAACCAGGCAGGAGACAATGCAGGCACCGCACAGGACAGAACCTACGCGACGGTCGGTGGGGGATTGGGCAACACCGCCAGGGGCTCCCGCGCCACCGTCGCCGGGGGGCAACAGAACTCCGCCAGTGACATTTCTGCGACCGTCGGGGGGGGCGACTCCAACGCCGCCAGCAGCGCCCGCGCGACCGTCGGCGGGGGGTATTGGAACGCCGCCAGCGGCTTCGGCGCTACTGTCGCCGGGGGAGAGCTCAACGACGCCGGCGGCGAGCGGGCCACCGTGGGTGGGGGATTCAGCAACGCCGCCAGTGGCTTCTACGCCACGGTCGGCGGGGGATACGGCAACGAGGCGACTGCTTATTTTGCCACTATCTCTGGGGGCGGGTGCTCGAACCCGTTTGATCCCGCCACTGGCAACCGGGTGACGGACGACTATGGCACAGTCGGCGGCGGAGGGAACAATCAGGCAGGGGATAATGCAGGCACCGCAGAGGACCGAACCTACGCCACCGTCGGTGGGGGATTGGGCAACACCGCCAGCGGCGGGGGGGCCACAGTCGGCGGGGGGCTGGTGAACGCTGCCAGTGGCGGCCGCGGCACAGTCGCCGGGGGCGAGGACAACGCCGCCAGCGCCGGCTGGTCCACCGTAGGCGGGGGCTGTCAGAACAGGGCCAGCGGCGGTTCCGCCACTGTCCCTGGCGGATGGCTAAACGTCGCGCAGGGTGCTTACAGTTTCGCCGCCGGGCGGCGGGGAAACGCCTTGCACCAGGGCTCTTTCGTCTGGGGTGACAGCCAAGACGCGGACATCGGCTCGGGCGCGAGCGACCAGGTCACGTTCCGGTGTCTCGGCGGGGTGCGGTTCCTGAGCGGGGTCGCAGGCGCAAGTCAGAGAGTCGCCTGGGCGCCGGGAGACGCGTCCTGGACTTTCAGTAGCGACCGGAATCTCAAGGAGAATTTCGTCGAAGTGGACGCGAAAGAGGTGCTTGAGAGAGTCAGCCGCCTCCCGATCACGGAGTGGAATTTCAAGGGCTACACCGGGCGACACATCGGCCCTGCAGCCCAGGACTTCCACGCTCTGTTCGGCCTCGCCGGCACCGAAACAACCCTTGACTCCGGTGACCTCCACGGCATCTCCCTCGCGGCTATCCAGGGGCTTTATGAAATGCTTCGCGAGAAGGATGAGAAAATATCAAGTCTCGAGGCGCGAATCGCAGCGCTGGAATCTCTGGTAAATAAGCTGGTACAATCCCAGAACGGAGGTGGGCAGTGAAACCGATAGCGAGAAATGTCCTTGTTATTGTGACCGTTGTCGTATGTCTTACCGCGGCGGGCAACGCTTTCGCCCAGAGCTCTGCAAGCTATGAGATTACGAAATCGGTGATGTCGGGCGGAGGAGGAAGGTCAACTTCGGGGAGTTATGCGCTGACGGGGACATTCGGTCAGCCTTCGCCGGTGGATGTTTCGGATAGCACGAGCTACAGTCTGGGCTCCGGCTTCTGGGGCGGAATGGTCAAGATGTTCACCGTCGCGATCCAGAGGATCTCCTACAGCATCGCGGAGGGAGTGCGAATCACCTGGCAAAGCATTGCCGGAGCCACCTACATCGTCGAGTACGCGGATGCCCTGAGCCTCTTGACAATCTGGAAAGCGCTATCGCCGCTGACGGGAACGGGCAGCCTCATGGAATGGCTCGACGACGGAACTGAGACCGGCTCGCATCCGGCAACACCCGGTCTCCTGAAACGTTTCTATCGCCTCCTCGGTCAGCCGTGAGGAAGCCATGCGCAATCAGACGGATGCGGCGCGCCAAGCTGGCAGACCGATGATACCTCCCCAGGGCCTCCGGGCATACGACAGCACCCCGTGCTGAGGTCGCCTGGGACGTTTCAAGGCACTCCCATGCCTGGGGTCCAAAGCCGGTCTCAACGGACCGGGTGCAGGTTTGCCTCTGTGCGCCGGGGCTGTATCCGGATCGCCCGCCAGCGGACGACTTCTTTGCGAACCCGAGTGCCACAGTGCGCGCTCTCACCAAGTTCGCATGCCGCTGGTGCCGTGAACGAAAGAGGGATTTGATTCTGCGGGGCGGACCGCATATACTCTTACTGCTTGACACGCTCCGGCAGGATTACGCACAGCGGAGGCATCGAGCCGGCGCATGTTTTCTCGTCGAGCGAACGACTGTTCGGTCATGGCGAAAGGAGCTGAAAATGGGCAGTGTAAAACGTTCTTTAAGACTTCGGTGGCTGATGGTTCTATTCGTGGTGTGGCTTTGCGGCGACCTGGCCGAAGCCGACGACCAGTGGATTGTCTTCGACGGCTACGACGGACCGGGCAAGGGCAAGAGCGTCGTCTTTGTAACCGGCGACGAAGAGTATCGTTCCGAAGAGTCAATGCCGCAGCTCGCTAAGATTCTGGCGAAGCATCACGGCTTCAAATGCACTGTGCTGTTCGCGATTGACAGACAGGATGGGACGATCAACCCGCAGCAGGTTGACAATATCCCCGGACTCGAAGCTCTCGAAACCGCCGACCTGATGGTCATTTTCACGCGATTCCGAGACCTCCCCGACGAGCAAATGAAATACATCGTGGATTACATCAACTCCGGCAGGCCGATAGTAGGGCTTCGGACGGCCACGCACGCCTTCAACTTCACGAAGCACACGACCTATGCCAGGTACAGCTTCAGAAACGAGGAGTTCAAGGGGGGATTCGGCCGCCAGGTTCTGGGTGAGACCTGGATCGCCCATTATGGGCAGCATCAAAGGGAAAGCACACGGGGACTCACCGCTAAGGGCATGGAGAACCATCCAATCCTCAGAGGAGTTGAAGACATTTGGGGTCCATCGGATGTTTATGCCATCACGACGCTGAGCGGCGACAGCAAACCCCTGGTCATGGGACAGGTGCTCGTTGGTATGAACCCCGGCGACAAACCCAAGCCCGGCGCGGCCCTTGTCCCCATCGCATGGACAAAAACCTATACTGGCGAAAAGGGGAAAACCTGCCGCGTTTTTGCAACGACAATGGGGCACGGAGGTGACCTCCTTAACGAAGGATTCCGCCGCCTTCTGGTCAACGCCTGCTATTGGGCGAAGGGCATGGAGGACAAGATTCCACCGAGAAGCAAAGTTGATTTTGTCGGAGAGTACGCGCCAAATCCCATCGGCATGGGAGGGCATAAGAAGGGGGTGAAGCCCTCCGACCACAAGATCAAGTGACCTGACTTCGACCGACCGAGCGCAGGAGATTCGCGGCCTGGCCGCTGCCAACGTATTCTCTATCGCTTATCGTTCCTTTCTGCAAGAATCGTGCGCCCCTCTGGGACTTTCGCCGCAGCGTTGCATCGCTTGCAGGATACTGGACATCATGTCAACGCAAAACCGCTCGCCCGCATAACGGGGGACACGAAATATCTCCTTCGAAACGAGAAGTCAATTTTATGGAATGAGGGAGGTGCCTTTTCGTGGCGTGCAAGCAAGCTCAATATCTGGAGGCCGCACAACGAAGAAACGCGCTCTTTTCCCCGCGGTCGTTTCAGTTGTCTTGAAATGGTTGCTCGTGGCGTCCCCGATGGCGGGCGGACATCCACGCGGGACGCCCATCGGCCGGAACCCGGAATGGCCTGCGGGCCTGGCTGGCGGACAAGGTCTCCCATCGAGCTTTGAGACCGTGACAGCCATAAGACTATCGTCCGATGGCCCTCGCGGGTTGATGCTTTTACCCGGGGGACCTCATAACTAAGCCCGCCAAGAACATCCAACAGGTTCCGTCCTCACGGAGGAGAAGAGCAAGGCCGTCGCTGGGCAACTCGGGAGCCGCTCAACTACACCAGGTGAAAGTGCTGCATCAAAAAGCATTGGCGGTTGGCCGCTATCCTCCTGAGGCCGCAGCCAGTGCGTTTTTCGCCGCGTCGCGTACGTACTCCTCAGAAGGGTCGGTCCGCGTTTCACGCAGATGTTGATAGACCTTCAGTGCGTGCGTGTTGTTTCCTGTGGACATAAGTCGCTCGGCAAAAATCAGGCAATGCTTCGTGGCCTGGATGCGTTCCCAGCCCGGCTCGACATCGGCCGCCCTCATGAGCGCTTCCACTGCGCGCACGTCGCCGGTTTTAGCCAGCCCGGCGCCAGCGGCGAGCCGCACCTCGCGGTCGGGATCATTCAGCAGTTCCATCAAGGTGTCCAGCGACCCAGCGTTACCAAGCGCTGCGAGGCTGTGGGCGATCACCAGCCGGCACCGGCCCTCGGCTTTCGGCAATGCTGCCCGGAGTTCTTCGGCGGCGCCGCCGCCGATGGCCACCAGCGCCATGCCGGCCGGGTCACAGAGCTGCTCGTCGGTCAGCAGCTTGCCGAGTGCGTGCACCACCTCTTCTCGACCAGCCCACTGAAGCTCCTGGCACAGATAGGCTTTGCTGTGTGTCGGCAAATTGCCGCTCAGGTTCGCGGCCAGCGTTTCGCAGAATTCTCTGCGGGCTTTCTCATCCCCGACGATCAATGCGCGGTTCAGCACGCAGTGCAGGGCATAATGCGGTTTGACGTTCTCCGGGCTGCCGGGCTCGCCGAGCATTTCGATTATCCCCTGCACGTTCTCTCGGCCGCCCTCGAAAATCGCCGCAACGGCCTTTTCGATTTTGTCCTTGTCAATGTTCGTGGTGAACATTCCCCGGTTGTCCGCATCGGGCATCTCAGCGACCAGAGATTTAAGCTTGTCGGATACTGGCATGTTCATATTCCTTTCGTATTGTCGGCATGGTTCAGTTTAGAGGCGCCACGGAGCCCGCATAGGCTGATAGACCAATCGGTTCGCCTCCTCATCGCCGATGATCTCCTCCTTGACCGGGTCGTAGCGGAGCTTGCGCCCGGTGCGGATGGCGATGTTGGCCAGGTGGAACAGCGTGGCCGTGCGGTGAGCGGCCTCGGCGTGTCCGCCGGCTTGCTTGCGGGTCTTCACAGCCTCCCCGAAACCGACGAGCGGCTCGGGGTCGGGCATTTGCCTGAGCTTCTCGCGGTCCTCCGGACTCAGATCGTCCTCACTCACACCGCGGGGCTGCTTACGATTGTAAGGCTCGCCCCATTCACCGCTGTCGAAGACGAGCGTAAGACCGTCGGCGTACCGCAGCTCTACCCAACCCCACATGCCGCACGCTTCCGGGTGTGCTGGCGGAGCGTAGGCCTCGACCTCCACCGGGCTGGTATAGTCCTTGGCATACTCGTAATTGAAACCATCCAAGTGATGCTGCGACATGTCTGCGAGTCCACCTCCTTCGTAGTCCCAGTAGCCGCGGTGCGTTCCGCCGAAGCGATGGCCTTGATAAGGGCGCAGTGCAGCGGGGCCGCAATACATGTCCCAGTCGAGCCAGCGGGGCACTGGACTGACCTGGTATTGCACCATGCCGCTCCACTCTGCGACCTTCACGTCGCCGCGCTTGATGATGACCGCGGGACACTTCTTCAACAGGCCACTTGCCATCAGCTTATGAATCCCTCGATTCGCCCCGAACCGGCCGTATGTCCCAATTTGAAAGATGCGCCCGTAGCGTTTCTCCGCCTCGGCGACCGCCCGACCTTCGGCGATGAATCGCGTCATCGGCTTTTCGCAGAGGACGTCTTTGCCGGCCTCCACGGCGGCAATGGAAACTAACGCGTGCCAGCCCGGGTGCGTGCCAATCACGACGATGTCAATGTCTTTGCGCTCCATCACCCGGCGGTAGTCGGTGTAGACCGTCTTGTTGTCGGCCCTGCCCACAAACCGGACGTCGCACCTCGCGAGCAGCTTTACATCGAGGCCGTGGTGCCCCTTCAGGTCGGCGAAAGTCCCCGGGCCGCGACCCCCGCAGCCGACCAGGGCCCCGCCGAACGTTTCAGCCGGTGCCACCTGGCCCGGGCCGCCCAGAACGTGCCTTGGCACAATCGTTAAGGCCGCCGCTGCACCAACCGACCCTTTCAAAAACTGACGACGTGTTACTGCGTTGCCTTTTCGCATGCCATGCCCTCCTTGGCTACAAGATAGACTTTGGCCCCGCTCCCCAGCACAGGGAGCGTCAGCCTTTAATGTTGTTCTGCCGTGCAGTTGGCTCGCTGAGAAACGCCTCTATCCGTCGGATGACGAAGAATAGTAATATCATTCAATCTACAATCAACCATTTTTCTCACATGCTGTACATGTAGAACGTAAATAGGCTTATGGGAGGTTGAGTCACCTGTGCGGTGAGGTGATGAGATTGTACTCCCTTCGGACAATCCGAACAGCAGCATATCCGAGGGCCCAAAAGGAAGTGCCGGCACGCCGCCGATTTCGTATGATGACAGGGGGTTGGCACCGGAGGACCCGGCCGTGGCGCCGTCCTGCCCAGTATGCCTCGATGCGATTGTCTTCCAGCGAGGCGAGAAAATCCTCGTCACAGATAGCAGGCGCCAACGCCAACGAGCTATTCGTCAAAACGATGTGCGCACTGTGCTTTCACAGTCCGCGTCCGGCATCCAAAGGAGGATAACAACATGAACCGTCGCGAGTTCGTAAAAGGTGGTATTCTCTTCGGTGGCTCTGTCTGCTTGGCTGGCTCACTTGGGCAAGTCGCGGGACAGAAGCATCTGCGGATAATTGATGCCCATTGCCACGCGGGCAAGGGCCTCAACTACGGCAAGAACGACTCGAGCTGTGACCCGTGGACGACCTACAACGATCCCGAGCGGACGCTGCGACGCATGGAAGAGTCGGGCATCAATCGGACGATTATCTTCCCTATCAGCAACACGACCTACGAGAAGGCTAACGAGGAAATCGCCTCCTACGTGCGGAGATGGCCGGACAAGTTCATCGGGTTTGCAAAACATGACGGCAAGACCGAGGCAGGGAGAATCCGCAGCCTGCTGCGCCACGAGGTGCGCGACTTGGGTCTAAAAGGGCTGAAGCTGCACGGCGTACCCACCCCGGAGATGGTCGAAACGGCAGCCGAACTGCGGATTCCAATTCTATTCCATCCACCCACGGTCGAAGCCAGCCTTGAAGTCGTTCGGTCCTCACCCCAGGTCGCTTTCATCCTGGCGCACCTGGGGAGCTTCGCTTCCCGTGATTGGAGGGAGCACGTTCGGGCTATCGAGGCGGCCCAGGGGCTTCCAAACCTCTTTCTGGATACCTCCTCGGTGGTTTTCGTTGACTATCTGGAGCAGGCGGCGCGCCAGTTGCCCGCCGAGAAACTGGTCTTCGGGTCGGACGGCCCTCTCGTGGATTCACGCGTCGAACTGTACAAGGTGCGCCTCCTGAGGCTGCCGCAAGAAAAGGAGGCGTTGATTCTGGGAGGTAACATCGGACGCCTGCTCGGTCTATGATGCCCGGCTGCATATATGAGTCGGGGCGCGGAGGGGTATCGCAACCACGTTCTCAGGGAAGCCGAGGTGGGCCGGTCCCGGTGAAAACCCTCGACGGACTGGCATCGTCATCAGATTCTGGCCAAGGATTGATAGAAGGGACAATGCCGGGAATCTGCTCAAACGAATCCGAGCTCGTCGAGTTTTATTTGAAACCTTCCGAGCGAACCGATGTCTAACTAAATAGCAGCAAAGGTCTTTGGTTGTGCTTAACGAAGACAATCAACAGTAGGCGATGAGCGTCTCATTTGAGGAGAGCCCCGCAATGGGTAAGATTCTTCTCACGGCGGCTGCCTTGTTGGCGGCATGTTGGTCCGGGGTAGCATCGGGCACAACGCGGCACGTGGCGCCCCCGCCCTTCGGTTCCGACTCGAACGAAGGGACAGAGGAACTGCCCTTCGCAACCATTCAGAAGGGGATTGATACCGCCGGCGACGGGGATACGGTCATCGTGGCTGAGGGGATATACGTCGAGAGCATCCATTTCGACGGCAAGAACATCGTGCTGCGAAGCACCGATCCTCTCCGCGGCGAGGTCGTCGAGAAAACGGTCATTGACGGCAACCACTCCTATCGCGTGGCCACCTTTTCCGGCACGGAGGATGAGACTTGCGTCCTTTCCGGTTTCACCATCCGGAACGGCGGCCGCGGTGGCGGAATCTGCGGTGGGGATTCGGAGAATCGGACCCACGCGACGATCCAGAATAACGCCATCACTGATAATGATGCCGGGGAGGGTGCAGCGATCGCCTATTGTAACGGCACGATTCAGAACAACACCATCACGGGCAATAACTCGTGGAACGGCGCCGGCGGCCTAACCGCTTGCGACGGCGTCGTCCAGAACAACACAATCAGCGGGAACCGGACTTTTGCGGATGGTGCTGCCGGCGGGCTGGCTCACTGCAACGGCCTGATCCAGAACAACCTCATCATCGGAAACTCGAGTTCCAGCATGGGTTCTTCCGGCGGCGGGCTGGCTTACTGCCACGGGACCATTCAAAAGAACGCCATCACCGGCAACTCGGCCAGCGGCGACGGTGGCGGGCTCGATCACTGCAACGGAACGATCCAGAATAACGTTATCGCCAACAATTCCGCGATGCACGGCGGCGGGCTGGCTGACTGTCACGGCACGATTCAGGGCAACACGGTCAGCCAAAATGAATTCGGTGGCATCTATAACTGCGAGGGGACAATCCAGAACAATACGATCATCGGAAACTCCGGCGACGGGTTGGCTTGTTGCGGCGGAATCATCCAGAACAACACGATCTCCGGGAACTCTGGCTGGGGGCTGTATCAGTGCAGCGGGATGATAGTGAACTGTATCATCTGGGCCAACACCTCTGGCAAGGCAGAACAACTTTCCCAGTCAAGCGTGCCAGCCTATTGTTGTGTGCAGCACTGGACGAGCACAGGGGAGGGAAACATCGCTTTTTACCCCCACTTCCTTGATCCGGCGGCGGGAGATTACCACCTGCAGAGCTGGTCGCCATGTATTGATGCGGGCGATCCTGCTTCCGATTTCTCCAATGAGCCTCAGCCAAACGGCGGAAGAATCAACATGGGCGCCTACGGAAATACGCCTGAAGCCGCTTCCAAATCTCCGGACACAGATGCCGACGGTCTGCCCGACGACTGGGAACTCGACCGCTTTGGAAACCTCGAAGCCGGCGCAGCCAGCGATCCCGACGGAGACGGCATATCAAACATTACCGAGTACCGCTGCGGATGGGACCCAGGGACAGCAGCAGAGACACGTGTCGAAAATCTCACCAAGGGGAAATGGTACGAGACCATTCAGGTTGCGCTCGATGAGTCTGACGACGGAGATGAGATCGTGGCTTATCCGGGCGTTTATAAGGAGAACGTCAACTTTTTCGGCAAGAACGTTGAACTGAGAAGCGCCGACCCGTTAGATGAAACGGTTATCGGCAGCACCGTTCTCGACGGCAACGGACTTGCGCCCGTCGTCACCTTCGCCGGCACAGAGGATGAGACGTGCGTCCTCTCCGGGTTGACCATCCGCAACGGGGGCGCAGGGTGCCATTGCAGCGCCAACGGAGGAGGAATTTGTGGCGGCACACAGGACAATTCCACTCACGCGACAATCCGGAACAACGTCATCACCGGCAACTGCGGGAATGAGGGCGGCGGATTGTATTGCTGCGGTGGCACGATTCAGAACAACACCATCAGCAACAACCGGGCCTGGGGAGGCGGCGGGCTGGCTCACTGCGGCGGCCACATCCTTAACAACACCATTTCCGACAACTCGGCGATCATAGGCGGCGGCCTGTGGGGCTGTGGCGGCACGATCGAAAACAACGTCATCTCCGGCAACTTCGGTCACGGTGGAGGCGGGGGGTTGAACGGCTGCGGCGGCCTCATCCAGAACAATGTCATCACCGACAACTGGACCGAACAGGACGAGTCCGGGGGCGGGGGCCTGGAGCACTGCAATGGAACGATCCGCGACAACGTCATCTCCCGTAACAAGTCCCGATGTCACGGCGCTGGTGGGCTCAGCAAATGCAACGGCACCATCGAAAACAACCTCATCGTAGGCAACTCGGCTACCGGAGGTGGTGGCGGGCTGTCGGACTGCAGCGGCGCGATTGTGAACAACACGATTGTCCAAAACGAGGGGGGAGGTCTATGCCGCTGCACCGGCATCATCCGCAACTGCATCATCTGGGGAAATGCGCCCTTGTATACGCCCCAACTTTCTGGGTCGAGCCAACCGACCTACTGTTGCATCCAGCGTTGGTCCGAAGGGGGCGAAGGCAACATTTCCTTCAATCCCCATTTCGTTGACCCCGAGAACGGAGATTTCCATCTGAGATCATGGTCGCCCTGCATTGACGCGGGCGATCCTTCTTCCGATTTCTCCAAGGAGCCGCAGCCAAATGGCGGAAGGGTCAACATGGGAGCTTATGGAAATACGCCGGAGGCTACCTCCAAATCTCCGGACACAGATGCCGACGATTTGCCCGACGACTGGGAGCTGCATTGGTTCGTGAGCCTCGAGGGCGATGCGGCCGCTGACCCCGATGGAGACACCGTTCCCAACATCACGGAATATCGCTACGCGTGGGACCCGACGGCAGCCGCGGAAACTCTCGTCGAGAACCTGAGCAAAGCCCAGCGCTACCAGACGATCCAGGAGGCTCTCTGCGAATCTCAGGACGGAGATGAGATCGTGGTTCGTCCGGGGGCTTACAACGAGAACATTATCCTCTCTGGCAAGAACGTCATCTTGAGGAGCACTGACCCATTGGACTCTGCCATCGTCGCCGGGACCATTCTTGACGGTAACGGATCGGGCCCCGTCATAACCTTCTCCGGCGCCGAAAACGAAACCTGCGTCCTTTCCGGCTTCACCATCCGGAACGGTAGCGGTTTTTACGGCGGTGGAATTTCCGGTTGGGGGACGCACGCAACCATCCGAGGCAACATCATCACCGGCAACTTTGCGGACCAGGGCGGCGGGCTTGCATATTGCGGCGGGGTGATTGAAAACAACCTTATACATGGAAACTCGGCCGGCTACGGCGGTGGACTGGCTTACTGCCACGGCATCATCGAGAACTGCACCATCGCTAACAACTCTTCATACTGGGGCGGCGGGCTCCATGACTGCGAGGGAACTATACTCAACTGCATCATCTGGGGCAATGTCGCTGACCGCGACTCCCAGATTTATCACTCCAGCGAGCCGACGTATTCCTGCATTCAGCACTGGGCCGGGACCGGCGAAGGGAACATCACATCTTGCCCGTACTTCGTCTGTCCCGGGGAAGGAGATTATCACCTTGAAACCTGGTCGCCGTGCATTGACTCGGGCGATCCGTCTTGCGATTCCTCAAACGAGCCTCAGCCGAACGGGGGAAGAGCCAACATGGGCGCTTACGGAAACACCCCGGAAGCCGCCTCCGGGTCCCCCGACGCCGATTCCGATGGCTTGCCCGACGACTGGGAGCTCCATTGGTTCGCCGCCCTCGACCTCAGAAACGACTCCGACCCCGATGGCGACCAGATTCCCAACAGTAAAGAATACCGTTACGGATGGGACCCGACCGTGAAAGCGGAGACCATCGTGGAGAACCTGACCAGCGGAGCCTTCTACCAGACGATTCAGGATGCCCTCGACGAGTCCGCCGAGGGAGACGAGTTCGTCGTTTATCCCGGTCTCTACGAGGAGAACATCTTCTTCGGCGACAGGAATGTGGTCCTGAGGAGCATCCTGCCGCTGAATGCCGACATTGTCGCCAGGACAATCATAGATGGCAGGGGCATTGCTCCCGTCGTCGTCTTCGACGGCGCCGGAGGCTGGACCACCGTTCTTTCAGGATTCACCATCAGGAACGGTAGGGCTTCATACGGCGGAGGCGGGATTTCAGGCTGGGGTACTCACGCGACTATTCGGAATTGCGTCATCACTGGCAACTCGGCCGGATGGGAGGGCGGTGGCCTTTTTACATTCCACGGCACGATCGAAAACAACCTGATAATCGGCAATTCCGCTCCAGAAGGCGGCGGGTTGTGCAATTGCGAGGGCACAATCCGGAACAACACAATCGCCAACAATTCGGCTGACTGGGGACCGGGCCTCTCCGGGTGCTACGCCGCAATCCGCAGTTGCATCGTATGGGGAAACATGGGCACCCAGAGCGGACAGATTTCGTTCTCGCGCGAGCCGTTCTATTCCTGCATCGAGGGATGGACTCAAGGCGGTGAAGGGAACATCGCCCAAGACCCGCTATTTGTTGACCCCGCCAATGGCAACTTCCGGCTTTTGCCTTCATCACCGTGCATTGACACAGGTGACAACGCTTCTGCCGAACCCGAAGGCACGGACGTCGCGGGCATGCACAGGATTATGTATGGCGGCAAGAGTCCGACCGCTGACATGGGGGCCTATGAGTCTTACATCAACGAACTGAAGCCGGGACCAGGCGCAGAGGGTACGACCTTGACCTGGAGCTCGCTCGCCGGCAAGTCTTATTCCGTTTTCCATTCTGACGACCTGCTCACCTGGCATCTTGCCGACGGGGCCGTCCTTCCTGTCGGCAATACGACTACTTCGTGGATTGACGACGGGTCGAAGACGGGCGTGGCGCCATTGCTTGTGCCACGCCGCTTCTACCGCATTATGGAGAATCCGTAGGAATACCGCACGGACAGTCTGCAGAATCGCCGGTTAGGGACTCGAGCTTTCTTGAAATCCCAGTCCAAGGGGATGTGTGCGCGAAACACCGCTTAATCGCCCGGCTTAGCGCTGTGATTAAATCGTGTGGCGTATTTTTGGACACGATTATGGGATAATGGGACGATGTGCAGGTTGCTGGCCCTGGGGTGAAGCGACCAGGTCTTCGCGCGCTGGCCTTCCAATCGTGTCAATCCTGTTCATCCCGTCCGAAAGAAACGCCCGGTGTCGTACAGGCGATGCCATTTGCGAATTGGTGTACTGAGCAGCAATCAGTTGAATTTCCCCAGCGAATCAGGTAGGATGCTGACCGAGACTTGCGGAGTATTCAGGCAAGTTTCGTATCAAGAAGAGTAGGTGAAGCGCACGATTTAACTGGCCTGCACGGAGGGTTGATGCCATGGCTGAGAAGCTCACGCGTCGTCAGTTTCTCCGGGACACCGCGGTTGCCGCGGCTGGGTTGGCTACGGGATTGTCATCCGTCAATGTAGCCCACGGCGGCGAGTCCGGCAAAATCAACACCAGCAAGATCCTTAACTATAACCCCGATATGGAGTACCGTCGCTGCGGGAAGACAGGCCTTATGGTCTCGGCTGTCGCCCTCGGCGGCCACTGGAAGCGCCTTGTTGAGATAATCGGCGGTGATGAGCCTGCCGGATGGATGACATGCGATATTGACCGACGGGATTTCCAGAAAAACCGATACGACGTGGTGACACGCTGCATCGAACGCGGCATTAACTACGTTGATGCCTGCTGCCGTGAGGAGATTCTCGCTTACAGTAAGGCCCTGAGAGGACGCCAAGACAAAATGTACTTCGGCTACTCGTGGCACATCTGGGAAAGCCGTTTCGAGGAGTGGCGCTCCCGAAGGAAGCTTCAGGAGGGCCTCGACAAGGGCATGAAGGAAGCCGGTCTTGACTATATTGATTTGTGGCGGATCAGCCTCCTGGTGGACAGCAGCCAGCACAATGAAGCAGAAATCGAAGAGGCTATGGCCGCGCTCGACTGGGCCAGGAAGACCGGCCGGGCCCGATTCACCGGCGTTTCTTCCCACGACCGGCCGCACCTGAAGAACCTCATTGAAAAGTATCCCGAGCAGATAGAAGTCATTCTCACGCCCTATACTGCCAAGACCAAAATCGTCACCGACGAGACCGGGCTTTGGACGACAATCCAGAAGAATGACGTAGGCTGGTTTGGCATCAAGCCGTTCGCCAGCAACTCGGTTTTCAAGGGTGATAGTTCGCCGAGCAGCCCATACTTTGAGGAAGACAATCGGATTGCCCGTTTGGCGATCCGTTACATCCTGTGCAACCGCGCAATAACCGCGCCGATTCCCGGTCTGATCAGCGTCCAGCAGGTGGATAACGCGGCCATGGCCGTCAAGGAACGCAGGGAACTCGACTTGAAGGAGAAGGCAGAGCTTGAGCGGGTGATGGAGCGGGCCTGGGCACGTTTGCCTTCGTCCCACCAGTGGCTGAAAGACTGGGAATACGTGTAGGTCGTCAACGTCGGAATAGTCCAGGTTCGCGTCAGGACTTCGCTCTGGAGGAACCGGTCGCGCCGGGCCCTCTGACGCCCGCGAAGTCGTTTCAGACGCGCTTGGTCTTCTTACCGAGCGGAAAGAGGCCAGAGAATGAGTACGAGTGACCGCCTCCTTGCGCTGGTGCTTGCGCTGAAAGTGATAGCTGCGGCAGCGGTACTCATTTCTGGCAACCCGTGAAAGCGGAACCTGTCGCTGTTCCCCTTGCCGGCCGCCGAGCCCAGCCCGAGAAGGGGAGCGCCGCGCCCCTGTTGTTGAGCCTTTCTCTGCCAAAGGAGCAAGCTGCAGGGGCGACGATGCCACCACGCCGCTGGCGTGGCTCGTGGCTACCCCCGCCTTTAGCGGGGTGAATAAGCTAAGACCGTGGGCAAGATGCCCATCCCGCCTACGACGGCATCCCGTTGGCTATGCTGGCCTCAATAGACGGTGTTGTCACACAAGCTTCGACCAAGTGGGGCGCTCAGGTCACAGAATGCCCCGGCATCGCTTCGCTTTCGGACCTTCAGTATTCCTGTGACGAGCTGCTCGAGGTCCGCGGTTTTTCGACCGGCGATGGCCCATTGCTGGACGGAAGTGACCCGGCTGTGTTTCAGGGGCATCCGCTTCGGAGCGGCGGATGACAGCCGAGCGTGGTTCGCCTCTATCACGGCCTTTCAGGGCTGATCGGAATGTGGCCGGACTGCTCTCTCACGGCTTCGCCTCGGGCCGATGTCGCCTTTGCCGGAACCCGTTGGGGGCCGAGCCTCTCCACACGCAAGGTCCGAAGGGCCGAAACCTCCTCAGCCCTGCCCGCCCATAGGCGCGGACAGAACTATTGTCGGGCATGTTCTCACGCCCGCGTCTGAAGAGAGATAGCTGCCCGCGGCCAGGAGGCAACACCAAGAAGCGCCTCAGAAACCAACAACCAGAGCCCTTGAAGAGCGCGATAACGAAGGCCTACTCAATCCCGCCAGACGCGGGACTCAAGATGACAGGACATTCCCCAAAAATGGCTGGGGTGCTGATGTAATTTATTGGTGGCGTGGGGGAAATCGAAATTAGGAATTGTCAGGGGCGCTTTTTGGGAAAAAAATTGGGGATACTTTTGGGTGAAAGGTGAGACCTCCTGAGGTAGAAGGTTCAGGTGAAGACTTAGTCACAACTACCTGGAGGTCTCGTATGGATCGTAGATAAATGGGGTGGAAATTGAAGGCGCAGGTGAAGGAATTTTCGGGGAATGTTTCAAAGGGATTGTCCCGCCTTCTGGCGGGATTGTGGGGGCGTTTTTGGGAGAGATGGTGTACGGGATATTGCGTCGGCACTCGGCGCATGTGGCAAAGATATCGAGGTCGCTGAACGAGGGCATCAGGTTGATCAAAACTGTTAATCCCGCCTACGGCGGGACAATTGGGGAAGGAAGGTCTGGAGGAGAAGCTGACGCAGAACTTGATAGAGGATGGTTACGGTCACGTGA